>JAAUXU010100029.1_pt1 | contig 18978 bp, 12 predicted proteins | sample 7278151 | NCBI WGS metagenome assembly JAAUXU01 (sample SAMN14350113, study PRJNA611818) | marine sediment metagenome | isolation source: surface marine sediment (1.8m) | place: French Polynesia: Moorea | collected 2018-08 | reverse complement strand
GGGGGGTGAAGGTTGCCAGCCCGAGGCTCGATCTAGCGCGAGAATTGTCGGCCCGGTCGTAGTTTAGACACTCTAGACCTTCTGCCGACTGCATCCTCCTGCGAGCCCAGCGCATGTCTTTGAGCTGTCTATAGCAGTCTGCAGTTGCATGGAACCTTTGCAACCTCTCACTGCAAACACCGGGGGGGGGGGGTCTGGGGGGATCCCCCGAAGTTCAATCGACTGCAAGTTCCCGTGTGCCCAGCGCGTAGAGTAACAGTAGCACATAGGGACGCCCATAGACAGGGTCTTAGACATTACATTTTTTTGGTATTGTAGTACAATACTCAATACCTTCCCAAAAAAGTATTTAATACAATACTCAATACTTTCTGCCAAAAGTATTGCAAAATATGGACAATACACAGCAAGAAAACCTAACTTAATCTAACTTCAGTGGAAAAATCAGAAGCCATTGAACAATGGCAGCTCACTTTCTTTGAGTGCTACAACTGAATATTGTGCAGTCAATTAATTTGCCCATATTCCTCCCCTAAGCCGTTTTGCATTACTATGCAATGTTTCTTTTTGGCGGGAAACTTAAAAAAGTATTGAAAGTGTATTGAAAATTTTTTTTTAATACAATATCAATACTTTTGCCAACAATACAGTATTACAATACTCTAAGACCCTGCCGATAGGGTGGAATGGAACCGAAGTACAGTTGAAGCAGTTTCGATACCTACTAAGAAAATCGAGCCGACAGAAAAGCCCAATAGATGGCGCTCATCTCTACCAAACCATGCCAAAACACTTTATTTTATTGCCACAATCTAGTAGATGGCGCTTGTGAGTGCCCAACCCCAAATTGTGTAGCTCTACTGATAAGTGAAGAACACAAACTGAAGTAGAACACAAATTATTTTAAAAGGTACAAAAAGTGTAGAAGCTGCATCTCACAACTCGTCGGCTCTGGTGAAAATGAAGCTGTTCCTATTGGCCTTTTGGCTCGAACAGACTTCTCAGGAAGTATTGTGTATCGCTCTTCTCGCCCTGCCCTTGATCTGATTATGCCTGCAAAGGTCTCGTCGACAGAGCTAAAGATGGAGCAACAGCATGAAGACAAACCTTGTAGTTTGCCATAACAGCAATTTTAAGGTGACAGTTACGAAAACCACCATCAAGGTTCAAAGTAAGTTTGCCTCTTCCTAAAGATGTGCTGAAGAACTTTGTTGCTCACTCCTTCTGCCGGGAGCACCACATGTCCTGTTGTCGCCATGGGATTGGCTGAATTGACGCTTCTGTCTTGCCAGCCATTGTGGGAATCAGTTGTAACCTTGTCCGTTGGTTGATTCTGCAACCTTCTTTAGTCAAAACATGGTGGTGAGAAAGAAACTGATTCATCTGTTTTTGGAATGACGCTATTAACTTGTCCCACAATGATACCAACGCAGGAATTTATGCCTTCAGTCAGTGCAGAAAACGGAAAGACTTTTACCTAACCAGATGTCGACAAGGAAAAGATGTAATATAGAAAGGCACTTCTGTGTCGGTAGTGGAATTACATTCTACAGTGGAACCGTCGTTAAGAATACCCTCTCGGTAAGCATTAAAATGGATGATGCTTTGAGTAAAACAGGTCTCTCCCTACAAGGACAAGCATCAAGTCATCTTGTCTGCTTCTTACAGAGAGGTTCCACTGTTTTTTTAGCCAACAGGCGAGAGCTTCTTAACATCATTGAAATGTAAGTGAAGCTTCCACGGTCCCCTTTGTCTTTGAGAGTCTGTCTCACCCTTGTCACTCCATGATTTGTGATTGCGTCACTCTCACACAAATCAAAGAATTTAGGGGTAGAGAGTTTACCAGAGACGATGGAAGGGGGAAAATCATGAATATCGCATTGTCATTGGACCTTTTTTCTGTCCTGCAGTTTCAAGCGTTCTGGACGATCAAGTTTTTTTGGCGGAGTCTGAAAGCAGCGTGGATAAAAAGTGGATTGCAGAGACGAATCTTTGAGAGAAATTCTTGATTTTTGCTATGTCATGCGAACTCGTGAAAGGTAATTGGACAAATTAGGGGGAAAAAAGCAACTGAGGCTACAATCACATCAAAAAGAGGAAGAGTAAACGTAGACTCGTACAGTTCTTTCGAGATAAATTGTCTCATTCTAAAAAAAGAAGGTTAGAAAAACCGTGGACGCATGGACATTTTGCGTCAGGAGAACTGGGGGGGGATACACTTGCCCCCAGTGCTCCTGTGCTCCCAGTTGAACTTTGGAGACACCATGATGTCGAAGATACGATTGTTGTCCTTCATAGCTGTTCTATCATGAAATTAAAAGAACACGACTAACTGCCTGAGCAGGGTTTTTTAGCCTCATACTAGAACAACAAAAGATGTTCTTTTTATTGTAATACAAGGACCTTTGACATAGCTTTGAAAAATGCAACAATATGTCTCAAAAACAGGGTAGTTCTTGCCTGCGTACTAGGTAGGTACACAACGGCACGTACTGTCTACTGACAGTGTAATAAGAACGTTGTACTTTAACTTTTAAGGGGTGTCTTTCAATCCAACGGTCTTAAGTTAAGCCAAAATTCCTATTCAGGCCTGACTTAGATTTGCATGATTTTTGGCATAATCCAATTTTACCAAAAACTTTGACATGTACGTAAGTTTTAAGCTTCAAAAGTTAAAAGTTTTAAGCTTCTTAAGTTGCTGTGTTACTCGAAAAGCATGCTATAGTTTGTGTTCTGCTTGCCAAGTGCATGGCTGAAACGATTGTCTCACAAACCTGACATATTTCGAAACATCATTTTGTTGAAGTTTTGACATGAAATGTCTGCCTCTATTTATCACACTTCAACGTACTAATGACGCAGGGCAGGAAGTGGATTTTCCACATTTCTGTCACAACGTGTGCACAATCGATGCTCTAAGCGCGTACCTTAGAAGTTTCCAGGCTAACAAGAGCATTACGTGCATTCGCCGACGCTCAAGCTCTAACTAAGCCTTTGTAGCCACGCTGCATGCATGCTGTACTACTACGTACGTACTGCTGAACGTGCGTACGCGTACGCAACTCTTGTCCCACGTTGCTACATCCTCCATGACTGGACAAAAACTTCCTCTCCAGGAAAGAGAGATTCCGACGTCTTCCTCATTCTGTTCTTGAAAAGTTTCACGGCATCAGAGTTCGTATCGAGTCCACGAGCAATGGACGCTAGTGATGATATGAGTCTCGAGCCCGAGCTCGCGAGTCTCGAGCCTCGAGCCCTTGTTTGCAATGAAGGAGGGGGCAAAAGGAGGCCGAGAGACCTTTTCTAAAAGTCTCATTTGCACAATTGGTGACCTGCGAAAGAGAGAAGTCTAAAATAGAATTTCTTATCAGCAGTACACGATCATTGCCCGTGATACCGTAATAGTTTTTATATTTTTAGAAAGATCATGGCTCTCGAAACAGTGAACAACTTCAGGTGGCACCTCCCACATGACTGTGAATTCGGTGGACAGGTGAGATATTAGGATAATACATAGCCATATACCTGGTGAATGTGCGACAGCCCTCTTTCGTTTCCGATAATATCGATATTTCCAGGATAGTACAAAAATGACGCGATAAGTTGTTTACTTGCAAATTCTACATCTTTAAGAGGTCTGTGAAGGCTTGAATTAAACCGGATATCAGACAAATTCCCCTGCATTCATAGGTTCATGTTCGCTGTGCCCAAACTCTCTCACTCGCATCATATAGAGTGAACTGTTAGCTTCTAAGTTTGTATTCCTTGAACTGAAAGGAAGTATGCGGGAAAGGTGAATGAATACAAGCATAAGCTGAGCTTTCTTGATTTGAACACCAACCCCACTGAAGCTAAGCTTGGGTTCGCCCTGGCCCTCAGCGGCCAACATGATGCATAATGTATGACGACTATGGTCCTCATCATAAACGGACCTAACCTAATTTACCCTGGCACTTGCAGCATCTATGCAATGATGTCCCGATAGCTAACTTAAGCCAACTTGGCAGCTTTGGAGGGAAACACCATAAGATGTAATATTTTAAAGTTTTGTATAGCTTTCATACTAGCGCTCACACGCTCCCCACTTCGTTGGGAAGAAAGACTGGCAAAAATATACAGCTCTGCGTGAGTCTCTGTCCGTGTCCCAGACTTCGAACTCCGAGCTCATCACGCGTTCCCCACTCAACCTGCACCCTGTGCTCAAATCGGCCGCACAAAAGCTGGAAATCAGCCGCGAAAATCAGCCGCCCAAAAGATTGAAATCGGCCGCGGACAGACAGACACACGTACATATGGCCCTACATTCATACATTAGATTCATTCATTCATCCTAGCATTGTCTAATCATACGTTGCGTTCGGGCATTTGAAAATGTCCCACCCTGGCTATAGTGCAACTCCAAGTATAGCGAACTTTTGCCCAGTGTCGACAACACTCACGAGCTATGCGAACTATATAATGGTCTTGTGTGCCACTGTGACTAAAGAGCTCAATCCTAGGACTCACGCAAGCCCTTTTTTCTCGGGTCAGAGGCCTTGTGGCTTTGGGACCGCATCATCACTAATGGACGCATTAGATATTATTAATTTCTAGGGCCATTTCCTATTGAAGCGTACACGCGTTGTTCGGACAACTGAACGGCACGCACGCAACATTGACGCAGATTCTCCAGAAGAAGCTCGCAGGAGCAGCAGCAGAACAAAGGAAAAACCTGGCTGGTGGTGGGATCCAGGACAAGTTGAGGGGGAAAATATATCGTCCTGTCTGCCTTACCCCCCGCCCCTCTCCTACCCTACCCCTTGTGAGCGTGCCAGACTTCCAATCGTATCTGAAGATCTGTCCCGCGTCGACATTCAAAGTGACCTTGCACGTATCCTTGACGAAAATTAATTGTGCATTCGTTCATACCCACACAGTGCGCACATACAGTCCGGGCAAAAAGCAACTCATTGTGAATATGTGGTACTACGTTTACTTCTGGTACGGACTGGCAACACTGTTCAAAGTGAGTCCACACTAACCGTGGACCCACCCCGTGTAGACAGTTGAAGCCAACTGGCATTCTTTGTCGAGTAAATATGGAGGACCGTTTACGACATTTGGAAAATTTGTGTGTTTTGCAGTAAGGGATGTGTAAACTAAATGCCAAGCAGAATGTTGTTAGAAATGATAATTGCAGACTTAGGGAATTTACAAAATCTCTTGTGCTGTAGCGATTGAGTCACAGAGCCTTGCTTAACGTGTGCCCACAGTTAGTCTGAGAGTCTTGGCGTGTCTGCTTGCACCCAGATGTGTTCCCAACACCTCGAGGCACAGTACAGTAGACGCCGCTTGTACATGCTAAGTGGAGTCCACACACACGAACCAGAGTTAGTGGAAGCAAAACCCATCGCCAGTTCTATGATACGGTAAGGGCGAAGTTCCAGGCCGACTCTCATAAGAGGCTTCCACTGTATCATGTATTGTGCAGCTACCCGAACAGCTTCGCGCTCCTCTCCTGTTCAGCAAAGTGCATAAGTTTTGTTTTTTTGCTGCGTCGACGATACAAAATTACTGAGTTTGCCCCCTCCCCCTTCAAACCCCTTGAACGTACAAACCCACACATGAACGCATAAGTGACACCTTTACTGTTGGCCGGCCCGTTGGTGCAGCCGCCGTCGCAGGCAGAAGAAGAAGCATCATCCTTCAGTTGCGTGCGTGCGCTCTCTGTGTTCACAGACGAGCAGGACGGACGACGCTAAGACGTTGGGCAACAACAGCAGCGCTCACGCCAGCACAGCCAAACCTGATTTTTGAGCTCCGGAGAAGAACGAACCACTTTTTATAGGCATCAACGCCCGAAAACGAATTAGTTGATGCATAGTGCGCAGCAGGGCAATGTAACGGGTACAAAAAAGCAACTGTGGCCTCAATAGGAAGTTCAGCTCTAGTGTGTGCGGGCACGCGTGCGTTTACACACACACAGTGTGTGTGTGTGTGTGTGTGTGTGTGTATTTGTGCTGCAGTGGAAGAAGCAGAAGAAAGGAAGAGAGGAGCAGCTCAAAGGAAAGCTCTTTTTTTCCATGCTCTGCTCTCTCTCCACACATACGCAGGAACTATCGATCCACTGTCTGTGACTCTCTTTCACATACACACACAAGTACCAGGCAGTCAGCTTGTGTGAGGGTGCGAGGAGAGGGAAAAGGAGGAAGCGGGACTGCAGTGTAGAAACATCCCAAAGACGTATAAAGACGGTGTCACACGTGGAGAAAAGAATGTCCCGCTGCTGTTGCTGCCCGTCGTGTCCGCAGTGGCCAGACCGGTGCTGCTTGTGCTTCAACAAGAAGGCCGGCACCGTCTTCACGGGCATCCTGACCAGCCTCACCAATCTCAACGTCCTCTTACCCTGCGTGTACGCGCTAGTCAGGCCTGATTTCTGGGAAGAAGGTGAGCACCCCCCTTGCGTTTAACCCCTGTTCTTCGTTTGTTTAGGTCGTCACAGAAAGAAGTGCTGACTTCTCTCGTGAGCATTTTGCACGCTGAACCCCTTTTTCACTGACACAAAAGACAGGGTGGGGTAGCTGCTGCATATGTTTTGGTATCTGACCCTCAATCTCACCAATACAGGCTCTCCTTCCTCTCTGCCTTAGACAATGCACAAAGGGAGTTTCCGTTTATCGCTATCGAGAAGCAGCAATGATTGCATGTAGGGGTCGAGGGTTTTTTTTTCCTCTCTCAAATACTCCCATGTTACAGAGCTCTGAGCAGGCAATCTTTTTCTCTCGGAGTCCAATTTGGACTTTTGCAAAGTGTGCGTAATTACGTCAAAAAGCACCTTTTTTGCACACACACACACAGAAGCTTCGTTCGCTTCTCACTTGGGGGTCAAATTGCACTCCGTATGCACAACACCGAGATCCTTGAGGTTGCAGTTTGGAGTCTCATTTGGGCCTCAAACCTGACACCACCGTCGGATTTTCACTTCACTTCAGCAGGACTGAAATGCGTTCAGCGTTCTGCGCCTCAGCTTCACTGCCGTCCGGGAGTCAATATTTTTAAGTAAAAAAACACCAATCATCTCCCCCTGCAAGGCCGAGATATTACAAAGCGTATGCAGTTTGCCCCTAAAATTCGCGTTTTTTATCTCCCTTCTTTTTCTGAACAGCTGAGGCACGCTTAAAGCCTCGATTTCACTATTGCCATGAAAATTGGTGGACAAATTTGTGCTCGCGTCCGATTGGTGAGACAATCAGGATTCAGTAACTCAGGCCCGTTACGCAATCTGTACTTACTTCAGCACGTAGAGTGTGACTTCTGCGGTAAAAGTTTGATCAGCTCAGAAAAGATGATAAATACTTGAAGTAGAGATTCGACTGCTTTACAGTTTCTAGTTTCTTGGGTGGACCTCTGATGGGGGGCATTTAAGAACAGCTTCGAGGAACATTTCGGACAAAGTCATTGCGAATTTGGTCCAACAACTGTAAACTGAGCAAAGCTCCTCTTGTCAGCAAATGCAAAGAGACCAAGAACAAACTTTCCAACGCTAGAGCCGATTTTGAGGTGACTTTTTGAGCCATTTGAGTTTTTTAGATGATCTTTTATGGGCTTTTAAGGCTTTTCGCCAACTGTGTAAGAACGACCTAATAAATGTGAGTCCCTTCAAAGGGAGACAAAAGTGAGCTTTAGGTGAAGCACCAAAAAACCTGCTCTCTAGTTATGAGTATATTGTGGACAGAAAGAGGGAGACAGTAATGCAATGGGCAAAGCATTACATCAGTTTCCGGTTTTCATCCTTCTTTGCGACAGCGAGGTTGGCGTCAAGGCAGAGGCTGACTGTGATGTCACTGGCGGTGGTGACTTCAGAACAGAGTCAAGTGACAGAATTTCAGAACGTTTACCAATGTCGCTAATTCTCAAAAGGCGGCTGCTAGTAGGACTTGATTCCAACAGTGTACGTAATTCTGATCGACGGTTTCCTCGCTGGCAGAGGAGACACCGCCGACCGCGTCGCCAACGTCGCGTAGATCGACCAGGTCATTCGCCTTGGGCATGAGGGGGGGGGGGGGCACAGTGTCAGAAATTGGTCCGGCGGCGCGTGCACAATGTGCTTTTCAGTGGTCTTGTTACCCACCCACCTTTTTCTGACTTCCACAGCCGACGGCGATGAAACTGAAAAGGTTACACCCAAAGAGTGTCTCGCTGCTCTTGCGACACTAAACTCCTCTTAATGCGTCGAACACCTCATTTGGTCAAAAACGTCGAATCATTCAGCTTCTGTTACCTTCACAACTTTTTAGGTCACACCACTTAATGGGTCAAAATTGCCTGGTCCCCAACTGTGATGCATTAACGCGAGTTCACTGTACTGTGCGTACTTTTTGCGGCCAGCAGCAGCTTGATTTTCCAGCTTCTAGCAGCCCTAATTATATAAAAGCATATGCACTCTTAACGACTCAACCAAAAATCCAACCCCTTATTACGGAGTCATTTTTAAAGAAATTTGAACGTGGATTAAAGGGTGACTAAAATGGCCCTTCATTACTTTTAAAAGCGCCAACTCATTCAGTCTGACTGTCACCGTGCAGATGCTTCCAACCAACATACATTTTGCATATTAAGACTTTACTGACTCTATCGTACGACTTTTTCTCTTCATATGATCACAGTTGTGGCATCAATTGATTCAGGCTCTTCTTACCTTTGTCAGGCCTCAAACTAAAACATACACTAAACATTTTGACACTTAATATAACAAAAAAAGTACTTTAGCACTCTCGTAGGAATTCTTTTTTTGCTGAGGACGAGCCATTACTAACGGTCGACATTTAATTTCACGTAAGCACAGTAAAAAACATTTTTCCCACAACTGCTATTGAGCCTGGGTAAAAGAAAATCCAGAGACTTTTGATAGCTGCAGCTGAATAAGAAAGACAATTGTACCTGGTAGTACTGTCAAACACATTGAAATATTTTGGCAGCCTGTCGAGTACGACGCAGGATGAAGCAGGACTGTGCGATGTGACAAAGTATTGTGTCGTTGATACTTGATATCTTCCCCAAATATAATACCAAACGAGCATCGCACGATATCCGGGGTGTGATATCGCGATATCCCGGGTGTGATATCGCGATATCCCGATACTCCATCCGATACTCGATAACGCGCTGAGGATCCTTGAGGCAACCACGCACCCAAAGTGTACAGGGACAAAGTGATGCCATCTTTCCAGCAGTTGTTGAGCTCTCAGGTTCCCACAACAAAAAATTTCTGCAGTTCGTCAAGTTCAACGTGTAAGGAGGCTTCAACAAACGCAGGACGAAGAATGACACAAAATTGGCAACCAAACCCTGCTATTGCATGATGATTCGATTCCACGCAGAACATAGGCTTTTTCTTTTTACTTTTGAAAGTGGCTGATCCGGGAGCACCTTTTCTGTCTGTCACCCACCCACACCCACCCGCCCCGGCCTTCGCAGTGCCTCTTGCCACTGCAATTTACTGCATACGTACTTACATAGTAAATGCCTGGGACCTCGATTTCGTGCCTCAAAACTGCCTCGAAATGCATCGTCAGTCACTCTATTCCATGGAGCGGTGTTTGCTGACCGAGTTCGGAGATGATCGGTCCAGGGTAGTAGCGACAAGGAAAGGCTTCCTTGAGATGCTCTCCAGGCAACGTTGAAGTGGAGACCGCCCAATTGCCTAGAGAGGCCTGCGCGTGTCCCCTCAACACCATGCTCTTCAGACTAGCTATAAAGACTTTCATCTAAAACATGGGCTTAGTGGACCTTGCGCATACTTCTGTAAGAGAGGCTTTTCTGCATCACCTGCCGATCTGCTATCGTTTTGTTTCTCCCAAGTAACTCCGCCATTGGCTGTCGGAGCACACAAGTCAATGGCAACGTGCTGTGCATGTTTCATGCCAGCAATACTGCATGTGCGTCGTCCTGAGTAAATAAATGGACAAGAAGCCGTTCTAGGCCTATGGAGCCAAACACGATAAGCAGTGACTGATGATGACCACTCGCACAGTGGTTTTTCTCAGCGGGACTTTCACAGTATCTAGGCAAAAATGCAGACGAAAAACGCAAGTGCAAATTCGTATTATTATGAGAGCCAACAATTAACAACGGGTGAAATTCTAAAAACATGCGCTTAGGTGTGACAAGGCGACCGCGCGTTGATAATTTGCCAAGATCCCTCTTCCAAATAAGCAAAAAATCTAGGGAAAGAGCACTTGGGAACAAAAACCATTGGTCCGTGAAGCAAAAACATTACTAGTGAATGTTCGCGCTACCTACCTATGCACAGCACAGTTTCCACGCACGTAGTGTTTCATCTTTTCCTATACAGAAAAAAGGTCCCAAGTGAAAACTTTCGCCTTGACTGCATATTTTCATTGCTCCATACGTAGACAAAAGGTAGTGTACGAGTAATAAAGGCTCGGCGGTTTTACTGGCACCATTCAGTTGACGCTTCTGCTGTCGGCAGAAGGTATGAGAAATCTTCTTCACGCTGATCAATTGTAGTCCTTTCAAGAGTTCTCAGGCCTGATGTACTGACTTAACTCGCACAGGGTGTAATAATAGAAATGACTGCGCAATTGGCAGATCCTCATTGCGACCAAGCTTGGCATATGCTCAGGAGAGAAACTAGATGCAACTTTCCTTAGCAGGTGGAATCACTACGCCAATTTCACAGTAAGACGAATCTACAATTGCTAGAGATGCCGCAAAACCACAGTAACAAAGAAATCTTCTTCTTGGTGGTAGCAGCACATGCGTGGCATGCATTGGCAGACGGTCTGTAGTCAGTGGGGAAAAAAACTTATATCAAGGAGGACAAAGTTTTTAGAAATACCAGCGAGAACAACATCAACATCCCTCCCGACATTGAAAGTCCTTTGGTGATGCATTGTGCGTACAAAAGTACAGGGTGCGTGATGCAAAAATGAAGAGGTATAGGACGCATCTCTTTTTCTACTCTCAATCCAAGAAATATTCATGAACCCTCACCAAATTCGGATTCCACTAATGGAAGTGAGCGCAGTTTCCGAGCACCATATGGAGGGATATATATTCATATTCAGGATCAACATCAATCATTTTGCTTGCTTCCATTTGCAGCCTACAAATACTTGAATCATTGGGTGGTGAACAATCACTGGGATTCCAACGTAAGCTCCAAGGCTCTCCACGTGCTGGGTGTGGTGTCGAGCTATCACGCCCTCTTTCTCATCATCGTGATCGCGTACACGGCGCTCCACATTTTCAACTCGTTACTGCTCATCTTGGGAGCCCTGCTGGAGAAGAGGCTAATGTTCTTGCCTTGGATGATACAGGTGACTTGAAACTGAAGTCAACGTGATATGTACTTTTGCTGTGTACTTCCTGTAAGTGCAGTATGTACCTGTGATGGCAAGGTAAACGCCTACTTTTTCAAGTTTTCTTTTCCGCAGGACATGTTCACGATCCTGTTATTCGGCCTCGCCTTCGTGTTCTGGGCATTCTTCTCGTTCTTTGTGCACGTCCTGGTGGCAGTCTTCTTCCCGGTGGTTTCAGGACTGTTATTGGGACTGTGGATCTACCTCTGGAGGAACGTCAAGGAGTTCTTCCACCAGCTGGGGATGGACCCCACGCAACATGTCGGCACAGTCTACAGAAAGCTGCCTGCTGGAAGTGGAGGCGGTGGAGGCAGGAGCCTAATGCTCACTTGAATGCTTGTGTGCTAGTGCCTCAGTGAACGTCCTCAACCCAAATCTTCCCCATTTGCTACTGCCATAGACACTATGAGGAACATTTAAATCAAACAAATTTGCATACATGTCAACCGTCGCATGAAAGGACTCGATTATTACTGTCTTACTGTTCCAGTGAGAAAATACAAACCGTTTCCTCTTCTGATAAAAGCTGTCGTACAGTCGATTGTTAAATTAGTTATAATTCTCGTATTAATGATATTTCTGTTGCTGACCAAAATTCACTAGAGAAAAACTTCGAATTAATGATATACGTACCGCAACCACGTGCACAGAAACTGCTGGTACTATTTGATTTTACGAGACACTGTGAGGAAAGCGGTTTCAATTCTAGAGTGGATACTATAGCCATCCCTTTACTATAGCAAAAGAAGTAAAATGAAAATGCTACTACAGTGAAACCCAGGTATAGCGACATCGGGATATAGTGACATCCCGCCTATAGTGACAAACTACTGAAGAACCATTTTTTTATTCTATAGGATTGCCACCCGGGTATAGTGACAAACCGCTCATAGTGACAATTTCACTTCAACCAAACTGTGTCACAATATCAGAGTTTCACTGCCAGAGTAGTTCTGTCCAAGTAATAGTGCTAGAGGAGAACTACAGGGTGAGCACAAAGTCCCTCTTTACGATTTTAGGTACTAAATAAAAATCTTAGCATTGGAATGAGTCAGAGATGTAAACCATGTGCCACATGATCTCCGAGAGTCCGCAATATTGTAGCATTGCTATAACAATAGTAATACTTTAGTAGTAGTGTCATAGGAGAAGCAACACTGCAGTTGGTGCCACAGCAATGTAGGAGCATGACCATGGTAAAAGTAGAGCTATAGTAGAAATACGTATAGAAATAGGGATATTATAGCAATTGCGGCTACTGCGGAAGAGCTGTTATTATTTTCACATTGTCCTAATTTGATGAGGTTACTTTTGAAAACGAGTTTCCATCGAGTATCGGTACGGTAATTAGTAAAAATGTGCGATATACACATACCGAGTACCGTCTTAAGATCCGACGATATTGAATATCGCGCCGATCGCTATTGACCTAGGTCGGTATTCGGTACTGTCGTACCATTGGTATTATCGTCACAGTCTGTATTATTGTCAACTCGGCATATGTTATCGTTCATTCGGTATATTATCGTCATGCACAGAAGTCGATCTACAACCTACCAGTTTGTTTTCAATGCAAATCGAAAACAAACTGGAGCCATGAGTACGATCGGAGTTGGACCATTTCTTCGCTGAATAAGGGAAAAATAAGTGTTTCCACTGCAGTAAGGAGTTTATCAGGACTGAGTACCGATTACCAACTTTTACTGACTACCTATAGACGATAACTATCTTGATACCGACTATTACAGAGGTATTCTGAAATACCGACTACCGACTTTTGGTCTTAATATTGTATCGTATCATACCGGCCTCGGATTTTTAATATCGCGCACTCTTGGTACTTAGGCTGCTGTTACTCAAATCAGCGACTGATATCCAGAGGAGAATAACCAGAGGCGGGTTTCTTGAATATGTGGTCACCACAAAGTTGTCAATTAAACAGTTACAAGTAAATATTGTATAAGGAACCCACAACAATATCACCATATAAACTGAGGTGATCTTCTGACAATATGTTGCTGGGTTCCATGAATGTTTCGTAGTTGTGACTGCTTAGTTGGCAATGTTGTGGTGCTTATATGTTCGAGAAACCCGACTCATGAATATATGGGAAATCACGATTTTTTTTTATTTTTTTTTTTTAAAAAATAACCTGACTTGGACAAGGCCACCATCTCAGTCGTGCATCATATCGACAAGAATAATATGTACTGGCGAAAGCAAGTAAAGAAGTATAGATTTGTCATGAGAAAAGTCAATTTCTGAAGGGAAATGTGTAATTGTACATTTTGCGAGGATCCACTGATGTTCTTGGTTTTGAAGATAAAACCCCTAACTCAGATTAAGGATGTGATTGAAATTTTGCCGCAGGGGCAAAATATCGTTAATTTGATAATAAACTTTATATGTGCTGACGTGTATTTCAGACAAGATTAGCAACCACCACTTTTTACAGTATTGTAATGTCCTATGGTAATGTAATTTACTGACAAGCCCCTTCTTCCTTGGTGCAGGCACTGTAGGTATTGACAATTTACGTAGTAAGTACGAGTAGTACAATTGTACCAGTACGTGTACAGGATCTGGTGGTGGTGTTGTAACATTTTACTCGTAAAACCATGTATCACTTCTCTCGTTAACTTTTCAAAAAGTAACTTTAAAGAGTCACCACTGACTGCTGCATGAATCATCATCATCTCCTGAAACCAGTCTTCATCCCTCTGACCATCTTGAGCGTCTTGGCCATCATGGGAGCCATCTTCGGCTTTTTGGAAGGCCCCGAAGACGATTGAGACGACGTGCTCAGTTGAGGCTTGGGTCTCTTTGCTGGGTGACCTACTGGGAGGGCAGTGCCGTTCTTTGCCTGCGCCCGCGCCACCGTTCGCGGCGGCTTGGCGTTGACGCCAACATACGCCAGCTTAACTTTCTTCTGTCCATCTTTCTCACGCGTATACGAGTCCTTGACTTTGACCTTGAGTCGATCCAACTTGCGCTCTCGCTCGTCAGTGCATCTTTCGAACATCTCTCGCCAGGACTCCATCTCCTGGCGCTCGGCGCGCGGAAAGTGACGAGTGCAGAAGCGCTGCCAGAGTCCGCCCGTGTCCGTCATGAGGTAGGGGTTGAGCTCCTCTATGCGCACTAAAGTTTCCGGTTGGGCTCGCTCCAGGACGGGCTCCAGGACGTGGAAGGGCAGACCGCCGCATTCTTCGATGGCGTCCACATTTTCCTGCAGCACATGGATGCACAGCTCGAAGAGGCTGGGCACTGAGCCGAAGTAGCCGGATCTACAACGTATGAGAAAGTCATCAGATTGGACTGATCGGGAAAACCGTCCGTTTCATTCAAACTCACCTCTTTGTTCCTGAGTACACCGCTGTTCTCTTCCCAGCCGCCTTGCCCTTGATGACGGCGGCCAAAGCCTCGTCCTGACTCTGGGTCATGAATTGGGCAGGACGACGGCCGTTCTGATCTGATTCCTTTTTGCGAGGGAGCGGGCGATAGTTAGGGCTGATACCGTCGGGGAGGGAGGGTAAAGCAGCAGAAGAAGTTGAGGAGGAGGAAGAGGGACCTGGAGCGACGCTAGCTGAGGATCTGCCTCCGGACGGCACCAACCGAGCCTGCTCTTTCTCGAGTCCGTCGAGAGCTTGCTCGAAAGACGCGTCTGCTGATAGGGGTCGCTCCGTGTGACTAGGCTTGTCTTTGTCACGCCTATTACGCTTGCTCTTCTTGTCTTTGTCCTTCTTCTCGTCTGCCTTGCGGTGATGATGGCGGTGATGCCTAGAAGACTTTGCCTTCTTGTGGTGGTGATGATGTTTGTGTCGCTTCTCTTCAGAACCCTTCTCCTCACTGTCGTCCGGGCTCCTCTCCTTTTCTTCCCAACTGGATGTCTTCTCTTCCACCTCTCGTTCCTCGTCTGGGGCATCATCCTCGCCTCTGTCCTCTTCCTCGTCTTGTTCCTCCTCTCCTTCGTCTTCGTTCGGCTCCCCGTTGACGTCATCCCGCCGTTCCTTCTCCTCCTCACTAGCCACAATCTGCTTCCACTTGGCCACAAGCTCTTTGGCGGCGGCTGCCACCTCCTCGTCATTGCTCTTCTTGAGGGCGTTGACGGTGCGGCCGATTCCAGTCTCCTGGAGCACGGCAATGGACACGCCGCTCAGACGAGACAGCTTGGACAGAGAGTGGCGCAACACCGCCGGATCGCCCTGTACGGAAAGAAACATTTAGTAGCCCAATCACAACTTTATCAGTTTCTTTCATCCTACCTGATGCCGGTCGATCTTTCGCTGATAGTGCCCGATGACCTCCGCGAGGCCGCCGCCGGCGCCACCGGCCATGGCCACGTCGGAAGTAACTGCCGCTTCCTGGTTGTCGTCGTCGTGGCCGTCGTCCTTAGCAGAATTCGAGCTGTCTGCTGTACTGTGCTGCTCTGTGCTGCTGCTGCGCCTCCGCCACCGTCACCGCGTCGTGGCCGTGCCGTACTTTTGCTTACTCCACACAACGTGACGACTGCCGCTAGTGCTGCTTTGGCGGCGGTGACCATCTACGATGAGCAGACGTCTGCACAGAGTCACCGGGACGCGGTCTAACACGCGGTCCAGTTGACGTCGACGGTCAACGATCCTCCATCCGAATCGTCGAGAGTCCACAGTCTCAAGAACTGTCCGAAGAGGCTGCGAGGCTGCCCGTTGTGATGACGCGCCCGCTGTGTTTGTGTCGCCTGGTCACGGAGTTGAACCGGCTGCTCCGTGCATGAGCTGCCACCACCACCTTTGCACTGCACTTCGATGTCGTCGATGCGCTGCACTTCTTCTCCTTCTCTTCGTCCTCTTTCTCATACGTCTGCTCTGCTCTCGTCTACGTCACGTCCGTGGAGGGTGAAAGCGAGACTGGAGGGGACCACGCAGCAGTGCCTGCTAGAGTAGCCAAACTTTGGCAATGGGGAGAAAATCACCCACCCACCCTAAAGAGAATCAAGACTGAGAAGCGTATTTACAGTGAACTAGGGACCCCCACAGTCAGCTGTCGATGAGGCTCATTGCACAGGGGGGTGGGTTTCGAGCTGAGATTTTGTACACACATGATCTTAGGTTTCGAGTTGAGATCATATACGTATGATCTTTGGTTTCGAGTTGAGATCATATACGTATGATCTTTGGTTTCGAGTTGAGATCATACACGTATGATCTTTGGTTTCGAGTTGAGATCACACACGTATGATCTTTGGTTTCGAGTTGAGATCATACACGTATGATCTTTGGTTTCGAGTTGAGATCATACACGTGTGATCTTAGGTTTCGAGGTGAGACTGTAGATAAAATAACCAGAACTCGCCAACTTTTCTAAAACTAGATGACTCTGTAAATGCTCCAATCAAGCTCTAAACACAGAATGAATAGCTTCCCTCTGTTTTTCCTGAGCAGCTGTTTGTTCTGTAAATGGCTCCAGGGAAGCTGTAGACAGCTTCCTTGAAATGGGTCTCATCGACAGCTGACCGTGGAGGCCTCTAGTTCACTGCAGTTGTGCCCAAGGAAGCTGTAGACAACTTCCTTGAGTTGTGCCTCTCCGCCTTTATTCTCTTTGACCCACCCACGGGTTCAGCATCAGCTCTAGCTGTCGAACGAAAAACATGAAGTATAGACAAAAACAAGGCTAGCATCTCCAAGTGTGAGCTGAACAACGCGCGCCGCACTGCAGTGACAAGTTGGGGAGCAACCAAGCGAGCCACTGGCTTGGTTAACCAAGGCATCTCTCAAGTGCAGTATTAGTTATGTAAGGAAGGGCAAGGAGCCTTCGACTGGCAGGTCACAGCAGAATCAAATTTCAGTATAAAATGAGGAAGATGACTTCCTCCTCTCCTTCGCCCTCGTCCTCCGGGCTACGCCTTTGCTGGCACAACCATGGCTCCGGGCTTCTAGAATTGACCAAGGGCTTGTTGGGCCAGGGAGAGCTAGCTGACGTTACCCTCTCCTGCACCGGGGGCATCAACTTCAAGGCTCATCGTCTAGTCCTGGCTGGTGCATCAGTATATTTTCGCAATCTTTTTGCTGAGCTTGATACGGCGGGCAAGCATCCTGTCATCTATCTCAAAGATGTCAAGGCTAATCACATGGACTGTTTCCTCAGGTTCATATACTTTGGCGAAGTCAGTGTGCTAGAAGAGGAGTTGCAAAGTCTCGTGACAGTGGCCAAAGAGCTTAAAATTAAAGGACTGGATGGCTTGTCCGGTGACAAAGACTATGAGGATGATTTGGAATATTCTTATGATGAGCAAGATAACACCCGCTTTCAAGATAAACGCACAAAGAGTAGAAAAAAGAGAAAGGCTTGGGAAGAGAATTTAGACAGCAAGAAAGCTAAGGTAAAGGAAGAGCAGGATAGCGTCGCTGGAGAAGAAGAAGCTATCAAAGAAGCGGAAACATGTGAACTAGACCAAAGTTATGACATTGTGGAGAACATTGGTGATGAGAATAAGATTGATAATGATGACTTCATTGTAGAAGATAACGATAGCGTTGCAGATGATGATGAGAAATATGACAAGGACGATCCGGATTTTCAAATCAATGACGAGATGCTCGACAGGATGCTTGGAAAGAGGAAGAAGCCACCAAAGATCAAGTTGGGCGAACAGACCCAAGAGGCCAATTACGAGATAATAGAAGGAAAGAACAAAAGCAAACTATATTACTTCAACAATTTCATTTACATTGCTGACAGAATTGGCAACAAATCACATCATCAATATATGAAGTGTCACCTTCCAGCTATGAGAAGATGCCGTGGTAGAGGCATCTTGAATCTAGCCACAAACCAAATGGTCCAAACCCAGGAGCACTCACACCCTGAAGAGAGTGAAGAGGCAATACGGCTAAGTCTTAGGGCCAGGATCTTAAATGAAGCAGTGAGATCAGTGGACCTGAGCCTGCGTGAGGCCTTCGTTAAGGTGGTGAAGGAGACAAAAGGCAGGGAGGCTTTTGTCGCATCCAAGATTAGGTTTGAGTCAATAGAGAAGACCATGCTGAAGAGAAGAAGAGCATTTGAGCAGGAAGCATATAACTTTCCAGGGTAGTTTGAATAAGCTGTACCTAGTGGATGAAGCTTTTGGCAGTTATAGAGGTTCCATTCAGCGGTACCTTTCGGAACGCTGTATAGCATAGCTGTTTGGCGCTTGTTCGTGCTTTTGTTGAAGAACACAAAATACTCATACTCAAAGCATTCGTTCGAATGTAGCATTTGTTTTGAGAGGGAGACCTCCGTTATTACCTTTAACATACGCAGTCAACCTTCAATATAACAAAGATTGATGTCTTGTCTACGGAGTGCTTCTGCATCTAACCCATTCATTTCACAAGAACCTTCAATCAGAAACGAACTTCGGAACGCTGTATAGCATAGCTTTGATGTGGTAAAGTAATTCATAGCTCCATTATATAAAAGGTTCACTGTATTCTGTTCTCTCTAAGTACAGTGCTTGGTGTAAATAATGTCGCCTAGTACATATCTCTGTCAGACGGTGACTGGGGATGTTTCCAAGTGAAATTTTGACATGTAATTGATTGTTGAGACACTGGGACGTAACTTTTAGTGCTCAAGGTCACAGTTTTGACTGTTTGTT
>JAAUXU010055560.1_pt1 | contig 18980 bp, 18 predicted proteins | sample 7278151 | NCBI WGS metagenome assembly JAAUXU01 (sample SAMN14350113, study PRJNA611818) | marine sediment metagenome | isolation source: surface marine sediment (1.8m) | place: French Polynesia: Moorea | collected 2018-08 | reverse complement strand
TAGTCAGACAAATGTGGTAGGAAATCAGTCCCACTCAGCCATGTTCAGTGCTCTGGAGTTACTGATCATGTTCATAGAACAGAATAGATTGATCATCTTGATCTCTCCTCATCGGGACATGAAATACTTTTTGTTTGATTGGTTTGACTTTGGTAAGTTCCTGGACTAAAATTCTTCAATTTCCAAGCATAAACTAAAGTGTTGTAGTCACAGCAGGTGTGATTTTGATGTCAACAACTTTGTTGGCTCCTAAATTAATGGCCTCAAGCATTTCTGATGCTGTGCAGCCACCAGATCATAAAGTCGACACCAGAAATCATTTCAGCCAAACAGCTTGTAATATTATGAGTTATTATGATGCCCTGTAAGTTAAATTAGTGCTGCAAAAACAAGCCGATGCCGAATCAGCAAATTGGTGCCGAGTGATCCGTGTTGATGCCCAATGATCCCCCCAAAGTTTGATACCATATTATTTCAATCTGCCAATAATTGAGCCTTTAGATTCAAGTGTCTCAGTTAGTTTGAAACGGAGGAAGTATATACAGGAGTACAAAAGTTGTTGCATCACAAGAAGTCAAGCTTACTGGAGCAATGTTGTCAGGAAGTGATTCATTGAATTCTCGATTCCGGAGTTGATGGAGTAGAAGACAGAGCTGACGATGGAGCTGATGCATTCCTCGAAGGAGCCTAGGGTCCTCAGTTGTCTGTCCATGAAGTCGCACGGCATCATGCGGCACGTGCCCATCGTGTGCCCGTACCTGGAGGAGGCCAATGGGGGGCTTCAAGAGCACAAGCTGTAGGCTCTACTTATCTAGAAAGTAGAATTATGTAGAATCTACATTAGTTTTCCGTTTTTTTAAAGGCAGGTCTTATTCCGTATTACCTGATGTCGACATTGATATGTACGGAGATGGTGTGAACTTGTGTGGGGTGACCATTTTTTAGCCCAACGTTTCGATCCATGCCTTGAAAGGCCTCTCACAGTCATGCGGCCCGTTCAACTTCATCACGAACAGCATGGCCAGCAAGAAGAGATTTCTTAAAACACCTTTTAAAGACATTTTAAAAAGGCCTGTCTGAGGCTGATCTGGGAGCTGTTTCACGGTCTTTTCACACCAAGTTAACGGCGTGACAAGCAGAGTTAAGGTGCAAATGTGGATTCGAAACTTTTCAAAAAGATTCAGTTAAAAAGCATTGTTGAAAAGTCCTCTTGTATTGGGTGCGCAACAGCTTCATTTTGTGGTATCAAACTCTCATTGGAGAGCTACTCAAGAGTAGAAGGCGATCAATGTAGAGCGGCAGATTCACGATCTTCATGCACATTTCTGCCATTAACAGTAAACTGAAAAGTTTGTTGCCAGAACCTACCTGAAAGCTGAACTCAGCGCTCAATATCTCATCATCAGTGGATGCTAAAACCTGAAAAATCATGTGTGGACGTTCAAGTTTTTCCACGTTGACATGTTCAGCTAAACATAACACACCTTGTACGCACGCACGCACGCACGCACGAACTCAGCCAAAAGACCCAAAGGCCTCTTGAAAACTTCCAGCCAGAGTTTGTATATTGGACACAAGGAGTACAAGTACACTGGCTTTGCTAAGTGTAACTTCAGTCAGCACTGCGTAGGCTGCTCAAGTGATCCCCTTGACGTCGATGGAGTTGTCTCGGCAACCGTAACCACGATCTTTCAATGATGTTCTCAAATGTTCAGCATCGCTCTACGTCATCGCTCAAGGATCAGCACTCTGTGCTGACGGTGGCGTCACAAACATACATACACACTGACAAATCACTAGCCAGACACTGTAGAAGAAATTGACTCACTGTTGACTTCGTCGATGTATCCTTCTAACTGTCCGGGACTGAATGGCCAGACAACCGGACAGATTGGCCCGGAAATTCATCTCGACAGCGCCGGAGCCTCGGACTCGTCGGGGCTGTGGGCGAAAAGAACGTAGGTTACGAAAAAACACTCCTAAAAGGTGCCAAAAATAGAAGCCTGGTAAGTGCACGCGGACGGTCCGCAACACTGAAAAGTACACATTGCTGGGACGAGCCCAGAAAGTTGCGAACTTTTGCCAATGCTTTCTTATGTTTTCACAACATCTGCTTCACTTCTTTATGCTGCAGACATGTATTGTTTTTTGTTCTCTTCGCCCTTTCTAGCCACAAGTTACGCCATTCATTCTAAAATTCATCGGAGAAACTTTTTATGCTCGTATGCGCTGTAGTGTACGTACCTAAATGCAAGTATAGTACGGACAAAGCAGTTCTGCATGTGTGTGTATAGACATCGAAGTAGGTAGAGAACTAAGACAGAACTTGGGCAAGCTGGCTCTGCCAGGTCAAGCCTAAACTTAGCTGTGGTATCGAAATGCTTGGCGTCATTGATTGACGGTCTCGCGTGACGCATCGATCAAGCCGGTCACCTGCTACCCCCAGTGCGGCGACTCGACGACGTGCGTCGTCTCCAGCGCCAACATGCAGCACCTCAGGTGCGTCTGAGACCACTGAACGTGCAACAACGGTGGGATTTGACGACGACGGCGTCACTGTTGCTAATGCGGCTGCTGCCTGACTCTCCAGGTGAGTCAAGTCAGATGACTCTAACAGGAGAATGAGACCACTGAGCAGGAGCCGAGTTCTTGTGCACTCAAGGGCTGTGAAAATGAAGTTTTCTGCTCCCACCAGCAGAATTTGCATTAGTTTGCTCATTGGCGCAGCCCTCTTTGAAGCAAAAAGAAATCCTTTAATGCAGTCCATTCTTCATGCCCAGCATTAAGGCTGGCATGTCGGAAAATGGCTCAACGCATTGTGCTACAGGCAGGATTGAAGCGTCAGCATTTTCTCTTCAAATCGGCTCTCTGAGTTTGGCTTCCACAAAACGAGGAGCTTTTGGGAAATTCGTCTGGCACCGAGCCCAGGGAGGGAGGGGAATGAAGTGGGTTGTGTGTAGGGCCCAACGACGGGAAGAAGATGATAATAATAATATTTTGCTGACTTGACTTGTGTGAAACTTGACTTTTCCACTGCTTGTTGTCATTCACAAATCCGAGTTGTCACACAACTCCTGCTTTCATCTGGAAGAAGCCAGGCTTTATCTCAACAAGTGAACGTGACTGGAAAATGCACAGCTATTGGTGAGTCCTATACTGTAGCAGGAGAAGCTGATATGTATGTCCTGTGTGACGTTGTCGGCGTTTTCTACAACTGGACTTGCGGTGGTGGGGGAGAAGTGCTTTAATGTTGCTTTCTTCCTTACGTAGATCTGAAGGCCTTTGAGACCACAGATAATCCTCCTATACACTGGAGTAAGTAAGGAGGCAGCTTCATAACATGGGCCCACTTGAGTTAAATAGCGCGTTAAAAAGTTCCATAAATCTTTCTTTTCGCCGAGGATCATTTGCCCACTCCTCTGATATTTCTTTTCCACCACCACCTCGACAAATGAGCGTAATATATTTTGGGCAGGACAAATATTTACCCTTGAAACTGCTGCACCGAAGCCAGACTGAGGATGACGACGAGGAGGGTAAGTCGATACGTGATGATGCCTTCTTTTTACTTGCTGAAAGCAAAGAAGAAGGAAAGTAATCATTATTAAGGTCTCGCCATACTTTCCAGGCGGGGCTTCCCACTGCACTGTTGTATTCCCACGTACAGCACACTACTAACGCACTGTTTTGCAGAACAATTGGTCCAGCTGCAGGATCGAGTGAGCCACATTCGCAGTAGCGAGTTCTACCACAGCTTAGCACCATGGTTTTCTGAATACAGCGTGGCACAAAAAAAGGCTAGAACTAGAAGAGTCTGCCAACAGATTTACACACTCTAGTTTTCATGAAACCTCTAATCACTGCTGATTGAAATCCAGAAGATGGAACCCGGGCAAAAGAAGACCCAATATATCTCAATATTTACTTTGCAAAAACCAAAAATATTAGTAGCTATTCTTAAGGTGCTTGGTCCTGCTAACCACATGGGGAGGACGTGGGCGATCCTGAAGTAAAAACGTGTAACCGTTAAGTCTCTCATTCCGTATAGAAGATGTCTCACGTCCATGTTGTTTTTTGTTGCAGCTGATGGAGGAGTATTTGTAGGTATAGCCCAGTGGAAACCAAGCCCAGCTGGCTGGTGTGAGATATTACAGCGCTCCTACGCAAAAAAATCCAAAGTATGTTCAGGCCTAGTACTCCAAACTGTTTCAAATTTCCAGCCATATTTTTCCTCGCTCATAAAGAGTGACTCTCGAATGATCTTTTTGAGTAAAAAACTTTTTTCATCTGGCCACTCGTTGTTGCCATGAAGGCCAAAAGGTAGAGGATAGTCGATTTGTTCCACGCCCATAATCCCCTTCAAGCGCATTGCCGAGATCGTCGAGGTGAATCTCTCCACTGTGTACAAGGTGACCAAGTCTTTTGCCGCCAGGAACACGATCAAGAGAAAGGAGGGATCCGGCAGACACAACAAGAAGAGGATGAAATCATTCTTGGAGGACCTCAATGCCACCATTGAGTCTGATCCCACAATGTCCCTGAAGAAGTTGGCCAAGAGCAAGAACATGAGCCAGAGGACAATCCAGCTGGCAGTGAAGGACTTTGGCTTCAAGTTATATGTAAGGAGGAGAAGGCAGCTTCTCACAGAGAGGACGAGGGTGACGAGGTTGGACAAGGCCAAGAAGTTGCGCAGCTGGCTGAAGAAGAGCAACAGGTCCACCGTGAAAATTTTTCCCAACAAGAAGATGTTCACTGTGGATCAAGCTCGGAATCATCACAATGACCGATACCTGGCGTACTGTGTGGACAGCATGCCCCCAATCATGACGACCAAGCATCCTGCAGGGGCCATGATGTTGGGTATCGTCTCCTCTGACAGAAAGCGGATGCCGCCATATTGGTTTGCAAAAGGCCTCAAAATCAACACACAGGCCCACTTGGATGTCCTCTTGATGCACGTGAAGCCTTGGATTGTCAAGAACTAAGGGGAGGATGGGTATGTCTGGCAACAGGACTTGGTGCCTTCTCATAAGGCGGTCAAGACACAACAGTGGTGCCTTGACAATTTTGCTGATTTCTGGCCGTGGTCAATATGACCCCTGTCCTCGCCAGATTGTAACCCTCTTGATTACGGGATCTGGGGTGAAGTCGAGTCCAAGGCCTGCTTGACCCCTCACAGGAGTGTGGATGATCTGAAGTCGGCAGTCGAGGAGGAGTGGGCTAAAATGTCTGTGCCATACGTCGTCCAGGTCTGCAAGGCATTTTGTCCTCGCATTGAGGCCGTGATCGTGGCCAATGGTGGTCATTTTGAGTGAGAATGAAGCTTTATGTCTCCCGAGAGCTCAGTAAAAACTATAAGTCATTTCCTTGTTAATTTTTAAAAATACAGCCTTTTTTGTGCCAAGGCCAAAGTTTTGGATTTTTTGCGTAGGAGCGCTGTACATGGTCATGCATGATGTTTCATGACATGTGTAGCATCGGAGCCTAAGTTATGAGCAACCTTTTTTTTGTTGCGCACCCGGTACTACCCCAGTCTGTTTAGTGAGCTTGGCTTGTTCCACTGAAGGGTCCGGACCATTGCTCTATGCCATGTTGAAGAGCGTGACGTATAATGTTGTATGTGCCACATCTGAAGAAAATCAACTAGACGATATCTTCCAATCGAGGGAAGTAACTGGGCTAAACTGACACAACCACGAAATTGAGTACAGTGCAGGACAAAGCACTGGCAGGGTAAACACAGTGTGTTTTTTGCAAAGCGTGGAAGATGTGCCCAAGTGAAATTATAGGTCACGCTTCCTGGAATATGTCTCCACTTTGTTCCTCACGTTGAGCCGCCGGCGACTACGCAGAGCAGCACACATCCCACGGCAAGTAGTGCTGCCAACTGAATGAGTAAGTGCTGAATTGCAGTGGAATAGACACACATCTAACACTGAGAAAATGTCTCTTGTGGTGAAGATGCGATTGCCACAGATCAGAGGGAAAAAATTGCCACACTCTGGAGGTCCTCTTTGAACCGTGTCAAACACGATAAAAGTACTGTATGTCTGGAAAGTCCGCGGAACATTTTTTAAAGCAATTTTGTGCCTTTATTGGAGCTTTTTTTTGCAGAACCTTTTAATTCACAATAGGTTGCGTGGTATCTATGCCTCAATTCGCATGGTCTTGGTCAGCTGTAGCTGCTTGCAGCCCCAAGAAAAATATAAAATGGAAGAAGTCCAAAAAAAGATTGCTGCACGCCTCGATGCTGGGGATGCTGTAAAGGACACAGCAGAGCGCTTTATGGTTTGAAAAGAAATAATCTCTGTATGTATGCGATCCAATATGATCAATAAAATGTCCATATGTCGTATAAAGTGTCTTGTTTTACACACATTTCCATATGGGGAGTCAAATTTTCCGCGGACTTTCCAGACATACTGTAGTAGGGAGAGAAGTGCACGACCCATTTCAAAGGTGCGCACTAAGGATGAAGAAACGTGCAGCACAGAGATACCGTAACTGCTGCCACTGTTTCTATTCCACAAACGCACGATCATTTAATATTACTGCACTATTTTTTAAACTTTGAAGTCACTTTCTCGGAAACTTCTGCACGTTCCGCATGCAACGTTGGATGCTTTCGATGTAGACGTGGTCCAGGTACTCCGTGTCTACGTAGAGAGTCTCCTTTCCTAGGAGAGCTCACTCAATACGTAGAAGATTGAAAATTCTTGTACTGAGCCCCTTGGGCACGTCTTACCAGATTCTATGGGCGAGGTTTTGCCTATCTTGGCCCGGGGTCTTAACCCATATTCATCGAGTGTGTAGCAAACGCACTCACTGTACTGCAGTGGGACGTACAAGTGCCATTGGCATTGGGCAGGCTGCACGTTGCATGGAGGTTTTCTTCTTTGTCCTCTGAATAAGTCGAAACGCATCCCCGCAACTACAGCACTGACTTGCTCTGTTCTATGAGGGTCTCCTTGAGATTGTGCGGGTCATCGATGCCGACTGACACCGGGTCAATTGTCATGACTGAAGGCAGGGCTAGACAACTTCAGGTAGGAGAAGCCACGCAAACTCTTTGTTTCACTCGACAGAAGAGGATTGGGTGATTATGGCAGTTGCTGTATTTTGCTTTCCAGCCGTGAGAGGCTGAGTGAGGGGAATAAAGAATTACTCAAAACACCAAGGACAATAGAAGTGGGCTCATGGTGCCAGTTTCTCCGGGTCCAGATGGAAGCAGCTATTTATAGATATGGGAATCTGCTCGTAGCGCCAGTTTTAATTCCTTAGGAGGTTGGCATCACAAGCAGGCTGTGCTGCGTCCATGAGGAGGGGCTGACACCCCAGGGACCGAGGGCACAATTTACAAGAGGCAGGAGACATCGAGTTTCCAGCACAGTGGTGAGTCTTACTTTGTTAAAACAAAAATGCGCTTGAATGCGATCAATATTTCCTAAACAGTAGACGGTCTCCGGGTTCGGCAGCTATCTCCAGCTTTCATCTTATCAGCTTACATCCTGGCATCCTGGTATGACTTATTTATGTTTTAGCTTTCGTTCCCTCGCGTGCAAAAAGATTAAACACGAGGTAACAAAACTGTGACATCAGATATGTGTTCACTCTCATGCCTTGAGTAAGAGTTACGTGACACACACAAAACTGTGTGTGCGCACTGATGCGTTACGTAATTGCGATAGCTCATTCTGGAAATAGTGCGTACAGTTGGCATAGTCGTTGATCAGCCCGAAATGAGGGGTGCTTTAAAAGAGCATTATCTGTTCATCAGCTGCTGTGAGCCCGAGTGGGAGCATTTCAATCTGCTTCCTCGGATCACCAAAGCTACGCCATCCACTAAGCGATCCCACCAACCATAGTGGTGAAATCCTTGTTCTGAGTCCATTACTGTGCAAGGACCTCCCCACCACATCTGAACATCTAGGCTCCAGTTGTTGTCAAGGTGAATAAGGTGAAACGTGCCTGCTTTGGAAAAAGCTCTTGCTTAAGATGACGAGGAAAAAAATTGTGATTTCAAGACCTTGTACAACAATCTGTCCCCCTCAGTGACTCCAAAGGTACAAATTGTCTTTGATCATGTCGCCTCATATTGCTTTAAGAACAAGACGGGACCGGGATGGACACTCGAACCAGCATTCGAAGCACTCCAAAAGGACTTCAATGAAATCCCCACACAGCATCGTGATTTTTCAAAGAACCTCCTCCAAGGTGTTGTTGCCTACAACAGCCATCATGTCAAAGAAATGTACAACTTCGTATCAATAAATTTGAAACATTAAACATGACTCACCTTTCCACGAGCTGAAGTTCAGCGTGTTTGCCCGCTAGAGAAGAAATGATGAAAATGGGAATAATTCGTACAGTTGAGGTGCCAACATCTAATAAAGATGACTGTGGAACCCGCAGGTGCACCCGCCAAGTAGTTGATTGGTTGACCAAGTACCCCAGGCCCAAATTGGCTTCCAATTGAAACACTGACAATGAAATTTCCATTTTTTTAAGTTCTTGTTGAGGTGTCAGTCACTCGCCCTTCCATGTGCAGAAAGAGCCAGCATTAAAAAACATGCAGCTAATATACGTCCTGGGTAAATGACACTTTTCGTCTCTAACAGGCCTTCTTACTTTCTAAACTTATCTTTCAAGAATAGTAAAAACCTTATTTCTCTCAGGGGAATGCCTTAGGTAGCAAGAAAATAAAACGCCATTTTGAGAGCAATTTGTCTCTAAACAGCAGCAGTCCCTGAGGGACAGTTTGGCTGGTGGTGAACTTTGTGGTCTTGTAGCATGTATTTGTTAGGTGGAGCATAAAAGCCAGTGATTCCTTCTTGTTTTTTTTTTCTTGTTTTGTTTGTACATCAGGCCTTCTCCAGTTCAGCGTGTCAACTTTGAGATTTCACCTGTCGTCAAAGAATAGACCACCCCACTGCATATCAAAAGAAACTACAGTAGCCTCGTGATATGTGGACAACCCGCCACTAAAGTAACAGTTTTCTCGAGTCCCCAGTCAAATTCTCAATGATTTACTCTACCTTTTCTTTGTTTCTTTCTTGAACGGACTTTCTCGATTGATGACTGCGGTCACATCAGGTATCTTTGAACCTCCTGGTCAGTCTGGTGGACCAAGTGGACTGCCGTCAACTGAAAGGAGGCTCACCTGGCTGACGGTTGTACTTGTGCCACATGACTTAGATAAGCTCCAAGGGGTGCGTCAATCTCTGCATCAAGAGACTCCCGAGCACTTCAACCAAGTCGTTTTCAGGACAGCATATCCTTTGCTTGGTTTTTGACCAACGCTCAAGTTATACGAAGAACTTCCTCTGGTCCCAAGGGTGTCGGCATATCCGGAGACCACTGTACAGGTGTCTGCTCCGCATCCAATAAGAGAAAGCATGAATCAGGGAGAAAAACTCTTACTGAAGCATCTCTGTTCCGCTTGACGTGCAGCTCCACCATCGTAGTAGTCGTCGTAGGTCGATGTCTAACTTTGAGGGTGGTTCTGCTCCCTTGGGAGTCACTGAGAGGTGGCGGATAAGACCGACGCCAACAGTTTCAGACTTGTTTGCTAGCACACATGAAGAAAATAGCAACAGCTGCAACAACAGCGAATCTACATAGAGAGAAAAGGGAGATCCTTCCGAGACCAGGACCGAACAACACGTTGTTGCCTCCTTTCTTGAGTTTGTGCTTCGAATCGTGAGGATGTGCGCACAAAATGACGGCTGCTTGTGCACCCACAGGACCGATGTCACACCTGTCGGGTTTGCTCGGGTTCGGTTGGTCGCACATACCCTTTGGGCCCAATCAAGCATTTCGGTGTTGGCTGGATTCGACCCTCTTTTTATTGCCGGCCTGACAGGAGGAATGCGAAAGCAGGAGCTCCAGTGGCACTTTATGCGCTCGTGCATGTACAGGGCGACCGTTATTTAGCGTTCTTTAACGTTTCGACGTTTTCATTGCATTCCTCCATTTGTTGCCGCTCCAGCCAGCGGTGAAACGTAAACAAATGGAGTGAAACGGCATCAGGTGAACGGAATTCGCACGCTCTGGCAAAGAGCTGGAGCTGCTGCGTGCACAGACGCGGCCGAGGACATCTCCCCGTCCGCGGTGGTTGTGCTGATGCCCTCTTCTCAGTACGAATCGACGTCAGACACGTCGAGCTTGAGCGACTTCCTGCGTACGAGGCATTTCGCCAGAGACGCCACAATAAACGTCAAGATAGGCAAGTTTTTGTCAAGCCAAACTTGCGAATCCCAAGTTTGCATTCAAGACACTCGTAAGCGTTTGCGTAGACGATGAAGACATAGCTTAAGTCGCAAATAGACGCGCCAAATGTTGATCCATTGGGCAATGGCTGTGGTCAAGCATGTTTAGTTCTCTTCTGCCTTTTTGAAGACACTTTTTTGAAGTTCTGTCCCCTCCAACGCCCGGTGTTTGTTTGTCTGTCCGTCTGCGTGTTCGTCTCTCCCGAGTCGACCCCGAGAGAGTCGGGGATGCAAAGTGCTCCTCGGGCTTGTCTGATCACGGACGCTCGCACAGTTGACGCACACGTGGCTGCAGAGTGAGAATCATCCCTGAAGTCCCTGCGTCCCTGCGATGCTATCACCACCTGCTGGAACCGACAGCACAAACGTGCGCTAAGTGTCTTCTTCCACTTCTTTTTCCCCCTGGAGAGCAATTTTTTCTCTCTGTTTTACATCAACGCCAACATTCATCCCCACGAGTCTCAGCCAGGAGCAGACAGAGCATAACTGCGCGTACGGACGATAAGATGTGATAAATGAGCTGACGAAAAGCAGAGCGAATGCATCTCAGATTTGTTATTTCTGGGCATACCCAGCGCTATGATGACGGCAGATCCGGTAGAAATTGCCCGTTTACTCTCAAGCTTCAGCCGCACCAGTCCGGGCAAAATGCCATTGGCGTCCGGGACGCTGTGAGACACGCAGACGTTCCCGTCGGGGAAAACTGCCAGAGCATCCCCGTTGCCCAGAATGGGAACGACGAAGCTGTTAAATTCCCCTGCGGGCTAAATTTTACCGCTCCACCGCTTCCTAAGTGGGACTGTTCAATCCACTTTGTTGTACACAAATCTCAATCCCACAATTTGAGCTTCTCCCTGATCGATTGCGATACAAGCGATTGTGTCTTAGCCCTCTCCCGCCCCACCACCAGCAGCAGCAACAGCAACAACGAGTAGATTGGAGAGCTCTCCAACTTCGAGATTGGCATCCACCTCCATCAGCTCTTCAAACTCACGGGGAGACACAAAGTGCATTATCTCAGAGAGGTACAAACGTAGCCTTTGTGCGTCTCACTTTCAAGGGCCTTAGCATGGTTATGAATTCTAAATAGTAAAGATAAGATGTGCTGCAGGTCTCCGAGGAGGAATTGTGCGCTCTACGTCATGACCGATGTCATCTTCGTCACTGTCTTTGTCCCTGTTGGTAAAGCTCTTCACGAGGCCACAACTCCAGGCCTTGGCTGCACAGTACCATTCAGAGCTTATCTCGCCTGTGTGTACAATGCAGCGCGTCAGTTGCTGCTCTCAGTTCAGGCATTGCAGAGAAAATACGCACAGAACTGAGGTGTCTTCCACATAACGTTATGAGATTTTGTTTAACGATTGAGTTCGTGTCTCCGACAAACATTTGAAATACACATCCGAGCACACAGTCACGACGAGTGAGTCCGTCAGCTTTCGGTCGTCGTTGGCGTCGCTGCTGTGGGACATGGGACGCATTACTTAGCGCAGCTCACACAAAAGTAAGTGATGTACTACTTTTTTTTGCCTACACTGAGAGCGTTCTGACCCATAGCACAGACGAGATCTCACTTGAAAAAAAAAAAAACAAAGAAAAAAAAAAAAAAAGCGCTCCTCCAAGAATTCGAATAAACTCAAATTTTAAACCCACTTTTCCCTGACATCGTGAGCTTCGCACAAGAGTGTCTCAGCCACTGCCCACAGCGTCAAAAGAAAACGCCCAAGGACGTGGTTTCCTCCCTCTTCACCAGACATCAGCCCTCCAGACCAAGGGTTTTTAAACATTTCTCCAGTCCGAGAACCCCGGAGACAAAAAGAACCGTTCCGGGTGCGTCGAAAGTCGTCGCGCGCTTCTTCACATCAACCACCATGACCCCGTACTTGCCCGAGATGATGCCGGACAGGGGATTGCCATAAAGGAAAGCCCCAGTCGAGACGATGCTCAAGAACTCGAGCGCCCCGAAACTTCTGACGTACCCGGTACATCTCAAAATATTCCAAAGAAGCAACTCCTAATGTGAGGGTTGTGTCTGGGCCTGCGCATAAGCAAGTCTGTGGCGAAATTGCCCATCCCTTTGCAGCAGACTCTATGCCAGAAGACCCTTCCGCGAACCTATGGAAAAATTGCTTTTGCTATTGTGCGAACCCCCAGGGATTCGCCAAGTCCAGGTAGAAAAAGCCTGGCTAGACGAAGTCTGCAGGCTGAGCTAATGCTTTAGCCTCGGACGAGTACAGACTTAGTAGCATAGTCAGACCCTAAGCATGGCATGACCATCTATTGGATCCCTGACCAGCAACTGGCAGGCAGGATGACAGCTTGAGTAGTGATGTTGGAGTCCGAGTTATCATATGTGAGTGAAATAGGATATTCCATCTTCAATAACCAATGATTGCTTTTCTCTACCAATCCCGTCCAAGCTGTGGAACAGAGGAAGGAAGGGTTGCCAGCCAGCTGCTGGTCAGGGATCCAATGGATGGCTCCGCCAGGCTAAGGGTCCTACTACACTTGTGTGGACCAAGTCTGGAATCGCTTTTACCACATTCGACTGTGTGAGCTGACGCTTGACGTCAGAGCATTAAGCGCAATCTTAACTCTTGCTCTTTTGTACTGCTGTTTGACTTGCGAATATCAATTGTTTGTCTTGCAACGTATTTATATTATGAACCTGAGACCTCCAGCTGTTGCAGTTGTTGCTTTCTGCGAAAAAGAAAGAAAATGACAGTGGCCAAGCGGTATCGAAGCCACAAAGTGGAATTTGCTCAAACATCCCTTCAGTCCCAGGGATCTGATCCTATATTCTGTAAGGACAGTGATGTCACGGTGCCAATGAATCCTGGTGAGTCGGAGGGGGGATTTGAACGTGACTTGGTCACAGACTGCTTATACCACGCACTGAATAAAACCCATTGATTCCAGAACTGAGAGTGTGAGCAGTCTGTGACAAAATCACGTGTGAGCTTCATCACTGTAGTAGCAACATCTCCAGAGCGATGTCTCCAGAGCAATTTTCTGAAGTTGCTCCCTCCCTCGTTGATTTCTGAAGGGAAACTTTAGTGATTGGCAAGAAATTTGCTCAAACAGCTGTGCCCAAGAGAGCAGAGTGTTCATAGTGTATCAAATGATACCGTTATGAGGAAAAAGCAACGCTAGGTACAAGAATAAGACACTCTGTCAGTAGCACGGACGAGTGGTTCTTAGAAAGTGTTACTCTGGGCAGCAAGAGGACACAAGAATATTGCCGAGGTTAAGAGTTGCTATAAGTCTTGATTGTGTCGACGTACGCCATATTTTCTCATTTAGTAAAATGAACAACTTTCACAATCTTTTGGCGTGTCATGAGGTCATTCTGGCTCCTATTTCTCAAGCTCCCTTAGTTAAAACCATTGGTGCGCATGGGTTAAGGAGTCCATTAAGTGAACTAGGGCTTGTTCAGTAACGAGAGGTCACCACACATGAAAATGGCGCTGTCTGTCTTTGCTCTGCTTGGGCCTGCCTGATGGCGTCATCTAGCGGAGAACTCTGCAGAAGGCACCCTGCGTGGACGGAATGCGCTCGGGCCGAAATAGTGATCTGGCTGGCGGGCTCCGTTTCAGCCCGGACTGAAACTTTTAGCTCGAAATGGATCATTGCTTAACGCGGTGGTTGTTTTGCCCCAAATCAACTGTTCAGACGTGCTCTCTTAAGCTTCGCGTGTGTTTCCTGTAGAGGGCGCTGTAAGCACCCGGAACCGAATCCTAATGTAGGAGTTGCCTCCGCATGATCGCACAAATCTCAGCTTAATTGCACAGTTTCATCGAACCTTTCACCCCAACTTGACCACAACTTTCAGAGGCATTCAATGGAATAATTTAAAATTCCCATAATTTTTGGAACAGTTCCTATCCAGATTGAAAATCTCAGGGAAATCATACAAGACATGAAACAGCGAATCCTTACGAGTAAGGCAATAAAAAGCTCTTGGCAAATGTCACATCAGCCACCTACAATACAAGAAAACGGAAGGATTCCTTTCTCAATAAAAAAAATAACAACTGTCGCCATTTCTTGCTTTTGTGGATCGAAATTGCCAAAAAGGGGGGCTCCGGATATCCGCACACTCCAGTTAATTTCACAGTTTTGTCCACTCTCTATGGTGTGCCATTAAGCGGAGAGCACTGTAATATTGAAACAACCCTACCTGAAATATCGAATGCCCGTCAGCAGGACGCATGTAGCGCCACCTAGCGGCCGGCCTGGACAGTACACACTTTTCTTTGTCAAGAAGGTGGAGGCTTTGCGTCCTGTGTTATTCCAGGTCCAGACCTAGGAGGAAGTCCGTGTGGTGACGTATGAAGGGTAACTGGGTCAATCGGGTTATGCTGAAGCATCGTTGAAAAGGTATGACAACACTCAGTGAAACCTACTTCTATTCGAGTTCCAAGTGGTCGACTTGTTCCAAATGTAGGGGTTGCATTAACCGACCCAACTCGGGACTCGAATTCCAGCAATGTATAAATTATGCCTAGGCCCATAACAACTGCACTCTTGGATCGAGACAAACGAGGGCGAGATGGAGCTGTCGCGGGGATTTCATCACCCTGACGTATTTTGCGTTTAACCCTTCCACTTGGTGTTCATTCCTTTTCCACTTGGCCAGATATCCATTCTCCTCTCAGATGTCCGCGGTTCTCACGGGCGCCTCCGGCCTGCTGGCCACGGCAATCTTGAACACTTTGTCCCAGGCACCGTGGCAGGGGGTTATGGGGACGACATTCTGAAGGTCCGTGGCATCGTTGCTTCACCTTAGGTCGTCGCCCCGTCGAAGACTTCTCCAACTTCGATGCTGACACCCTTCGACCTCGATTTCAGCCTCAGAATGGCCCCATCAGCCCCCCAGGCAGGTGGGATCGGTCTCATAAAGATGCCAGCAATGCCGAGTACTGGGTATTAATTGCTGTTAATCCAGTGGAAATTGTTTAGATTCCTGCGGTGGCAAGAAGACGCTCTACATCAGCACAGACTATGTGTTCAAGGGTGAAATTCCTCCTTTTGCGGCAGAAGACCCGTGCAGTCCTCTGAGTGACGATGGACAGGTGAAGCTGGATCGTGCTGGACGTTGATAAGGGTGCGTACAGAAGAAAAGGATTGGGTGCTTCAGCGGGACGACGCTCAAATCGACTATTCCAGTACCACGCAGGACTTGTCAAGTGCAAACCATGTTGTGGCCGGCCCTTTCTCCATATCTGTAGCCGATTGTTAATGCATCATGATGTCGTACTATTTGGCGGCACAGTACCTACTCACGTATCCATGTGCACTACGCGTACACATGTCCGAATGAGCTCCAGTGGTGTGCGTACGAAACGTATCTGCTTTATCATAACTGGCGAGTTCAAAATGTCGCATAAAAGTACCAAACATCACAGGAGAGTCTGATGGACCTTCTTCCTCATCAGGTGGATCGTTTGAGATAGCATTTGTAGTCACGTTGTTTTTCCAAACGTCATAACAGAAATGTCACTTCATGACATGAGATGACAAATGTGTTGCGTCGAATGTCAAAATGTCTCCTTCGCCTTCTTATCCCACTATCAGTCGTTTTCTTCAGCCTTTACTGGCTCAATGCCAAAGTGCTGAAAGTAACTCTGCGCATCGCAGCCGAACACGGACTCCAGGTTGCACACGAAGCGGTAAACGTAGCGCTTGCCTGCTGTCTTCTGGATGATGTTTTTGTCATAGTAATACCTAAAAAGAAGAAGAAAGTGAGCGTGTTGACGGCAATTCCACATACTATGCACTACGTTGCCATCATTGCATTGGAGGGTTCATTTAGTGGGACCCGAGCACGGCTGGTCTGCATACAACTTGTGCATGACAATGTACCTGAGACCCCGCGAGAGCTTCTCGTAGTTCATCTTGGGCTTGTTCTTGCGCTGGCCCCACCGCCTGGCCACCTCATCTGGATCTGACATCTTGAACTCCCACTCATTCCCAGTCCAAGAGATGCATCCCTGGCAGGTCTTGTTGGAGAGCAACTCCAAGAGGAATTGCCAGAGCTGAATAGGGCCGCCGGTTGCTCCGGAGCCACCACTGTTGGTGGTGACGGCGGGTAGAAGATTCGTGGTGAGATGACTTTCTCCAAAAGTTGGCCTGGACAACTGAGCAGCCAGGTTGAATGGCATTGGTTGAGTGTTGGAGGGGTGTTGATAGTCAAGCACATTGACCTGGGCACAAATGCTGTGAAGGAGTTGTTCGCCTGCATGTGTTTTATTGATGTGCTTCACCTGTGAGAATCCGGGGTCCATACCCTGAGGTTGCTGTGGCTGGGTGTAGGTATTGCTGCCATATTGGCAAGTCTGATTGTCAAAGGTAAAAGCATAGCTGTTGTTATTGTTGAGCTGCTGTTGTTGCTGTAGCAGCATCTGTAGGTGCTCATGGAGGATGTCTCCCACGCAGCCGGGGGTCGCAGACAGGAACGTCTGTCTGTCCATCGAGCACATCTCATAGCCTGATATCTGAATAAAAAAAAATTCCACCCTGGCATGAACACTGTGAGACATATTTGTACGCCTCTCTGCTGACCTTGAAGTCCTTCAGAAAGTCCTTGTACATCTGGCTATCCAGTGAGAATTCTTGCATTGTCCACTGCAGCCAGTAGGTGACCTGTGATTCGCTCCACAGGCGAGGGTCTGCAGGGATCTTGATCTCTTCAGCCTTGAGTGACCAGTTGCCGAAAGTCAACTTCAAGGCCTCCCCGACCTTCTTGTTGGAGCCTGGAGTCAGAGGAGGTACCTGCTGACAGAAGAAATCAAGTCCTGAGTCAGTGTGCAGGCATTTTCTATTATCTGGTGCCTCGGGGATTCATTGTGTGCATCCCCCAACAGTGTATTTACATAGTTAGTGTACGTCGATTTGTGCATCCTTATGAATAATGGAATTGGCCCTTTCAACGGAAATAACGACTTTCAAGTACCACCTGCGCACATGTGTGGCAGGCCAATGTGACCTTTGAAGAACTGCACTTTATTACGACGACTGGGTCTGAGAGTCTTTTTTTAGCTCCCTTTTTTTACACCGACAACATGTCTAAACTATCAAAGGAAGTTTTGATGCTGAACAATGACATTGAAGCTTAGTGAAAAATCCATCGATCAGGGTACCAAAGACTGTGTGCATTCATGCAGAAGCAACTCGGATAGAATTTCGGTGGTCTGCGCATCCTGATCTACTTTTATCATTTCCATTTTTCTGTCCTTCATATTATCAAGAATGCACAGGCTTTCTCCATAAGTTTGAAATTCCAGACACATTCATACGTAGGACTGACTTAATCTACAAGACCGTAGTGGCAGCACTGGAAAAAGGTCGAACCACTGGCCTATGCAGCTTGCGAGTATTATACTGTCCACCATCTACTCTACACTGTTGGACCAAAATCTGTAGAAGACTACATTGTAGTGTGTCATCGTCAGATTCCTTGGGCAACAACTGACTTCTGAACCAGACATTTAGAAATTTAACGTGACTAAGTGTCTTTTTTATTTATACGTAGAAAAACAAAAAAAAATTGTGCGTCATTGTCACAGGGTTTTTTTGTAACTTCACGTCGAGGCAGCTATTGCCTGACTAAACATGTCTGGTTAGCAGATCATCTATCTGCTGGATGAACCGCAGTCATTTGTACCTGTCTCGAGGTAGACCTAAAGAGTCTGTCGCTAACCCTCAATTGCAATATCCGTGAGATTCCAAGTTGCTGCTCTGCAGCCACGACTGTTCGATATGTAAAAAGCGTCATTTAAAGATTCTGGTCCAACAGCGTACTTAACGCGAAATACTAGCTGTATTTTTCACAGGGGACTTTTTCACTTTGGGACTGTATTTTCCTCTCTCGTTACTGTATATTGGACTGAACAAACAAACAGAAAAATGGAGTTTTGCTGAGTAAAACTTAGGTTTGTCACCTAATGCCAAATGGTGAAGATATAGTTCAATGGTTTTCACAAAAAAAGTCTCGACCCCTCCTCTCTTGCTATAAAGTTTAGCTACATCTGTTCATCACATAACAAGATCTCCAGGTTTGGAGGGCTGTGACGCAAGTTCAACACACTTCATTTTCAATTTCATCTCACCACAGTGCTTCAGTTTAGCAGTTTAGAAAGCAACTGAGCAGGTCCACATCAAATTTGTAATGTTGAACTAACATGCTTATGTACTGGGTCAATGAAACTTTGAAGGCCGAACGGGGACCCAAAAACATGCCATTTTTTCATTCCTTTTGACTTGAAAGTCTTTGCAAATAGTCTTGTACCAAATATAGCACACTGCAAGAGCTAAAAAAATTCTTGGTCCCGCCTACTATATACATTAGGTTCCACTAGCACATCCCTAGTTGCTTCAGTGTAATGCCCTGTAGCGCTGCACAATTGCATGAAGTGTTTTTAGCAACAATTTTGCGTTAAACTGATGGCCGCCAGTAACGGGCACGACACTTTCCTCGTTCGGACTGAGGTTCGGGGGTGAGCCCAGAGACCCCCAACATTTTTGGGGGCAGTTCAAAAGTCAGCATACACCACTTTCAAGTATCATAACTTCCTTAATACTGCAGCTACGCAAATTCTGTTGACATCTTTGAAAAACTTGAAGCCTCAGCAGTTAAACTTACTTACTTACTCCACTTTGGATGAAAATCAATGTATATGGCAGTGCTGGCCATTTTGTCCATACTCTTTGCCT
>JAAUXU010112675.1_pt1 | contig 18987 bp, 20 predicted proteins | sample 7278151 | NCBI WGS metagenome assembly JAAUXU01 (sample SAMN14350113, study PRJNA611818) | marine sediment metagenome | isolation source: surface marine sediment (1.8m) | place: French Polynesia: Moorea | collected 2018-08 | reverse complement strand
TATGTATATGGGGACTATGTATATGGGGACTATGTATATGGGGACTATGTATATGGGGACTGCGTATATTTGGACTACATATATGGGGACCATGCATATGGGGACTATGTATGTGGGACCATGCATATGGGGACTACATATATGGGGACCATGCATATGGGGACTATGTATGTGGGACCATACATATGGGGACTATGTATGTGGGGACAACATATATGGGGACAACATATATGGGGACTACATATATGGGGACTACATAGACAGGGGACTACATGTATGGGCACTACATGCATGGGGACTACATGGATGGGGACTGCATATACGAGGACTACATATACGAGGACTACATATACGAGGACTTTATGGACACTGACTACATAAATCCATGCAACGCTGGATGACTGTGCTAGTGTATAACACATAATGCTGCAAAGCGTGGGTTTTCTCCAAGGAGGCCTTGCATGTGCATGTCCGTGGCATCCGTGGACAGGCTGCAGATCCACTGCTTGTTGGTGGACTCGCGGGGGGACAACGCGCTCGCTGAGAACAGCTTAGAAAAATATGAATGCTAGCAAGATCATAACTCCCTCAAGGGCTCACCCACATGATAACACTACATAGACAAATTGCATTCGGCTGTAGGATGCATTTAAACACAACCGGACCAAAAAGTTAAAAATTCCTACATTACGTACACACACCCACAGTACATAAGAACATACGCACACCCATCGCTGGTCTTGGCATCGCATTCACTCGAGGCGTAAATTCAAACTCAAAATTATCATAGAGCAGTAAAGTGATCAGGGGCAGAATTTTTTTGCACTTCAAGTTTAGTTCGCGAAAAGGCAAAGTCGTGCAAAAAGTGCAAAAGTGTTTTTTGTTCCTCGTAATGCAGAAAAGGGTTTCCCTCTATTCCTATAAAGCTAATTCTGCTGGGCAAACCAAAGTTTATGACAGCAATGATTTTATTCAGCTACAACCTTTCGACTTCACTCGGACTTAAAATATAAATGGGATATTAAGATACTGTAAAAGCGGTCATTTTCCCGGGCGATTAAATTTTCGGGGTCGACCGAGAGTTTCGCGTGTTTGTAATTTTGCAGAGGAGCTTGTCCCTGTCTGCCATGCTCACTGAGGGCATAAATTTTCGCGACTTTTAGTTTGGCCCTCTGGCTTGTGCGACAATGATCACCCAGCGGAAAAAAGTTATTACTAGCACAGTATTAAGGACTCTTGAAGACTGCGCTGCTCTCCTTGCCTTTAATTTGACATATGACGCCCTCAGTGATGAATAAAGTCGAGATTTTGCTAACTGAAAGAAGCCCTCAGGGTTGAGCCTGCAGACATTTCCCAGGGGGATCTGATTCTTATAGTGAGGGTGTTATTCTTATGGAGAGGGACCTGTTATTAAAAAAAAATATGTGTCTTTGAAAACAACATCTTCCACATCAGCATAGAGCTACTAGGTGAAGAATTTTACCTAGTAGTACCTGATAGATACAGTCAAGACCTTTTGACGGGATGAAATAGTGTCTTCGGGGTCAGCCCTCCGGGTCGGACTCTTCAAGGGGGGGATCCCCACAAAGGGGAGGGGGGGAGGGGAAACCCCTCCTGCTCTAATCTTACTCCAGTGCGAACATCTCCATCAGCTTGAAGGATTTGACTCTTATGTCAGACACCCCTGACGGCCACCTCGAAGGTGGTGCTCTCCAAGCAGTTGGCGTCCGTCCTCCTCCACACCTCCTCCAAGCTGTCGCCTCAAACATCCTCTCTCTGCATGTGTGCGCGTGCGCCCGCGTGTGTAGTGACGTCAAGTTGTCCTTCACAAACGATACGTGCTCACTTTCTACTCATAGTAATAAGTCCACCGCACTCCGCACTGCCCGCGGGCCTGCAGCAGCTGAGCGTGGACAGTGCCTGTGCACATATGTACTTAGCATCTTGGCAAAATTTCCATTGCTGGCAAAAATTGAACAGCAGGACCGATAGAGGCTGCCCAGCCCGTACATAAACTCCAGCTCCTGCGTACTTATGGTCCATCGTGCATGCAGAGCGCGCGCGCGCGCACGCGCGCGTGCCACAGAGCGAAGTCGTGACTGTCTGCATTCTTGAGGAATTCTCTCTCGCTCTCCTCGAAAATACACGTAACGACCTCGCCTCCTCCTTGGACTCTGCTCAACAATTGTTCCTGGGGCAGAGAAAAGCAGCTTGCAGCAAGGATAATCGTAGGACATTTTCCCATTCTTTGCAGTGACTTCTTCTGGAGGCTTTGCTCAAGATACCTGCGATTAAAAGTCGTAGGCCTTTTTTTTGTCCTGCTTCTCCCCTCCTTGGAAGGGAAACAAATGTTTGGACGACTCCTGAGGAATGCGCTTTCCCTTTTTCTTGTTCATTCACTTCGATCGAAGTGACTGTGGAGAACGAATGAATGACAACCTTAACTTTATAATAAAATGTGCCTAAACACACATGCAAATATTGCAACCCGCAGAATGGGCCTGACGGGAAGAGTTTTGCGCTCTGTAATGTTTCGCAAGCAGACCAGAATAACAGATGTTCGTTAGACTGCATAGGAGCTTGACCATGTCCGCTATGCTCACCCAGAACATGAATGTTCGCGGGGTTTTATCTTCGCGCTCGTTGCCGTCTAGGCCATTCGTCTTCATTGGATGCCAAAATTACCTTTCGAACCGTGTCAGGTCGCAAAAAAGGGACGGAAAACTTTCTCGGAACACCCTGTAGATGATGAACAAGCAAATGTCGGTGTCCGTGTTAAGGTTACATAATATGAGAAGCATTTTATTTTTACATACATCAGTATGTGCAGAACAAACGTGGTCACCGAGATCAATCCGGACTGACTTAAGAATGTGATTGCTAATGTTGTCGGTGGCTCAAGGTCTTGTATTTCAATCCCAGCTTGGGAGACTCCATGGGAACGGAGGCAGTGATGATGGGGTTGGCTTTTTCTGTCCCTGGACAAGGTCACGTGGAGCCGGACCAGGCCTTTTTTTTGCCGTGTCAATAAGTCAGTCCTGATTCATCTCAGTCACCCTGCACATGACGACGAGGCGAGCTGGAAAGGACCATCACTGCTCGCTCAAAAAGTACTTTAAGCTTGTTCACGTATATCGTCTGTTATTTCTGTTTCCAGCCTCTCGTCTGCGGCCTGGGCGCTCTCATCCACGCTCAGATCTGGGGACTGAGTGTCATCCTCCAATAGACACTTGACCCGGTGAATCTTGGGCTGGAAGGGCACCCCGCCGATCCTGGTCGTGCTGCACGAGATTGGCCGGGACGTCTCGTAGCACTCCTCGTATGTGATCGAGCCACATTCTTCCCTGGACCGGGGGAAAAAAACAACGGTACAAAAACTTCTATGACATCAGTGGAACCAGAGAGAGAAGAGGGGAGGATGGATGATGTTGATGAAAGTCTTGTCATACCCAGATGTTCCCCCCCCCCTCTATAATACGTACATGGACGTATGTGTACGGTGGAGGGTAGTGGATAGCATTGATTTACCTGACGGAGCACTCGCAGTTGAGGGCTTTCTTAACCTCGCACCTCCTGCCTGTCACGGTGCGCTGCTTCTCCACCAGCTCGCACTTGCTCGTCGGGATCGGGGTCCCTGTACGCGCGCACTTGGTGATGGTCTGAGTTTGAGCAAGAGCTAGTGAAGACATAGAGCTGGTTGAAAAAAAATGACGAGATCCTTCATCTTGCCTCGTTAAAGATCTTGGGCTCCGTGACCAGGTTGCATTTCCGCCAGGTGACTGGTTTGCAGAACTCGTTGCCGGCCCACACCTTCTGGCCGTCCACGCCCACCACCCACTTGGTCACGCAATCCTGCTTGGTCACATCGACGCACCGAGGTACCTGACGCAACGAGACCATATTGTGCACACATACGTCCACATTCCCTGCATGTGGCAACCCTGAGCATTGCATGAAATTGCCCAATTCTCCTCTTCCAAACAGTTTTGGGCAGTGTCATTGTTTGCCCAAAGTGCAATGTGTCAAGTGTTTGTGCCCACTCTGTCTGTACGTGTGTACGTACAGCAGAAGGTGCGTACACAGAATGTGGCAGGTTTCTTTTTCGTCACTGAGCTCACCTGCTTATCATGAGTGACCGTGATTGTTTCGTTGTAGCACTCCCAAGGCACGTATGTAGCATCTGGCACAACTTCGGTCTCGTTATAAATCGACTCTTCCCGATACATGGTGCACTCTGTGTAGAGGACCAAGGAGCAGCTGTTGATGGGAATCATTTCGCAGACTGTCTCATTCTTCGTCTCACACACCTACGGCATGAACATCTTTAAGGGCAGCGTGTCCATGGGGGACACGCACACACACACACACACAAAAAGTGATCGTGGTCACAGCTTACAGTCTCGAACTCGGTTTCACACTTTTGGCAATCTTGCTCCGTGATCTGGACGTCTCCCCATACTGATACATCTCGGCAGTGTTGATCACCGTGGTCAAAGGTCTCTCCGGCAGTGAACTTGACCCATCCGGAGCTGAGGACAAGCAGAGTCTGCAATGTTGAAGAGAATAACAGCAACAGTGGTCTTTCAAGCAGCTTTCTCTCGCTCTCCCCATGGAGAAACCCAAGCAGACTTCAATGCACTCTCCAGCTTCCCCTTCCTCGTACCGCCAACAGTCGCCCCAGAGTCGTCGGCTGGCAGTCGTACAGGTGAGATCTCATCGTGGTGAAAGGCTCTATGGCATTGAGAGGCCGTGCCTCTATCTGCCTCTTCTTTATAACAATAGCCTTGCATTTTTAGGCCCGAGGCCAAGAAGAAGCAGGAGGAGGAGAAGAAGAAGCTCTCCTATGTCTGCTGTTTGTCCTTGAAGGAATGTGGACGCGAGAAAAAAAAATCGTACGTTGTGGAGGCCTCCATCAAGAGGCGCACGCTGTACATAGGCCCGGCATGAAGGCGGCGTGAGATGCGCAGGTCAGACAGAGTCTGAAGAACTCTGCCATAACACATTGTGTGTTGTATGGAGCGCTGTGCGCTGTACGGATTAGGGATGTGTCTGATCGAACTGATCGAATAGTCATCAGAATCGATTTCTAGGCCTTTTTTTGCCATCCACGTCAACAATCAGGAAGCTACTGAGACGAGAGAGTTGCCACCAAGTGGCAGACAACTTGCAAATGCCAAGAGGATCGATCAATTTTGGTGGCAACCCTGGAATTTTCTCACCACTCACAATGAATGATCAAACTGAGTCAACACAAGTTTGCAGCCTCCGAATCTTTCGGGTCAGCAGAAGACTCGATTAGGGTCAAACTCAATCCGAAGTCATCCCTAGCACGGGTCACGAGAGACACCAGGAAAGAAAGAAAAAATGAGAGCGCACCCTACTTCGCTGGCCCCACGTTGAGATCCTTGTTGCCTCACCGCACCTTGCACGTCACGTGATCTACGTACACGTTGAAAAAAAAGTCACTTCCTCTCGGCGTGGCGTGATGACGTCTTAGAGCGCACCAAAACAAAGGAAAATAACCCAGCAAGAGAATTGCTAACAGGAAATGCATTAAATGCCAGTAAAATTAGGCGATATCTTCGTCGTCATCAACTAATTATCGCTCTCCTCCTTGTTGCTCTGGCACAACGTTGGCGTGTGGAGACGTCTCCTTGTCATTTGTGTCGTGGCAGCAACTTTTTGACCTTGGGTGGCCCGCCCATAAGGTGCATTCACGCCTGCGACTCCCCGAATATCGTTGCAGACCACACATCTTCGCTCGTCTAGCGATTTTTTACCACTTTGAGTTTGAGGCTAGGATTCTTCGACGCAAACCAGTTTGGTTTCTCGACACGAAACCTGACTGGTTTGCGAAAAAACGGACCTTTGTGTTGTTCAGGGCTGGCAGAATAATGGTAGCCATTAAATGAAGCGCAAAATTGCGTCTTTCCTGCTTGTCTGAGAACAATCATTCATCATCACAGCCTATATCTTGCAGTCGCAATTGGTTAGGCACTTTTAGGCTTTGAAAGTGTATTGGACAACAAACTTCTGTGTGCAGTCAGCTTAGAGTTGGTTGTAGGGATGTAATCGGATTGAAAAAAAAAAAGTCGGGTCCGGTTAACTAGGATGACCAAACTTTGGGCCAAAAAAAAAAATAGATACGACGCAGTCTTCATAGCTTTTTGGGCACAGGAACAATTTTCCAAGTTCGGTCTTGAAGGTGGGGATCGGACTCAGTCCGAAGTTGAGAAATGTGGTTCGGGCCGAAAAGAGGTTCGGTTTTTCGGGCTCAGGCCCGATGACATCCCTAGTTGGTTGGCAAACGCGCGAAAGAAGAAGCACATTTTTTCTTTCAACTGAGGGACGAGAAAATCGTGCCGAAATCGCCCCGAATCTCGCTCAGAATGGTCCCTGTACAAAAGTTGCCATGAACAAGTTGTACTTGCGTGAGTCGTGCAGATTGGTCGAGACGTCGAAAAACGTGAGTTTACAACCTTGTGGACGTCATCTGTTATAATATTAATGCTCGGCAAAGTGGAAAAAGAAGAAGAAAAAAACCATCTCCATTGACCACGTTTAGTCTTTCTTCCGTTATACACGTACAACACGTTCAAGTAGCCGTCCATAAATTGGTCTCAACAGTCCTCCTCAGCAGGTAATGATGTGGCTGGTGGCGCACAGCAGCGTCTTCACGGTCACCAGCTCGGCTAAGAAAGACTTGTGTGTGTCTAACAATGACAGCATTGTCAGAGTCTGTGTTTAAAAGGAGGGGGGGGGGATTCACAAAAAGTATCCAGGGGTTTTTACACGTGTCTGCTGCTCAGATTCTGGCAATATTTGCAGGCAAAAATTTGATGGAAGACAAGAGTCGTCATTTTTCTCCGCTCAAAAGTGGTCAAGCTTTTTCAGAAATGCACATTTTCACTCTTTTTGGGGGAGTCCTTGCGTCGATGATCTGAGGAAAAGAAAAAACCTCCTCTGGAATGTTTGCTTGCACGATCATTTTGACTTTGTCCACTGCTTCTGGCTGGAACTTTTTTATCCTCTGCATCACGGCAGCTTCACGTGCTAATGAAATGGACAAAACTGGCATTTCACCAATTTCAACTTTCGCTATTCGGAACAATTCATTCGCATATAGATGAACTTTTTTGGCATTCAATTCCCATTGCTTTTATGCAACATTTGTGCCACAGATATTCGCCCACAAACATGCCAAAATTCGGGGGAATGGGTAAAAATACACGGCCGTGAGCAAAATTAGCGCTGCCCAACCCATTTTTCTGTTAAAAAAAACCAACACTGCTTCATTCAGGACCTTAAGAACGGAGCTCCTTATAATTATGCTGGGTGAGAAGCCAAATAAGACGGTTGCACAATGATGATCCAAAAGCCTCACTTAACCATTATTATCTCCTAAAGTAATGGAACAGCAGGCAAAGATTTCGGCGGGAAGTTCGACTTCTCGTATTATGTAAGACGATGTCTTCCCTCAAGCGCTACTTTTGGCCCAGTAAATAGGTGTTCGAGTTTGGGCAAAACTTAAAGATTATTGCCCGAGTTTTGCTGCTGGCAGGATATTTCTATGTTGTGACTTGCGAAATTGTGGATTTTTGCGAGATGATTGCGAAAATGGAAGCTGCACTGTACCTTTTATTTGAGACAGAGTCCCTGTACTTCTGTATATACATAACGTCACGTGCGCTGAAGCAATGAAAATAACATTTATTGTCTCAAATAAAGATGAAGCAATAATTCTTCTACTATATCCCACTTCCCACGCTGGTCGAAACTGTGTCATGGATCGCCGAGACCCATGTCGTGTACAACTTCTTCTTCATCCCCTTGTGGTCACGATGTCTCCCGCAGAAAGAAGAGGCTCGTGGCCAAAGGGATTCGCACTGCGAATTCCTCTTGTCATCTGGACCTGGTGAACGAGGCGACCCAGGGGTCAAGGTCCGACTCTGACGGGCACGAAGCCTCCGTTGACCTGGTTGGCCTGGCCGGGGTCCGACGACGAGGACGACGAGGACGACGTCGGCGACAGATGGAAGAGATCCTCGAGTCTGGCGCGCTTGGGCAGACTCTCGCTGTGCCGCTCACGAAGGATTTTCTGGATGGTGGCCGGACCGCTGTCGCCGGGGTCGCGGCTGCTCAGCATGGTCTCGATGGCCACGTCCCTGTTGGCAAGGATGTCGCGCAGCTGGCCGGAGAGGATGTCCTGTATGGAGTCGACGCGGTTCACAGGGATAATGATGTCGCCACCGTCGTTGTCCGTGGGGGCGTAGTAGTCGGACTCTTCGACGTCGGACCGGCGATTGCCGTTGAAGGCGCTACGGAAACATGATTATTCTCATTATCATCACTTGCATTGAAGATGCATGTAAAGTTGGGAGGAAAACTATCTCACCAGATAAGATCACCCCTACGCCAACACACATAGATATCGTCAAGGACGTGGAAAATGACTTTAATGAGCATAATGACTGTCGCTTGCTGTGCATTATGCATATAAACTACCTAAAGTGTTTTATAACATAGATTTCCGGTTTGAACTCAGACATAACGTTAAGATAGCCAATTCTGCTTTTGTGACTGCCCCATTTTTGGTCTCTTCCTTTGTGCTGCACTAAGGCTAAATTGAAATTAATGAAAAATAATGTGTCTTGGGGTCCCCCGTCTGCCTTCAAAGTTCTAAAAACACAGTACATAAGGATGTTGGGTCGACACTAAAAATCTGCTTAGTTACTGAACTGACTGTGGCTTTGCCCACCTTGTTATGTTGTGAACTTATGAAGTACAACTTCATTGTGAGAGAAGGGGTCAAAAAGTTTTCTTTACGAACCATTTCTTCGCCTATCTTCAACATTTGGCATTAGGTTACAAGCCTAAGATGCACCCAGCTTAATTTCCAATCTTTTTCGCCTTTTAGGTCTGGCCTAATTTATATATGATGTTCCGTATAATCTCCAAAACAAGCACCCCCGAGGGTCGGTGCTAATGTAAGCAAAGTATCAGCATCAAGTGCCAACATAAGCAACGATGGCACTTTTCCAGCCATATTGTGTCAAGTACATGTGGCTTATATTAGACATTATACGCACTGTAGATGACAATGCAGATCTTCTCCGTCCTCCTTGACAAAGTTAGGACGAAAACTCAAGTGTCTCACGAGATAAGCTCACCCCTGCAGGACGCCTTCACCTCCGGCCACATGAACATGATGGCTGCGACTTTTTACTACATGGACAAAGTTGCCGGCTGTTGCAACTTTGGCACTCTTTGGCGTCTGGAGCTCCTGCCGCGCACGTGCGCCGTACGTATGTGGCGGGAAAAACTTACTGTTCGCTCCTAATTGCGTTGCCGGGGTCGACGAGGCTTTGCAGCTCGGGGGCCGGGGCGAAGGAGAGGGTCGCCTGTGGGTAGAACGTGTAGCTCTGGCCGTCTCCGTGACTGTGGTCGGAGTCCGGGAGCAGTCCGAAGCCGTCGTTGTCGCTGGCGTAAGCGTAGCTGCCGTAGACGACTGCCTCGTTCGCGCCGGAGTTGCCGTAGTAATGCTGACTCTCGGAATTCGACGGCTTGGAAGTGACCGATGAGTAGCCGGCGCTGATCAGGGGATTGGGATTCGCCAACAGTTCTGCTTGCTCTTGCTGAGCTTGGACGACTCCTTGCTGAGGAAATGACTGATATTGCCCGAGATGCGTCTGTGTTGGATACACGTCTTGTTGCCCTTGATAGAGCAATTGCTGCTGGTGCTGCTGATAAGCGTCTTGATATTGCTCTTGCTGGTGATACTCATCAAGCTGCTGCTCCTGCTGGCGCCGTTGGCTCGCTGCGGTCTCATAGTAATTGATACGGTCGTCTGCGTAAGCAGGATACTGGAATTGCTGACTTCTGGATATCAGCTGGGGACTTTTGTCGCTGTCTCGGAAGACAATCTGGTCCGTGATATCGTTTCCGTGAATGTCCGTGACAGTGATCACTTCGTCGTCGATATCAAGCCCCCCGGAGTCAGAGTTACTTCCTTTCAAGCCCATGTACTGGTTCACCATGTCCATTCCTATGCGACCCACCTTGGACAGGGCGCTGAACGCGCCGCTGACGATGGACCCGAGGCCGAGGTCACCGCCCTTGGCCGACTTTAGCGGGTCAGTGAGGTGGTCGAGGCCGAGGCTCTGGTCACCGTAGCCACTGCTGAAGGCACCGCTGACCGAATGGGCAGCGGCAAAAGCTTGGCGGTCGTCGGACACTTCATCACGAGGGGCATCATATCTGCTGAATACGTCATAAGCAGCGGCACCATATCCAGTGCCGTAACCCGTCCCGCCAATGCCGCTGGTGTAGACGGTGTCGTCTTCCTCTGCGAAGGAGCCCAACAGCCAGGCTAAGCGTGAGAGAGAGAGAGAGAGAGAGAGAGATTTTGGGCCAGGCACTGAATTATCTCATGAGAAGTCGTCATTTTCAGGTGATTAAGTCTGGTCAAACTTTTTCTGGACGACGCTCAGAAGAATAAAAAACTTTGTCACTTCTTTATATTTGTGCCTTCTATTCGTTGCCTGGCGGCAAAAAAAATGATTACTAGCCCAACATTAAGGCCTATTAGATTCTTGAAGCCTGTGAGGTGGGCATGGCTGTTCCCCTTGCCAGTAATTTGACATATGACGCCTTCAGTGACGAATAAAGTCAAGTTTTTTAACTGAGGGAAGCCCTCAGGGTTGAGCCTGCAGACATTTTCTCGCAGGGATCTGATTCTTATAGTGAGGGTGTTATTCTTATGGAGAGGGACCTGTTATTAAAAAAAAATATGTGTACAGCCACTTCTGCAAAGCTACTACGTGGAGAATGTCTCTTTTGTTGCACCCTGTCAGAATGGTTGTGGTGTTGTGACATGACATTTTTCCCTGAGTCACTCCTTAGAACGTCCCGTTGGGATAGAAGACGTAACAGTGGTCCCATTCTGCTTGCGTCCACCTCTTACCCCCCCCCCCCCTTCTGCCAACAGCTGAGAAGCATCCAGTCACGTCAGGAGAGAAAGACGTAATTCTTTTCCTCACTTTCTCTGCGCACACACAAAATTAGTACAAGTTTGGGAGCCGCTGTTGGTTCGCTGAACCCACCCAAAAGGAGAATTATCTTCATGAAGAAGACGAGCGGGATGAGATTTATGGTGTAATCCGGGCCCTGGAAGATGAGCCGCGATTGGTCGGAGGTAGTTTGGGCAATCGACTTCTCGCTGTTGACGTCGGCGGCGGCAGAGGAGGAGGAGGACGTGGCGTCAACACTGCTGCAGTGGGTGGTGGCGACGTGAAGAAGCTGGGGAGGGGGAGCAAGAGGAGAGCAAACTTCTGTTAGCAGTTGGACAGAGCAAATGAAGAGCTTGCCACATTGTACTGAGGGGATCTAAATCCCTGGGATGGAGGTCTGAAAAATCGAGTTGCACTCGAATTCGGGTGACGAATTTCTGAATTGGAGATTGCCTTGGTGTTTGTCCGGCACTGTCACAATAATTTCTGAATTGGAGATTGCCTTGGTGTTTGTCTGGCACTGTCACAATATTGGAGTAGTTGTGTGATTTTTTTCCGCAAACATTATGTTAGTCAAGCAAATTTTGGCATCAACCTAATGCTCAAAGTGTGGTAGACAGTTGCGCCCAAAAAAGTGCTCAAAAGGACTCTCCATAAGAGGCTTTGTGCAACTTTTTTTCTTACTCGGCAGGTTGGGTCCAAACCGAAGTTTTCGGAGAATTCCAGCGACACTATTTGCATGCATGCACTTACCCACACCACTATGAATGCGATGGCACCAACTTGGCTCGTCATTTTGACAGTCTGGATCTGCTGACCCCCAGCCCCACCCCAGACACACACGCGCACACGTCTGGCGCGTTACCGCAGTTGCCAACACATGGTGTCCCCCCCGCCGGCGATGCTGTACGTCAACTTGGGCTACAATTTACCGACCGCAACAATGGCGCCGCACACGTGAGACACACCAAGTTAATGTTTTCCGCGACTTTGCTGCTGCCACACACAGACACAGTGGGATTGGGCCTTCTTCATTCTTCACGACGCAGTTGAGGTCAGACGTCAGCATGCGGTTTTGGGTGGGGTAGGAGACTTCAGCCAAAGTGCATTGTCTGACCTCCACTGAGCTGAGACTGAGAACGACCACGATGACTTCTTTCACTCTGCCGGGTGATTGACAACAGATCCTTCTTCTCCACCGCTGTTTGATCTCTGCTCACGTCCAGAGTCAACAAGTCCCTCGATGATTTCCGTCCTCAACACAAGCAACGGTGTTTTCTTCTTTTTCTCTCCCGGATCAACGCTCTCCAACTGCAATTTTACTACAAAGCACGTGCACAAATACAAACATAGCGGGCGGAGGAGGCCTTTTTGCACCCTCAGGGAGCTTCTTGTGGATGCTACTGAAAGAAAACGTTGGTAACGCAAGCAAAAGCGAGCGCACTCACACACGCACGCACGCACGCACGCACGCACGCACGAACGCACGCAGGACGAAAAGTTCCCTGGGGCCGATGATTCGTGCGCGAAAAAAAAAGAAATTTCCTGCTTACACAGTTATACGCGCACGCTCGTGCACAAAGCGCGCCAGCCAGAGATTTCTCTCATGATGAGATGCCGCTCCTGTACTTACCGTATCCTGATACCTAAAGGCAACACAGAAGCACCATGATGCATGGCAGCTAACGGCGGAATTAGTTCCTCCGTCGGAGCCTTAAATTGCTCTGTCCGTCTGTCTGTCCGTCTGTCTGTCCGTCTGTCTGTCCGTCTGTCTGTCCGTCTGTATGTCCGTCTGTATGTCCGTCTGTCTGTCTGTCCGTAAGTCTGTCTGTCCGTAAGTCTGTCTGTCCATAAGTCTGTATGTCCGTAAGTCTGTCTGTCTGTCCCTCTGTCTGTAAGTCTGTCTGTCCGTAAGTCTGTCTGTCCATAAGTCTGTATGTCCGTAAGTCTGTCTGTATGTCCCTCTGTCTGTAAGTCTGTATGTGTGTGTGAAAGAGAGATGCAGGAGAAGGGCACAAATGAGGGCGGCAGCATAACCATAGATGATGCCACAGCTACGCGCAGAGTTTCCTACGTTACAAGCGGCAGAAAAACAAGAATGAGGCCAAATGGGTCTTTCCTAACTATCCTTTCTCTCTCTCTACTGAGTGTTTCAGGATTCTTAGGCGGGTTTCATCAATTATGATCTGATGCCAGGGCTTTCGCAGTCGCTTTCAGTCGTGCGTTGCCGCTGAAGGAGGCGTGTTTGAGAAACAAAATCTATGATAAAGGCGGTGTTGAGAAGATTGTTTGTTTCAAGAAACATAAGACAAAACTATTCTCACGAGCAAATTTCACTGATTCTCGAGTGGACTTTGGACATTCAAGGCTCACGAGAGGACCGGAGTTAGATTGATGAGTGAGTGAGAAAAACTACAAGGGTTTTTTTTTGGCCAGACATGTAATTTTCTTGAACTGATCAACTTCAATACACAGTCATTCCCCACGAAATCAGACCCAGGAAAGTGATACTTCCCCTATAAGGCAAGGCTAGCCCTTAGTAAAAAAAAGTCAGTGAAAAATGCGGTAAAAATCGGTGGAAAAAGTAGAAAATCAGTGAAAACCTTTTTTTTTCACTGATTTTTCAGTCAAAAAAGCCGATCAGTCAAAGAAAAGTTATTTTCTTCCACTTGGTGTCCGGAAAGTCCCTACCTCCCCGCCTTGCCTTTGACAAATTTCCAGTCCTGGCTTGGCAACTCTGCTTCTACAATAACAAAGGTTTGGGTCAATCTTAGACTCTCAAATCGGTGCACTGAAGCTGTATTCAATAGAGCAAGCTCAGACTGCAGGGACAGGTCTTGCCAAAGACATTCCCGAGTGGTTCAGGACTCTGGGGGACTCCCCGTATCTCTTCCCATCTCCTAGATTGATCTTGCCAAAGTTAAGAAAAGTTCCCAGAATCCTGAAACACCCGGTAGGCATGTTGTAAGGTGAGCTCAGTCCGCCACGTGCATACAAGGGGAGGGAGAAGAAGAATGAGAACCTCTTTTTGACGCATTTTTACACGGGAAATGGGCACCTGCCTGAACACAAACACTTGGACTGAGCGTGAATTTGCTCGTCGTTTTTCTCTGAATTTCCCCTTGCTTCAACCTTCCCAGTCCTATTTGCCAGACTAGACAAAGAGGAAGGCATCCCCAGTGCGTGTACATTCGATAAGAGCCTCCACTGAGGCTGGCAGAGGCCAGCTCGAGGCCGAAGTTCTTAATTCCCCCTAGTCTATCCCGTTGCAACGTCTTCTGGCCTATTCGACAAATTCAAGTGTTTCACAGGATGGTCCCTGCACCATAAGGAAGTCTCGAGGCTGAAGGAGGTCCCATATGGAGCCCTAAATCCTTGACAAATCCAGGTGCTTCAGTAGATAAGACCACCCTCAAACGTACTAACGTTGTGCTCCTCGTGTATGTATCAGCATGAGTGTGGCTTCCTATCGACTTTAGTCATGTTAATCGAGGCCTACAGCAAAAATGTCGACGAACAAAACAAGGTCAACAGACGACGGAAGTAGAGAAAAACTGTCAGATTGTCACTGTTGTGTTTACTGAACGCCAACGTGTCCGGTCAGTCAGTAAATAGTTGATCGCAAACGTTCAACTTTGTCCACGACAAAGTATTTCGAGACAAACTCTTTATTTCCTGAAGTTATTGCGATGCATCATTCGGTAATCTGACTTCAGCAACAAAGGAAATGAGTGAAAATGAGAGGCTTAAAACTTCACTCGTCTTTACTCTTCCAGTAATTCACTGGGGAAAAAAAGTGTTGCTTAAGAATCATTGTGAAAAAGTCAATGCTGGCAATGGCTGAGAGTGGATCTAATCCTTGTCCTGCAAACCTTCTTCTCCATTTCATTGAAGTTCTGATTGTTGACTTGTTCGTTTTTCACTTCTTGTCAGAAGCACAAGTGACTTTCACACGAAGATGGTCTAGATACCGTATGTTCTTGAATAGTGTCCCCGGGATACTATTCAAACAACGTCCTTTTCAGGCGGTTACTCTCCAAGCAGGGAGCTGCTATTCAAATTGCCTATTTTCCTGACCAAAAGTGGAGAGATTTCCTATACATTCTTGGTCAATCTCGAGGGCTTCACTCAGTGGTGATGATGTTATTTCAGTTTATGAGTCTTGACATGAATTGCTCGGGTCTCAGCAACTTGCTCACGGGATCAACTCATCAGTAGATGGGGGGAGGGGGGGAAGGGGGCTAATATTTTAGGGGGGGGGGGTGTTACTATTCAAGCAACGTCCTTTTCAAGTGGTGACTACAGTACAGGGGAGGCTGCTATTGAAGAAAGTGGGGTAGTCTGATAGGACACAAAATTTGCTTTCCATCCATGTTAATATCATTAGCCATGATGAATGGAAGTGCTTTTGCAGTGGAACATCAATCTGGACAAGCCTGTACACTTATGCCAGCAGCAATTCTTGTTTTCTCCCTAGTCAAGCGTGAAGTTTTCTCTTGTTCTCACTTCCAGAAGGGGTTGAACGTCCAATAAATGGCCAAGGACAACTTTCAAATTTGCTCTGTGAATATGATTGACCATAGATAGGGTTGTAAAAAGATCTGCTCAGGGAATGGCCTTTGGAAATGCGTGCGGTCGGCCAGGAATTGTTCTCTCGTGTCATAAGAAGCCAATGGTTCTGGGAAAAATGTTGGCTCTTCAGGCGAGCAGGTACGTGTCATTGTCATTCTGGTCGGGACCCCTTCAACAGGGTGAGGCGAAAATACAGTGGAGATGCGTCCTCGGGGAGGACTGCGAGTTGAGCAATGCGCACACCCTGTACAGGAGAACGGGGCATCTTGCCTTGGACTGAGTTGACGGGAGTAAATCGTATGCCAAGCCAATGCCAACAATGTGCGGTGTCCCACCAGGTGCACCAATCCAGTGTCCCAATCAGTGCAGGGATGCAGTGCATGGTCGTCATAATCACGCAATCGTCTAAATGTCTCCATTAGAGATGTCGACCAATTTTATTCCCGTTAGTGTCAGCACATTATAAGAATCAGTGTGATTTGCTGGAGCCACTGAATATATGAGTGGAATGACCGGCCGAACAAATACGCAAAGAATTTCGCCCGATTTTCGCCCGAAGAATTTCCGCCCAACGAAGCCCCTGAAGTTCACAACGATGCTGGAAAGACTGTCTCAACTGCTCGTAAGTGTAGAAATGTGGATCATTCACTGAGTGAGGCCTGACGAGATGACAAATCAGGGTCTCTCGCCTGCTATAACAACCAGAATATTGCCGGGATCCCAGCAATAGTCTGGTTGCCATGGCTGGGTGAAAGTGATGACGCATCTGAAGGAGATTCACCCAAAAATCCGGCCTCTTCTCAACAGACGCAGTAAATCATAGACTAGAGGCCCCATTGACCAGTCTCCACCAGGCACGTACGACTTTTATTGGGTGGGGCAGCCAGCAAATGCACAATTACAAGGACTACATTTATTTTCGCCACTCACGTTATTTTTGCACACGTGTTTCTAGAGACTGAATTTTTAGGTGAATTACCTCCAGGTCCCATTGAGGACGTAAGCAGAGTCAAGCTGTGCATTGTGATCCTTACAAACGTTGTTGGTCCCACGCACGACAGCAAATTTTCTCCTTTTTCACCTGAATCATTATCAAAGATGACAAACAAGAGAAAAAAGAAGTATTGCTACCTGTGACGGATTCCTGACAGGTGTGTTCACGCCTTCATCGAGGATATTTTTCATGAAGGTGCGATGGAAAAGTTCTGCCAGAGCCAAGTGCATAAACAAGACAATTGAGGCTATGTCACGACTCCACGCAATAGTGCTTTTGAGCGCACATAACACCCATATGTTGTATTATATACACATATATATGTCATACATGCTCGTATTTGCGGTCCATCACAAATTCATGCCCATGTTTGCGTCCTCGGCACGCCTAGAGAATTTTCTCCCTCGTGTGGACATGAGAGGCACGTTGTAGGGATGTGCTGACCTTGACCCGGGCCGAGTCAGGGTGTTGCTGATCCAAAAGAGGCTCCTCGTTCAGTCTGCAAACCTGCATGGGCTCAGTTCCATTACTCGTCGTGATTGCCAAAGTTGCCATCCAAAATCCCATTTTTGGGGGGTGAGCTCACTTTGCTAGCAGTTTGTTACTGTAGGGCAACTCTTGTCTCAATAGCTTCTCAGGCGTCAAGGGATTCGACTCGAAAAACAAATCCTAGATGTGACCGAGACAAAGCCAAGAAAATGACCTCAATCAAGTCCCATCCGGCCCACGCAGTCCTGATTCGAGTTTGACAATTCGATTCTACACATCCCTAGTACGCACTACATGAATGAGCAGTGCAGACTGTTCCATGCGTGTGACAGAGTAAGAAGTGGGCATCTAGGAGGAGACAAGTTGGAAATTACCCTACACAGGAATCTTCCTAACTCCACCGCTGTTGGATCTCCCGGGACAGTCCAGAGATACAAGAAGTGGTGGGGGCCCCTTTTTTTGCCATCAGGCCTCAGAAAAGGGTCGCTGCTGCTGCCCCCGCTGCAGTTACAGCCGCGGGGATTCCCTCGTGGGAATTTTTCTACGCTCCAACACTGCTGGAGCAAAGATAAATGGTCCATTCCCTTCGAACGTTGCACTAGACTACGCATATGCTGCTTCTGTACAGTCTACACGTGCATGGTACGTCCAGCCCTCGTGTGCTACCAATGTTGGACGTAGCAAGAAAGTAAAAAAAAGTCCCCTCCCCGGTCGTGGGGTCTTCCTCGCTTGCACTCGTCGAAAAAAGTCTCATTAATTATGCATCGCACGGAATGGTTGAAGCAAGAGCTGAAGCTCTAATAGGTCGTCCTCGTCCGGCGCCCGGAGAAGAATGGGAGGACGGTTGGTTACGTGAAAGCCATATGTAAACCCCCCCGTTTGAAAACCGCATGGTTCCCCCCGTCCCTGTCAGGCCAAATCGGCTTTAGACATCAAGCCATAAACGACTCCGCCATTTGGTTGCTCTCCAAGCGATCCAGAGTATGCAGCTTTCTCTCTCTGTCTCAACCCAGCGGGATCAATCATCGCAAAACCCAAGCAAAAGCAAGCAGCTCCTGCTCGGTCGGTGCCAAAGCTTGAGCCATAACGTCATCGTTGTCGTTTTCCTCCCTACTCTTAGCATCAGACTCCATCCAAACTGTTCTCTCTACGCCATCTCTCTCCACCAATACCTTGGAACCTCGCGCGCGCGCACGCACACATGGACTACTTATGTACTTGCGCACTGCTTTCTTTGCGTCCCGCCCGCGTTGGGCAAGGCCAGGCCAAGGCTGTGAAGGCTGCCGGGCAGAGAGCAGAGGAGAGAAAGAATTTCCAAGGCCCCTTCTCTCTTCGTCTTCCTCTTCTCGGCGGTGGCGGTGGCGGTGGCGACGGCGACGGCGACGGCGGCGGAGGCGACGACGGTCACATCTGCTAAGAAGCAGCCAGGGAAGGGAGTAGGGAAGAGGCCTCCTCTCTTCTTGGAAAGCAGAGGAAAACTTCCTCTGTGCATAACAGCCAGAGCCAGCGACAGCCAACCTACGATTGTGGTGCGCGCGCGCGCACGCACGCACACGACACTACACACACACACTCACCGACACACACACAGTTGTGAGACAGAAGAGCAGTGGAGGAAGAAGAAGGCGAGAAGCCATTTTGATACATTGGAAGTGAAACCAGAGCCAGAAGGTTCAGACCATGCTTCAGTGCGGGACTCGAGATCAAGTACGTTAGCGCCAACCCTTTTGTCGTTGTTGATATCAGTGGGGCAGAAGCTTCTGAGGAGGCTCACAGAGAAGAAAAAAGGGGAGGAAGAGAGAGAGAGAGAGAGAGAGAGAGAGAGAGAGAGAGAGAGAGAGAAAAAAATATACTTTCTAGGGAATCATGAAGAATTTATGTCATGAGAAAGTGCGTCTGCGAGGAGATATTTATGTACAAGAT
>JAAUXU010100247.1_pt1 | contig 18993 bp, 16 predicted proteins | sample 7278151 | NCBI WGS metagenome assembly JAAUXU01 (sample SAMN14350113, study PRJNA611818) | marine sediment metagenome | isolation source: surface marine sediment (1.8m) | place: French Polynesia: Moorea | collected 2018-08 | reverse complement strand
TGGCTTCTTGCTTCCTTGGCTTCTTGCTTCCTTGGTTTCTTGCTTCCTTGGTTTCTTGCTTCCTTGGCTTCTTGCTTCCTTGGCTTCTTGTTTCCTTGGCTTCTTGCTTCCCTGGCTTCTTGTTTCCTTGGCTTCTTGCTTCCCTGGCTTCTTGTTTCCTTGGCTTCTTGGCTTCTTGCTTCCTTGGTTTCTTGCTCTTTTACTCTTGAGGCTGAGGTTGAAGCAACTCCCAATGTTCGGTCAAGCATTGATACTCACGGTTATGAATGTTCTTCATGACGCTATCTCTCCTGCCGTGGTGGATCCTCCATTCTTTACCCTCCTTTGTCGAGTCAGATTTGTATCAGCAGCGTTAAGGCCAAGGCTCCTTCTGTCGGTGAAGCCTTTCTTTTCTTTTCCAAGTTGCGCTGCTACCGCTGCCTCCTATTTTATGGTCCGAGGTATTTATTGGCAGGCCGACTTCCACCTGAGCATAACTTTGGTTGCAAACTGAGCGTGGCCAACCCGAGCGTGAGGGCCTGGCAGAAAGTGGGATCTCAGTGGAACAGGGGTCTAATGCACGGACTGTTGGAGTCATAACAATCTCATCACAGTGGGACGGAGCGATTGTGAAGAATGTTTGGGGGTTCTGTAGCCTCCCACGCACCCCCATCCCCCGGACCTATCTGTCTCCCCCTTTCTGCACGTGTCCGCGGATTTACGACTGCCTCTTCTTCCTTCGAGATCCATTTACCAGAGGTTAATTTCTCTCTTTCTTCCCCGCCATTCGGTAGGCAGGAAGAGGCTTCTCCTTATTTCTTCTCCCTTCTGCTACATTTGACCTGCTCATTTCAATTTATGGGTGCCTCTGGAGAACAACTAAATGGGGCAGCGATAGAGAAGGAAGGGCTGTAAACCTCCTCTGATGATGTGAAAGCCGCTGGCACGCCAACCCAGACTGATTTCAATACGTTGCGATTTCTTTTTTCACCCGTCGCCTGCTGTCACTTCTCAGATAAATTTGTTCCGGCGGGTTTTCCTCACCCCTTGGGCTTGCTGAGGAGAGGGGGCAAAAATTTCATTACACTCTCTCAGTTGATGCCTCTCAGTCGTCCGATCTCCGGTGCCATTGAGGCCAGGGATCAGACCTAAGTCCGGCGCATTGAGGACACCTTTAAAGGACAGGCCTGGCGGCCGGCCCAGGCCTCGGGCCCCTGTCTAGCAGCTTCGGGTGACACAGCCCAGCATTGCAACCGGGCCACGTAGGGCGTTGATTGCAGTGACTGAAATAAAGCGTGAACCCACGGCACCTTTAAGACGGCCTCAGTCTCACTAAACTAGCTGGACTAAAACACAATTCAGCATTGGGCAGATATTCCTTCTTATATAGAAAGGAGAAAGTCACACATAGGTGACTCTAAGTGCTGTTAAGAAGTCCAGTCACATAAAAAGGAAAATCTCTCTGTTTCTCTCTCTCTCTCACACACACACACAGGCACCCACGTGCATGTCAGTGCAGTGTGCAGTTAAGAAGTCAAGTTGCCCAGTCTAATAAAAAAGAAAAGTTTCTCTTCCTATCACACACACTCAGATATATAAGAAGTTCAGTGGGGAGAAAAGAGTCGAAAGGAGGCTTTGCAGTACGGCAGTCAGCGATACAAGGGCCCTGATGCCATTGGCACACGCATGGACGAGAAAGCTTTTTCGCCGCTTTGGAGAGGCTTGTGAATCATCAAGGTTGTCTTTGTCCCCGCCAAGTTCAAACTGTCCGACGACATCCGTGACGGAAGAGAGGTTCTCCCTGAGCGATAAAATTGAGGTGATTTATCTCAGGCAAAAGCGTCTTCTCTATCTCATTCAGACCACATAACGAGTCTATCGAGTCTCGTCACACAATGAGATCACGTGCAACATGGGCATGACGAAGCCGAGCTAAGTCATGGACGTGGAGTCCACGAGCAGGAGGCTCATTGCGTACGTGAACATGACCGCGTTGGCCCATCGGTCGGTGTCGCAGCACTGGTTGCTGTTCCCCGGTGCGTGCCTGGTGTGCCCAGCCACGCCTTTCTCAGAGATGTGTCCCGTCATTGTCCCTTCCGCTTGTTCCTGCAGAAGTCGATTGAGTTGCTCATCTGAGATTTATTTTCCCTGTTAAAGTCCCTTAACAAGTTTCATCTGCAGAGAGAAGAGGATCAAAAGGGGGCAGATTTCGCCTAATGGCTCCGCCATTCTTAAGGAAATTAACTGCTCTTCGCCAAGACTTTGCTCTCTCTCTCCATCTTGTCATCTTATGACCGCTCAAGTTGGTGGCGGACAAAGTACAGAGCTGCTGTCTTTTATAGCGGGTATTATTGCACAGTGTATAAGAGTTACTTTACAACTGTCTCGATTTTCGGCCTTGAAGTTCCATGACAGATGAGCCCTTTGGAGGAAGGCTTGGGTATGAAATTGCCGGTGCCGCACAGACCGGAGCAACTTTACACAGACCATTGGCTACTTTCTTTCTTTCTTTCTTTCCTTCTTTCTTTCCTTCCATCTTTCTTTCCTTCCATCTTTCTTTCCTTCCATCTTTCTTTCTCTTTCTCTCTCTCTCTTTCTCTTTCTTTATTCTTTCCCTCCTTTCCTCTTGTCGTCATGTAGATCAGCATTAAGTTTGTTAGCTCGTGCAACAATACGAGTATGTGGCAGCCTCGGGAGCGCAGGCAGAGCAGACTCTCAGTTACTGCTATGACTGTGGAGCGAGCAGAGGTCCGATCCAACCTTATTGCCCCATGCAACTTCCGGCTGCCTTTGCGGCAGTTTTAGGGATCAGTGACGGAGCGTTCCTGACTGTTCCCTTTGGCAAGGTCATCGTATTACTTTGAAGAGGACTGAGACTTTCAATAAAGACGTCTCCTGCTGACTTATTGATAAAATATCGTTGCCCCCTGAAGGACGACTTAATCAGGCTTTCTCTTTGGCCTCTCTCGTTACAATGCTTAATAGGTGCGAGTGAGATAGCAACTCACTGTTATAGAATGAAGTTTGGAGAGAAATCATGCCACAAAACCGCGCCAGCTCCTCGACGTCGCATTGCGGCCATAAAGCAGTCAAAAAAAAGTCACACACGAGCGCGCAGTAATAACAAGGGCTTCTCTGTAGTATACAATTGGTAAACGGGTTTCAGAGGAGAGAAAGACAAGAGGAGTACATACGTGACGTGCCTACGACTCACAGGCGCCACGTCCCGTTCTGGCTGTACCGGAGGAAGTCGCTCTACGCTTACACACGCACGAACACGCACGCATAGCTTCTGTGTGGGACTTTTCGCTTGTCACTGACATGGCAGCTTGTTATTCGTACTGTTTTCCTCCTCCATAAATTCAGTAGCTGCCGCGGCAACATTGTTTCAGTTTGCTCAATGTCTCCCTGTGTGTATCCAAGCGATGGAGGAGCTGTTGGTTTATGCTTCAGGCGCCCTCCCAAGGGATCGGGGGATGAAACATAAACAGGCGTGTCCGAAAAAGAGGTAACAAATCCGGCCCAGCAGCTGGCCGCGACCGGGATCAAGGCGGTGGCGGCGGCGCACACCTGCTTCTCCTACCTGTCTGTCGCCCTCCAGGCTGCTGTTGCTGCGGTTGTTACCCGGCTACCAGGGTAAGTCGTTGGAGAAGTGCGCAATTTCTCTGCCATCAGCAGCGATATCATTGTCGAAATCATCTCCTTTTTCTGCCGCCATAATTGGCTACGGAGTGGTTATTGGCTGGCCTGTGTAACAATGGACAGGGGGAGAAGGAGAGGCTATAATTCTCCCTCTTGGAGGAGGAGGAGGGGGGAAAAGCCACTCGACTCAAGTCGGTCCCCAGTGGGGACTGGAAACGAAAGAACTTCTGTAGTAATGGGACTGCCACTAAAAAGCTTCCCACTCTCTCCATCAAATTTATCGCGCAGAAATATTCGTCTAGAAGCTTTTTTTTTTCCTCGGAGAGAAAAAGGCAGCTCGACGCTTCTTCATATCGTGACACAGTGAAAGTTCCATTTGGAGGAGTCTTCTGCTGTCCGATAGTTGAGCATCGCTGGTTGCGTCGGCCCTGGCATCGTCGTCGAGCACAGCGATCAGCGCGGTCCGGTTGCCCTCGTCCTTGCACCTGTACTTCTGGACCTTGATCTGGCTCCAGAAATGCAAATAAAACATTCTTCAAGTTAACGTTTATTCCTCGCCGGTAATGTGAGTGCACTTTCAGAACTTTATAGGAAAGTTTCAACGAGCCTGCTTCTCCACCTATAAATCTCCGACTGAGATAAGGAGAAGAGATCTCCACTGTGCCAGAGAGCGACATTGAGGCGATCTAAACAGCAACTTATCCCGAGGAATGACATGAATCAAGATGATGGCTGCCATTGTCGACTGCTTTGCTGCTCGTTACTTTCATTTCTCATCAAAGAAGAACAACAAAACCCTGTTGCATCAGGACTCTGTTGTTCACCAGCAAAAGTCAACAAAACTTTCAAATTTGACTCGCTGCTTGCCATCCTGCAGGTCTGGGCTGCATGCATGCATGCATACATGCACGCATGCATGTATGCATGCTCTAAGGCTATCATTCCACTCTTCTCCACGAGTCCTCCGCCAGTGTGTACTGAAAACTTGGCTACGCAAGAGAACTGCACCATGAGAAAACCTTTGACTCTTTTTTTGTGTGTGGACACCTGCAGATCCTTTTTCATTTGCTAAAAGTTCTTTGCCCTTGGCCTCCTAAGAGGCAATAAACTAATCGTAGCCTTCTTTTCATGCCAGCAACATTAACTGGCCTTTCAGTAGGCACCTTAATGCCTTGTTATTATTAGTGCTCACCTTCATTCTCCACCTACGACTGCTGTGTCTGCTGGAAAAAGTACGGAATTGGGTTGGTGTTGGCTGTCCTTTTTTGCCAGAATTCTAGTCGCTGCAAAAAAGTGATTACTTCCGTCGTTGCTCCTTTTTCACGAAATTAATCTGTCGTCCCCATCAAAGGTGTTGGAGGCTCAGACAAAGACCCCAACGCAGCATCCCTTTTTGCGTCACCAGCTGATCCTATTAGGAAGTGCTATTGGTATCTTTGCGGGCACACAGGGTGGTGTCGCAGCCGTCGGCGGTGGCGGCGGCCACGGAGACGGGCATGCTGTTGCGCGGTGCAACCACTGCTGCTGGGACTCAGCCCACGACTGGAGCGACGTCTCGTGGAGCTTACGTGCTCTGGCCGACTCCATCCGTCTTCTTTACACTGATGCACAGTACAGCGGAGGTCGCAGGCAGCCAGGCAGGCGTCATTGTTCTCTGCCATAATGCCGCCACCAAAGTCAATGCCGGGACGAGCATTTCGTAAGGCTTAACTAACGCTGTCAATAAAGTCCGGTCTCTGGTTCTCCCGATCTTGACGTGCCCATTGTCCGCAGCCACTACACAGCTTGATCTAAGAAGGATGGAATCTGTGCAGCTGCATAAAAAGCAGGTTTCTGTGGAGACGACATTGATTCCTTCATTTGTTCAAGGAAAGGCTTCCCACTGGTCTTCAGATCCAGTGGTTGCTCGGCCTTTACAAGGCCTCCTGTCCAGTGTCTGTCATCCGTCAGTCAGGAGGACAGCGGCGAGGGTGCCTTAATAGACCCTCTGTTGGCAGATACGTGAGCAGAACAGTCTAATCTGCCTCTTCTTTCATGAAGAGCTTCTTCAAAAGTTTACACAAGCAACTAACGGGGCTTCCATATGGACAGCACGTATCGCATGGACTGGAAATCCCTTGGCAATTCCAGTTGAAGTTTGAAGTAAGTTGAGATAGAAGAGTAGGAAAATCATCTTAACTTGCATTTTGTTTGTTACTTCCTGTGCTTCTCTCCATTCTCCTCTCCTCCCTCCTATCTTCATGTTTCGAGGGTTTCCTGAGGGAAATCTCGGGGTTCTGCAAACACTCAATGGCACAAAGTAAGAGCAACAACGCAATCTTCACAATGTAAGCCATAAAATATGCTTAAGAATGATTTCTGCCATATCTACAAAACATGACTTTTATCTTTACTCCCCCCGGGTGAACCTAATTGGAATGAGAAGTAGTTTGCTAAACAATGTGTGTATGTTGCTCTCCGCAGTGTGCAGCAGAAGGACTTTTTCAGCTGTCTTAACTGTTTCGCTCATCGCCAAAATGAGCGTTTTATGCAGCACCGACGTCTTATTCTTCGTCGTCATCGCTAAGGAACAAAAAAGTCCAGCACGACACATCCGTCTCTGTCCTCCTCCTTTCCTCATCATCAAGAAATCAGGGGGAACATTTAGGTTAGCGACTCTCTGTATCTCTTGGGGGGGGGATGGACTCTATAATGAGGGCCACCATATCCAGTGCTCACTTACAGGCCGGCTCTAAGCACTCCACTGTACCCATGTTGTAGCTGGCGCTGTCATGTGCACAAACATCATGGCGGACAAAGCGGCGGACGACAATGCGTACAAGTGATTGCACTCGTGATACCTGGTAGACCTCATTCATTCATTCCCCATTCCAGCAGTCACAGCTCTCTCCTTACGTCCATGTAGTGCACGTTCCAAGTGTGTACCACAGCCACCATATCCAAGGACGTACGAGTGCGTGGCTGACGATACCCTGGCTCGTAGCTGATGGACATTTCAGACTGAAACGACACTTCTGCTTACCCTCTCTACTGACACTACAGAGCTGTGAGTAGCAACTGACTCCTACATATGAGGAAAATGGCGTTATTACAAGTCCTCTCTCTCTCTCTCTCTCTGTGTGTCGAACCGCTTACAAAATGCGACTGTGGTAGATAAATGAGAGCTCGGACACACATCAACCATATTGGGGTTCATTTTCAAGCTTTGTATTCAACCATGATATGGCTGAATATTCATTTTTCTGAACCTGTAAATATCAGCCTTTTCAGTCTTCTAATTAGGCATTTTGTCTTTATAAAATGCTATTTCATCATTTTAAAATACACTCTCGTCAGTCTCATTACTCATAGTCCTGAGCATCATGCAATGAGATCCTTTGATTATCGTCAGTGCTCTCATTCACTGAGACTTCGTTTATCTTATGCTTTGCGAAGCAAAGCTGAGTTTTCTCAAGTCCATGAGACTTATTTGTGTCTAGTATCGCTCATGCTCCGCCGCACACGTGCTGAAACTTAGTTCTGCGAAGCACAGTCTGGGCTGCACAGCTCGTTGCACTCGCATACCTGTTGCTTTATTTTTTACAATGACAATGGAGCTTGTGATATAGGTCCATTCAAGTTTTTACGAATTCTACATCCTGGATCTTTGTGTAGGCTATCAAGTTATGTTGGGGTGATCTAAGGATAGTAAAGGATGGATGGACGTCTCTCGGCCAAATGCTCATTTCTGTCGAACCCAGTTTCGCACCGGGTCGACCGTGAAGGCCTTCTTGTCCGAGAACAACACGATTCAACCGGACGGTGCCTACAAGTCATTCAGCAGAGCTTTTGCTGGGCTAGCTAGCTTCCTTGGACAGTAGTGGCTGTTCCAATTCATACCAAACTCTTTCTGCCAGCCTTTTTTGCAATTTTGTTTGGTGTAAAATGGCTCATGCTGACATGTTCGACGTCGACCAGATCAACTCCGTCAGGTTTGTCTTCAACCTCGAAACCGTGACTTTATCTGACCTACACGACGATGTTGATGGCGGCCAACCCTTTCTAGGCCTCTCTTCAAGGCTCTCGTTGGTCTTCATGGCCTTTTCCACGCGAGACAATGTCGGGCGACTGACCTTCAAGGCTGACATTATAGACCTTACGTCGGAACCAGCTCGAAGCGTTTCCGACACATCTTTTCGACAATAAGTATTCGTTTGAGAGAAAACTTTACTAAATCTATCTCCTATCTGAAAAAAACATTGGTAGTTCGAACACGAATGGACAATCACACCTCTTTATTTTCGGACTCAGGGGTCCAAACTCCGTATAGAGCCATAATTATTTTTGATTTTTTGTCCGCCTCCGCCTGTTTGACTGTATTTTTTGATGTTGCATTGGGATGATTTAAAAAAGGCACAGACGACAGCGCCAGACTCCGCATCGTCAAAAAGATAGTCAATATGGGAGCAAAAAAACGATTTACACCCTTTCAGCTGGTGCATGCACTTCAATATGCAGTCAGAGTAACTCAGAGGAGTGCAACCAATGACCCACACTCCGTGGAGTGGCTCTTCTGCATTTACTTTGGCCGTAACAGCCAAGGTTGGTGCCGGACATGCCTGCACAGGTATGTCAAGCACAATGTCAAGTATTTTACCAGACCATTCCGGACTGACAATTACAAGCAGCATTAAGAAAAGCAGCATCCTCAACGTTGGGCAGAGTATCAGGCTGCAACTGTCAACATGAAGAAATCTTCTTTGAGCAGTCTCAGCCAATAAGGGAGACACTTCACGGCTACTTCCAAGGCCAACAAGTTACCAAACAGTTTACAATTAATTCTTCAATTGTAAAGGTGATAGTTGGTATGTTACTATGGGATCCAGAGGATGTTGACGGTGCAACACATGAGAAGATGATGGCATGCTTCAAAAGCAATGCTGAGGAGTCTGCAGACCTACAGGAGGGAGAAAGATATGACCACTTCTGCATCATCAAGACCAAGACATCAAGGCTGCTGCAGTATTACAGTAAAAGAACGCACTGGTCTTGCTGCCATTGGCTCATGCAATGACGACACTAGTGCAAAATATGCTCACTTTGTCTGTGCAATCAACTCACAAAAGTTGCATGAGCTGCTTGAAAAGGCATGGACATTTTCAGTTGCCCTGGACTTGTCAACTCACATGGAAAAATCTTATCATCTCATCTTGCGCACCCCATCCAAAGTGGTGGGCAAAGATTGTTGTAATTTCCAGCTTCTCTGGGCAAGCAACAATGACGTTTAAGCTGAGGCAAGGTCATGCTGTCAGTCCTTGAGCAGCGTTTCCATCTTCCTTCTCTACGGGAGTCCTACTTAAGAGGGGTGGAGGGCAAAGGTCCTCTTCTGGAAGGAGAGAGTAGCCAGCTTATTGGCACTGAACGGCTCATCCTTCCTCATGAGTTTGCAGTCCTAGAACATTTCGACTTCTATGGTTTGTTAGAAACCATCAAGGGCGGCAGTCCGCAAGGTGGACTGCCAGTCAGACTGACATGATTGAACAGGAGCATCAGGACCTTGTTGCTGCCTATAATGAGGGAGTTCCACTCCAAGCACTTTTAACCTCCTACAACGACAACAACCACAACAGCATGACATTTGATGAGGGTTGGGCGGTTGTGAAGGCTCGTTTCAATACCCTGCAAAAATTCCGTGGAGGCTTGGAAACAGCATTCCCAGGTACCAGCCTGGTGGAGAGCGATTTCTATATGCTAAAGGCTGAAAAGGATGTGTTAGGGCAGGGCTGTGACAGATTTATCACTGGAAGGGGTCCTCCAGGCAAAGCAATTTGACAAACTGGCAGCATTGCCGGGCCTCCATGGCAGGCTCCGTATTGATACTGTGTATAAAGTTGCTACCAAGCTGTATTTAAAAAATATATGGATCTCACGGATTAGTCTGAGAATAAAAAGGACTGATTATCACTGGACGACATTCCGGAAGAGCTTGAACAAGGAATGGAAGATGGAAGCTGGAGAAGACGAGGGGTGCATGAAGCTATCATTGCAGCTCGTGCAGGATACAACGTCAAAACTGCTGCTGGACACAAACCCCGATCACCGATCAGACGATACACTTCGCTGCATTTTTTGACTGAAAAAGCATCACGACTACGACGTGAGGCAGCTCAGGGTGGGCTTCACCCTTGACTTCAAGAGGATTGCAGCCATCGGAGAAGCCTCTCATAGAACAGCTTTCCCCATGTTCGCAATGACTGAATGAAACATGGTTTTCAAGACAGGAACCTGCGCTGCCTGTACGGACATGGGCACAATTGTCGTGTCGGCCAGACACTTGGACGGTCTTGTGTGTCGTGATCCCTGTGGTGAAAGGGACTGGAAGGTGGCACGGGGGTTTTCCTTCGAGACTCTGATGCAGGCCTCCCATCGATGTGGACAAGAGGGCCTTGAGACTATGAGATCTCCAGTCAAAACAGGGGCCAAGTGCATCCCGAACCCATCAGCCCTTCCCTATGAATGGGATTTTGGGGCACTTCTGGCTGCTCTCACACGATCTGGGTTTATTCGAGACGGGCATGAAGTCGGTCAAGCGTCAGTGGTGCTGGACAACTTCCGGATTCCGTCCTTGAAGACACTTTTGGTAGATGAAGCGCTTGCCAAATTGGTGATGTTTTGGCATATTTTCTTTGAAACTCTTTAAGAGCAGAGGGCACTAAGTAAAGCATGGAAATGAAACAGAGAATTTTTACTACGAATATAATTGAAGCGGCTCCGAGCTCTCATGAGAAGATATAGTAAATTAGCATTTTAAAACAATAAATTGCAGTTTTAAAACTCAACCATACGGTTGAATGCAAGTCTGAAAATGAACCGTGACATGGTTGATGTGTGTCCGACGTCTGATGTATATACTACTTTCGACCCGCTTATAAAAGCCGAGGTCAATGAGAGCTGCCGGGCTCGTATATAGAGCGCACGTTCAACGCAGACACGTAAATGGAGGTTGTTGTGCACCTGCTCCCCTAAAGCTTGGTAATTGCTCTCTGCTTTCTCCGCGCTTCTTATTGTGTGTCAGGTAGGCAACGTGGGCTCCATCTTCCGCGCCTTGTTGTTTGGTGTCTGCCTCATTACGTGTACCAAGTGCACTACGCTGCGTACTACGTGTACTGCGACATTAATCAATGGGGATCCCTCTCCCTCCGGGCTGGCAGGCCAAGGCTCGTCGGCGAGGAGCTCCTCACCCTCGTGCTGGCACTGGTGTCTTTAACTCTTCACAAGTACCGAGCTGAGGCACGCACATGCGTACTGAGTTTCGACGTCTTCCCAGCTGATGTCATCCAACTGTTGACGTATGATGCCAACAGATAGGGACAGACATGAGCAGGAATTTTTCTTCTATCGTCTCTTTCAGTGCATGACAGACAGCGTTTTCACGCTTGTGTGGTTCAAGCCGATTGTGTCAACTTCCACTCTTTTTTTTGACTCATGCCAACAACAACAATGGGACAGTTTCGTCGAGCTCTTTGACAATGGCAAGACATGTACATTGTACAACCCAGCCCCGTGCACGTTGGCACAAGTCAGTCCGTCAACCCCGCGACAGGCGACACCTGCGCGCTCGCCGTCAAGTGTGACACGTTGGCCCGCGTACGCATCACGTGGCAGTCACGGTACCTGCCTGACTCTGTAGGTGGTCTCTCAACGTCTTCATAACGCCTACCTCAACCCCTTCTCATGCCTTTTGTCTTGTCCTCATGAAAGTTAGGTGCGATAAGATCTCAATTGCCCGCAGAAGACGGAAATCAGTGAAAGGGGGGAGAAGAGGAAAGCTCCTTTCTCGAGGCTGGAGAGCTTCTTCTCCCTCTGGCGACCGGCGAGCTCGGCGTCATTCGCCGTTCGCGCACCAAAGAGTAGCTTCGTGTGCGTCGTCTGCGGGGACGACGACGACGACGACGAGGACGAGAAAACATCTTATCGTTGGTTGTGGCGGCAGAGGGAGGGAGACTTTTTTTTTACGTCGGCAGTTTCAGCTTATCTGTTGTAGGCAGAACCCAGAGTGATAAAGTCTTTCACTTGCTTGCTTTATGAGCTTCTCTTGGGCCTGTATCTCAATGACGCTGCGCTCTGCGGCGACATGAAAGTCCTTAAAGAGGCTGACCCCAGCAAGTTTGGCGCGAGGCGGCCTAAATTATTCCAGAGTGCGGCGGCTCAGTGGAGGTAGTCTTGCCGTACGTATTGTCCTTGCCTGACTGCAACATTTCCTTGAGTGTCTCTTTCGAGATCACAGACATCACTTTCTGAAGAGAAAAACTCCCGCCACTTCATAATAAATACATCAGGCTCATTGTGTCTGCTTCTCCTTTCAGGACGCGGATCATCATGCTGGAAGATCCTCTGATAGGAAGGCGATTGTCACTCATGTCCTAAGATGCTAGCGTTCATTTATCGACGGTTTTGCCGCAAAAGACCAACCTGGTGGGGTGAGTACAACCGTTGTTCATACAGTACAGCTCGCAGAAGTAATTCAGTCAGACGTCGAAGTTATGATATTGCTCGATCAGCTGCAAATATACCGTAACTTTGAGACATGTCATAAGTTCATGACATGACTTTTAGCAAGAATAACAATGCTTGGTCAGCAGAAAACTTTGAAATTTGACTCCAGTTAGCACGCTTTGTCATCGTTGCGTTATCTTTTACGTCCATGTCCACAGTGCTTCTACCGGCCATCGCCACTTTCTTGTTACTCTACTACATCAACGGACCCTCAAGAGACAACCCAAGAGAGAAGCAGTATCCATGGGAAGCGGAGCCTTCGCACTCGGGTCGCAAGAGGCTGCAGCAGCATTCCAGCAACGAAAACGCCACGCGCCGTGGCGTCTACTTCGTGCCCGGGATGAAGCCGTCCTCTTCATCCCAGTCGCTGCCTTCGCAGAATCCCGTGATCCCTGCAGAAGAGATGGATTTCTACAAGTCGAGGAGCAAAGACCTCTTCGACGCCAGGGCCAAGGCCGGCAAGGCCAAGTTGAAACCGTACCTGAGGCGCGGAGACATCCAGCCGTTACTCGATGACAGCAACGTAGAGCTCAGCAATGCCCTCAGAGCTCCGGATACCAGCATTTATAAGGGAGACTTTCAGCAGCAGCAAAAAGTCTATTGGCAAGGGGATCCATTGAGATATTCCGGCGAACAGCATTCCGAAGAGGAGAGACCTGCGTACGTACCGGACAGGCGCATGATTCACTTTGACCTGAAGGGTGCGCCGCCCAGGGTGGATTACTTGGTAAAGGTGCTTCGGCTGGCCAAGGAGCTTGGTGCCACTGGCGTGCTCATGGAGTACGAGGACATGTTCCCGTTCGAAGGCAGATTGCAGGTCATCAGAGCGGCCAATCACTACACCAAGGACGATCTCAGAACTATTCTTAAGGCGTGCGACGAGTTAAGCCTCGAGGTTATGCCTCTTGTCCAAACGTTTGGTGAGTACCTCATCAGTAGTGTCGCAGTAAAGTAGTAGAAGCGACAACGCTCCGTAGCTCAGTAATACATGCCATACATATCAATACAGTACTTAAGGAAGTCGTAGGCTGTAATTTTGCTTGATCAGTCACTGAACTTAGGTAGAGAGTTCCGCAATATGTCCAGGACATTGACAGCCTTCAATGTGGGACAGGCAAGACCCTGGAGCATGGATGTGTCGTACTGCGAGATGACGCACCAAGGCTGCAGGGTTTGGGCAGACGTCTCTTTTGTCTCTCTGGAACGATCAGTTAAAGCCTACTTTGTTTCCAGGTCATCTTGAACTGCTGTTGAAGCATCCTCAGTTCTCTTACCTGCGTGACGTCGCTGAGATGCCAGAATCGCTCTGCCCGTGTCACAACGACTCCTTGCCGCTGGTAAAGGACCTTATCGCCCAGGTCATGGCTATGCATCCCAAAGCAACGTTCCTGCACATCGGCTGCGACGAAGTGTTCCACTTAGGCGAGTGCACACCGTGCGCCGGTAATCCACGCGCCGCGGTCTTCACGGGCTACGTCTCGGCCGTAGCGTCGCATGTGCGAACTGCATATCCGGGTGTCACGCCAGTTATCTGGGACGACATGTTGCGAAATATGATGCCCGCTGAACTGCAGCCTCTGGCCGGACTCGTGGAGCCCATGGTGTGGGTCTACGCGGAAGAAATCTACCGATTCGTGCCCTCGTACACCTGGAGTCGCTTCGCTGAGGTCTTCGACACAGTGTGGACAGCTAGTGCTTTCAAAGGCGCGCACGGACCAACTCTTAACGCACCAAACGTTCAACGACACCTCACGAATAACGTCAACTGGCTGGAGCTGATGGGCGCAGAGGCGACCAAGTTTCGCTCGGGCATGCGGGGCATCGTCATCACCGGGTGGCAGCGTTATGACCACTTCGCTGTCTTGTGTGAACTGTTGCCCGCCGGACTTCCATCCATGGCCGTCAGCTTGCTCGCTGCCAAGTACGGCTACTTCAATGCCAGCGGCAGCGGCGGCGAGCAGATAGCACACTTGCAAAAGGCGCTGGAATGTGTGGGCGCCAGGAGCGCCATGCAGCAAGAGTCGCTTGATTTGAATGAGGATCCTTTTCTGTTTGACAAGATGTCCTGGTGCTACTTCCCTGGTGCCTCCGTGTTCAAGTTGGTGCGTGCTCTGGAAGTCACACGAGAAGAAGTGAGAGCCTACCTGAAGAAGGCCACGTACGAACAGGCGTGGCTGACGGATTACAACATCCGACGAAACTACACTTCCCCATTCAGGATTGACGAAGGCATGGAGGAGTGGTCCATCCAACTTAATTCCGTGGTCAATCTGATACGCACGGCCAAGCAGGCTCTGTCAGAGGTCTTCGACGAGTACACAGTGGCTGAATGGGTAGAACAGAAGGTCTATCCGTTGTACCGCGATCTCACCGAGCTCAGAAACAGGGCGGGGTTAGCACGTTCTCGGATCACTTGGCCTGCGCGTCCGCTCATGCCTCTCAAGGAGCTGGCGCAGTTTGGAATAGGAGTTGTAGAGACAACCACGACGAAGTCCCCACTGGCGGAGGCCAAGCGCAAGTTAGTAACGCCTGAGACTGGCAGGCCCAAGAGGCTGGTACAAATGCCTGACTATTACAGACACCCCCCGGGCTCACGATGAGGAAAGTGCAAGTTCAAAAGAACTTTTTTTAGGAACAATCAAGTGCTCTGGTGACTTCGGATCCGATAACGAAATGTGATAAAGTGTATAACATTTACCTTTTTGCGCACGCACTCGCGTGGAGTCTTGGTAGGATTCTTATCAAGATGTCCCTCTGTTAGTAGTACTTCTAACGAGTACAAGAGCAATCACGCACTGTGTGCGTTTGCAACACCTAATAATCCAGGACCAAGGACACAGTTTCTACCAGGAAGAGGAATAAAGTTATTGCTTTGAGAGTCATCATCAAACCCAACATGGATGCATTGTGCTATTAGGATAACTAATGCAACGTAGTTGCACCCCAGGCTGCACTTAGCTATCATGACCCAAGCAACCCAAGTGAAGGACGCAGCCTCCCATAATCATAGAAGGATCACAGTTGTCCGGTCTCGGCAGAAATCTCGTTCTCTCCACTGCTGCCGGAGCCTAGGAAGAAGTGCCCTACCCTCCTGCCCACAATGATAGCGATGGAGAGGACCAAAACGCCGATGAGGAAGTCCGTCCACGTCCACGAGGGAAGGTGTCTTCTCGCAGTGGTTGCGGAGGGCTCGTTCCTGCGCTGTTGTTGCTGTTGCTGCATCGAGGCCAGTCGGTCGCCCACTCCGCTGGTCCGCTCCATCAACTTCTGGCGGAATCGCTGTTGCGCTGCTTGCGACATCCGCTTCAGCTCAAGTCTCTCTCGCCGCTCTTTGTCCAATTCTTCCTCACTCGGCTCTTTATTGTGCTCCTCTTTCACCTCGGTCGAGTGATTCTGCTCCTCCCGCTGGTCTTCCAATTTCGTCTCTTCCCCGTCCTAGAGAAAGAAGAGGCATGAGGTTAATAATAAACTTCCTGGCCATTTCATTCTTTGAACGACATCTGCTCTCTCGGACAACCTTTTCCTTTCCTCTCAAGTCACGTAGCAGTCGGTCAACAAAGGATCTTTTGTCGGCACGATGATTGGAGAAGGAAGTGAAGGCAGAACGAGCGCGATATCGAAAGATGGCTATCTACGCAACTCTACCGAGGTAGCATGTAGCTGTAAGGTACAAGTTCCTTGCCTTCAAAGCCATCGTCTTAATAAGCTCGTTCGCCTCGGTCCTCGTGTCATGGCCTTCCTTCTGGTCGGGGCTCTTGAGAAGTGGTTCGGTGGGCCCACACTGGTCGCACACGAAGCGAACGGACTTCCTAGCCAACCTGACGCGCTCGTCAAATGTGTAGTTGAGCGAACCAATGGTCCCCTCCTCTGGAGAAGGCATGAACCCAATGATGGCGAGCAGCGCCGTGCGGATGGACCAGCTGGGTTGCCAGGACTCGGGGTGGTGGCCGGAGATCGACAAGCAGATTTTCTTCCCCACTTCAAAGCGGCCGTTGGGCTGAAAGAGCCGCAATCGTTCGTCATACACCATGCACAGGTGGAAACGTTAGCGTTTCAAGTAATTTGCCGGATGTCACATATGAACGGGGATAATTTTATATCATCATAATTACTTGAGCTACATATTGGATAGAAAAGGGACATATCAAGTGTACACGAGAGAAAAATGAGAGCAAAGTGACGCAGTTTTTTCTTTTCGATGATTCTTGTGAAGCTGGGTGCGTTCTCCGCTTACCGTCAATATTATGATATTCGGTGGCTTCATCGGGTACTCTGTGGGCAGCACGATCCTGCCGTGATAAATGCCGCCCTCGAATTCGGAGTCGTCCGGGCCCCTGACGGTGAAGTGCCATTCAAACAGGTTGTCCTCCAGCGGCTGCGCGTAGTACTGAGTCGTCGGTTCTCTCAGCTCCTGAGCCTCGCGCATCAAACGCTTCACGGCTGCAGAAAGAAAAAGCAAGACTTCGAAATCAACGTCGATGGGACAACTTGAACATGTACGAGCATAGCAAGAATGATGCCGGTGACAGGCGCGTTCCCAGGTGGATCACCAACAGCAAAACGACAGACAGCTCCATCTGGGTGGTTCTGGCGAAAGGTTTAATTCATTCACTAGTGCCCCATGGACTTCATGATCAACCTTAGGAGGCAGCCCTTATCATTTGATCAAGCTTTTATTCCAGTCCTTTAGTGGCCTTCACAGGAGAAGCACATACTCGATTCTTTCCGGTGTAAGAATGATAATCTGCAGGTCCTAGCTGAGTGTGTCTGACAGCTGTTCTAATGTTAATCACGAGTACGACGTAATGCGAAGTCTCATAAAGTACAGTAGTGAACATAAAAACAGGACATAAGTTTATGCGGCATCCATCTAACAGGGAGTAACATGATACCAGCAACCGAAGAACGAATCAAACCGACACCCATATGGATAAACATTGCACCGCATGTGACTAAGGACTTGCTCAAGAGCAACGAAATACCCATAGATTCCGGGGATATTGTCTTGACTAGGGAGAGAGGACACAGTTCTGACTTTGCAACCAATCGACTCAGTCGTGTAACTTCTCTCGGAAGAGCTCCAACTGGTGGATGCTTGTCGAGATCCTCCCAAATGCATTGAAGAGGGCAACGATTTCATTCCTTGTCAGCTTGAACGAATCCAGGTCCACGATATGAGCTGAGCAATGGGATTGCGAAGAGAACGACTGCTGCGGGGGCTCCATCGTAGTCAACTTCTCCAAATAACCCGCATCACTGTCAGAAAAGAGAATCTTCAGCGCGGTGCCGAGTCCCGTGATCTGCAGCTTGCCCCACAACTTGCACTTGTCGCAGCCTACGCAGTCCATGATCCTGCTGATGTTAAGGAAGTGCTCGCGAAACTCCCGCTTCAGTCCCAGGCTATTGTCGCCACTGAACATAGTGGTCTCGTCAAAGTGGTCAGGGAAGGAGCGCATCAAGTTGAGCAGCTCCTTCACGGCGATCAGCGTCTCCTTGTCTTCCTCATCGCGCCCTGTGTAGAATGTCTGAAGCTCAAGGTAAGGTGCCACTTTGGTAAGGGCTCTCAATTCCAGCAAGTAGACGAAGTAGAGGTTGTTCAACCAAAAGGGTCCTTGGTTGTTGGTATTTATTGGGTCGAACCTGGATTGAAACTTTTCTACATTCGGTCCAAACATGTCCAGGGAGGGGTTTGTCATGAAGGGTGCATCAGCCCTCATCTGGGGATAATTGGCGCTAAGATGGATAGTTATGCTGGAGTGCAGGCCGGAAACAGCTCGATAGAAGACCCTCTTTTCCAAGCACATTCCATCCAGCTTGTCCTGCAAAAATGCAGCACTAAATCCTCCGTTAGTTGGTTCCACGTCTCTGCCGACTGCAGGAGGTCTGAAACAGTTTTCCTCGTATATGGCCCTCCAGATGCGATGGGCAGGCTCGCCCGAGTATCCCGTGTAGCGCTCGGGATTGAGCGTTAGATCGACAACATCACAGTCAGGACACAGCTCGCCATCGAGGTCACAAAAGTTTTGCTCGTTCTGGTCGTGCCTCAGCCAGCTCTTGAGATCTGCCAACTCAGTCTCGCTAATGGTATCGTCTATGCCTTCGAGGTCGCCCCTCTCGTCCCATAGGTGCTGGGTGACATTCGGGCAACTATCGCGAGACTGCACTTTGTGAGTCACGGCCGCTGTACGCTCGCCCTTGATCACTGGGGGAATCTCGTCATCCTTGCATGATCTCACGTGACAGTTGACTGAGACGCACTTGTCGACGAGGTCGCCCCAGAACGGACACTGCTTGTTGGCATTGTACTGGAAGTACCTGAAGAAGGGCTTCCTCAACAAGCTCTGTAGTCGTGGAAAAATTTTCTTGTTATTGAAGTAGTCCACAGTACCCACATCACATTGGCAGTCGTCAATCTTTCCCTTCAGCTGGCAGAAGCACCTGTTGTCTACATAGGAGACCTTTGCGCCTTCTTCCGAGATTGCGAGCGCAAGTGATAAGAGACTAGTGCATATCACAGTAGCAGTGGCAATGTGGCCGAGCTTCATGTTCTTCACGCAGCACAGAAACATAGCCATGCTGTTCACCGCTTCTTACTGGTAGTTGGACTGTTGAGACATGAGGTGTTCACGAATGATGCTGCTTGAATTCTTCATGATCATCAGTTACAGAGTTTGCCCCCACCGAGAGCTCCCTCTGGAGCAAATCTCTCATTCCAAGAGAGGATCTGCACGCTCACTTTCAGTCATGTTATCAGCTTCATGGTCAGTCACAGTGTGTGAAGTAGTGGTGCAGGTGGTCCAGCAGCGTCAGCCAACGTTGATGTCCTTCACGTACGCT
>JAAUXU010035978.1_pt1 | contig 18993 bp, 18 predicted proteins | sample 7278151 | NCBI WGS metagenome assembly JAAUXU01 (sample SAMN14350113, study PRJNA611818) | marine sediment metagenome | isolation source: surface marine sediment (1.8m) | place: French Polynesia: Moorea | collected 2018-08 | reverse complement strand
GTCCTTACAGTAGCAGTTGTTGTAGTAGTGCTGATGGTGCTGGTCGTGCTTGACGTAACAGTAGTTGACGTAGTAGTCGTAGTTGATGTAGTAGTAGTGGTCGTAGTTGAAGTAGTAGTGGTCGTAGAAGTGGTGGTGGGAGCTCTGGTGGTAGTGGGTGCCCTTGTGGTGGTGGGAGCTCTTGAAATAGTCGTCGTTCTCGTCGTCGTCGTCGTTGTTGTTGTTGTCGTTGTAGACGGCACCTCGACCCTCTCGATTTCAATGGAGGGGTCAAAGTAGACACTGGTAGTGGTCATCCGCTCCGTGCTGCTGCTGCGGGAATAAAAGATGCTCCACGGGTAAAGACCGATAATTTCTATGTGATGAATATTGCACAGGTGTGTTACAAAGATATTGTGCTTGCGATATTCAAGACGTAAGGATGCATACCTGGTTGAAGGGACGTCCTCGAGAAAGGGTCTGTTGCCGACAACTCTTCCGTTGACCACGAAAACGTCCTCTTTCTCGGCCGCCTTGGAGAAGCCATCCATGATTTCCCTGTCGTTGAGTACCAGCATCTCGTCCATGTTGATAGGAGTCACCTCTCTCCCTTCTTGGTCATCGCCGTCGTCATCATTCTTCAAGACGTCTTTCCTGGCAGCATTGGAGGTCCTGAACAGCTCTCTCACCGGTCCAGCTGTCATCTCGAAGATCTCGGCCAGAGGAGGGAAAATGTCATTCTATGTAGTAAGAAGAAAAAAGGTCTTTTTGTTGTGACTTCATCCATGCCGAACACTTGAACACTTCCTCGATGAAGTCATCTCCTGTTTAGCACCTGGTCATGCCAAAGGTTGAGGCATTCCTCTTTTTTTTGGAGAAAAAGCTTAGCAGAGACCAGGTGCGTGACGGTTGCATGATCGTTCACACACCCGCAAGCACAGGGATGAAGAAAAAATTCCACCAAATTACTGACCAGCTGCTGCTCGACGTCCTCTGAAGCATTTTCTCTTGGCTCTTCGTCATCTTCGCACCGTTGTTTCCACTCTCCTCGCTCGCATCCCCTGGCCACGACTTCGTTGCAGAGTTCGCGCTGGATGATCGTCTCCACCAGCTTGGGGTCGCACACCTCGCACGTCTTCTCACTCAGGGTCACCTAAGAGCCAGATGATGCAAAGAATTCCGCTATGGTGACAGTGATGACACCTTGACATTGGGTGAAGTGTTCAGAGTTCGCTCTCAGGAGGCCAGATGAATTGAGAACAAAATGCTCACAAGCTCCAGGATGCACCGACATCGCAACATCTCGAGTGCTTGATATAGTTTTGGAGTTGTAATGTAGATTTTTTTTTCTGTGTTTGACTGCTTAAAATACTTGCTGTATCAAACCCTGCATATTGAACAAAAGTATCATGAATGTGTGATGAATTGACTCCCACAATGGGGGGAATCAGCAGCCATTTTGTACTCTACACTCGAAAGTCCCCTAAGTTGTTCATACTTAGGGAAACACCAGCTGAAATGCCCTGCCCTCCTTGTATGAAGGATGTAAAACAAACTAAGCAGCCTTTGTTCGTGCATTAATGTTATGTTTCTATTCTAATTAAAAACCTTGACACATTATATATACCCGCCTGAGTTGGATGCTGTCAGACTTTCTCGCACGTGCCTTTGTTTGAGTTACCAGTTTTTTCAGCTGCAGCATCAACGATGCCAGTTGTTTCAGCAGTGCTGCTTCCTCAAAAAGTTAATACAGTCTGTGGCCTTTTTGGCCTTTCCTGGCCAAGGCCACATAGCCCGCGGCCGCACCAGCCGTCCGAGGATCCATCCCGTCAATTTTGAGCCTTCTAGGCCGTCTCATTTGGCCGCAATGCGGTAACAACGATGCACACGCAAACACACTCATCCTCATTGAAGTATATTACTGACAGATAAATTGTTTTCGCAAGTCGATGCCTCTGCACTTGTGTTTCTTTTCAAAAAGACGGCCACGATACAACAATTGACTACTCAGCCAATGGGGGTAGGAAAAACAGTTTCTTTTCTCCGTTTGGCAGTGCACGGAATCTGTTAGTGTGCAGCTAATTGAGGTTAATGCTATTGTAGTGGTACCCAAGTAATTGAACCCTTTAATGAGCCAGTCACTCACACAAGCTTAAAGTGTGCTTGCAAATGATGTTTAACCACTGTTACACTCACATTGACGACTTTAACGGTCTCCATGCACTCTGTGCCCTTCTCGTGGAACCTGCAGTTGAGGGGAGCGCACAAATCGGGCAGCTCGCGCTCGTAGCATCTCATCGCGGGCTCCACCTTCGTCTTAGTCGTCCTGATCCGCACGGTGGGGCCGTCGCAGACGTCGCCACGGCTGCCATCCCTGCAGGACACCGACTCCTCGACAGCCGAAGTCAGCTTTAAGAAGAGCAGCATAAAAGAAGGTTGCGAGAGCGTTGACGCTTTACAGGGTGGACCAGAGTGAGATTCCTATCGGCATCGGTCACCTTTGTTGCAAAGAAAATAACTCGCACTTATAGAATAAGAGCAGCATTTACTGCGAGTAATGGCTTCAGACTTGGTTTTCTTGAAAAGTTTGTCTGCTTGAGTCGTCCCTAAGACTCTTTGAAACAGTTATTGAAGCTGAACTGGCAGATGAAGCGCCGGACTTTTGATACTCAGGACATGCACACTCTTTAAAATCCTAAAAGAGAAGTGAGCGAAAACATAACTTGCGTAAAGTGTTCAACGTTATTCAGTTTAAATGGCGTTGTTTAACAGTCACTTTTAAGCGTCAGTACTTGCAACAACTTCATGTCTTCGAGCTCACAACCCCTCACTTTATCGTTGGTGCCCATTTTACTGACAATTGATATTTGTCTTGCAACCACCTCAATTTCAATGATGTTTGACTTGTTTTCATTTTTCACATTAAAATGCTCTAACTAGCGTGCTAGGAAACAAACTATCCTCTTCATCCACGTCAGCATGGCTCCATATGAGGCTCAAAAAGCACTGTTCACTTTAAGCTAATTCTTGTGCACTCATGCAGTAGGTCTATGAAAAAGTAGACTTAGGGTGCGCTTATGCTGATATCATTTTCTGTACCCTACATGCTTTGCTGTGTGTTTCGAGTATAAACCCAAGAACAGCTCCATTTTTCCCTCCAGACTTGTCTTGAGCACCTAGATTAGTGCATGTCAACTTCGTTATCCAGCCTGGCCATTTATGGACTTTTTACAATCTGTGGGGTGGGTTTTTTTGGCTCTTGTTGCAATAGGTGCGCAATGCATTCATGCAGCCACACCTTGTAGTTGTCCTCGCACCAGTACTGCTTGTTGGGTCTGCAGAACAGGGGGCAGTTGAAGCACGGTGAGTCGCATTTCTTCACTCTCTTCTCCTGGCAGATCTTGACGCGCTTCTTGAAGGGGGAGACGCTCGAAATCTCGCGGCAGTTCTTCACGTCACATCTGGCAGACGAAGAACAATAATGAGTTGTTCAGAGTTAGAGTTAGTTGCATTTACTGGGTGAACATGCCGTAGATGCTTTTACGTCAAAATGTGATTGCATGCAATTACTTAATTATCTAGTGGTATTTAGAAACGCTTGTGATTTCAGATAGTTCAACTCTGAAGTTTTCAAAGAGATCATCTATTTTTCTTACGAGTCCTCGTCCTTCTCCACCAGCGCGACCTCAGGCCTCGTGACGCAGTTCCTGCACTTGTGTTCGAGCACGCACTTCTTGCCCTCCGGCGAGATGAAGGCCACCGAGGCCTGGTCCTTGGGGAGAGACGCCTCCAGCAGCTTCGTCCCCCTCCGCAGCAAGAATCCGGCCTCCTCCGGGCTCAGCTTTTGCGGGAAAGCCAAGGTGGTGACGGCCAACGGCACCAAAAGCAACGGGAAGGTCACCTTCAACAAGGCCAACTCTCATGTACTGACATATTGACACGGTCTCATCGGCCCAATCATGATTGTGAGCGCCCAAAAAATCCTTTGCTCATTTTGAGCCGAGATGAAGAGGAAGAAAAAAGACCCTGAAGGGAAGTTTGGGTCTTTCATCAGGAGGAGGCGTAAAGAATAACATTCGTCATTTTGGGCAGCTTCAACCCAGTGTAGTTATTTATGGGCACTCGCCCAATATCTCCTGCAGTGGTCCAGACAGAGCTATGAAGGCTGTTGTTACCTCAGTGGCCCAAGCTGCATTGGCCACACACAGACAGCGTGAAGCATTTTTGGGGGCCATTACCTAAACACAATTCTTTTTTGGCTCGTTAGCGGTCATAAAGCCCGGCCAGGGAAGACAGACTTTTACGGAAAAAACCCTCCATAGACAAGATGAACCGTCATGATTGGTTAGCGCAATGGAGTCTCCATTTAACTAACAGTAGGTTTATACACTAAAACTTTGACTGGGTGAAAAAAAACACTCCGACTAAGGTCAATGTCTACTTCTGAAGAGCCTCTGACTTAATCAAATTTTAAGGAAGGTCAAAACTGCTTGAAAAGTCAATGCACAAATATTGCCAAAGAATAATTTTTCTAAAAATTTATCCACCAATGGTTGATTTTAAAAATTGGCTCGAGCGAAAAAGAACAGGATAAAAAAGCCTCTTTGGTCGACAAAGCAACGATCAAACTCTTGACTAAATCGGAGTTTTACTGCATGCAATTGTACAGAGACCTCATTGTGCCTTCACAGGCATTGCAAGCCCAAATATCAAGGACTAGCGGAGGTATCCGGTGCTAGACAACACTGGACTATGATTTTTATATATAGAAGCTAAAGTAACAATATGACCCTTTGACTCTCTGGCATCTTGGCGCTCCGCACCCATTCCATGTCACCCATTCCATGTAGCCTATGCCCCATCCCCTACAAGTTGGACAAAGAAGTTTTCATTTGAAGAACGCGCCGAGTCAGGACTTCCGGAGTCCGTCGGTTAAAGAACCCGAACCCGGACACCAACAAATGAGGGCATAAAACCTACTTCTCATCAGACTGATTCAGAACATGTATGGGCCTGTGTCTGTGCCATTGTCGTTCGCATAGGCCACAAAAAATCAAGTTTTCCTTTGTAAACGTAAACATATGTATTTGATAGCAGTTAGTAAAGTTGATTAATATCCAATGACTAGACGGAGACAAACTTCAGCACCCCTGGTTTTAGGAAGACCTGGCCTGACCTCTGTAACTGTGATCATTCCTTGGTCAGAGACCAATTAATACCGATGCAGACTCCGCTTCCAGCAATCGTCACAATTAGTCACAAATCGACTAGTTTTGATTCTGTTGCTTATAACTTATTAAAAATAAAGCAGTTCAGCCTGATTGAGTGGACATTTAGTAGACGAAACCAATATTCGGCTATCTTACTCACTAGGGAGCTCAATGCGTGTTGTGGCCAGGGTGTGACCATCAGCCCAATCAACAAATTTGACGGGAAAACCTACCAGTTGTTCCACCCAATGTGTTCTCCACGAGTTGGCCCGGCTCGCCGAGCTTGCGAGCCGATGAGGCTGCAGCGCAGCTCGGCTCGTGTGGGGACCCGGCGAGCCGGCTACTTTGCGAGCCTGGCAACAACAATCCGGCCCAAGCCTAGCCCGACAATCCGGCTCGTAGACAGCACTACAGATTTCCGAACGCATCTTGAAGCGACTGCAAAGTCTTAACCGAAAATTTCATTCACCAAAGTGCCCGGAGAGAGAGAGAGAAATGGTCGCCCTTGAGGTGGCCGGAGATCAGTCCGGCGCCTGAGGCCCGGATGCAGTTGATGTAAATGCAGGTAGGATTGGAATTGTTCAGGCAAAGTGAGTTCGATCCATCAAAATTTTGCTGACTTCCACGTGATTTGGCTGGTCAAGTCGTAGAACAACTTAGTCACAAAGAGCAATGTCGTCTGGGTCAATTTATAGCCAGAAGACTTTGAAAATCAATAACTATTACTGAGATTGAGTCATTCTAAGTCTTTCAACTGGCTCCAACTTGTCGGGATTCTAATGTAGTTGAGTCCTACGATACCTTGAGCGTTTTTAGCACTTACCCCCCCCCCCCTCCCGTGAGTTTACTCATCCGTTTGTGATACTAACGACAACAAAGCCTTTTGAGCTCGACACAACTCGAAGTAAAGATGGGCTACAGTAGGGTCTCAATTTGGCAGCATTTTCCCCCTCTAGACTGTACGTAGTAGGGCAAGCAGCCATGGTCAGATAGAGGCTCTACTGTACAACGCAGATGACCACGTGAGTCAAAAAAAGGCGCACGTAGCAACTGAGAGAATGTCGGAAAACGTAAGATGCAAAAAAAGTGCACGAGACAATTTTGGTGTCATCAACTTGCGGTGCAGGTTTTCCAAGCTGGTATTTTTTGCGAATAGTCCTTGTAGATAAAACTGGTCTGGTGATGATTACGCCTCGGAGTTTTAAGTGAAACGTGAAAAAAAGGCCCAAAAAGCTGATATTGAAATCTGAAAAGATAAAGGAGGACAAAACTGGTACTAAAACTGCAGTCAAAGTTGACAAGACAAAAAAAAGCTTGCCTGAGTTTTTCACCTAAAATTCCGTGGTCTAGCGATGAGTAGAAGCTTTTCGGCCACAAAGTATTGTCCTTTCCTGCCCAGGTGGACGCTAATTGTTCCACTTGGTGTTGTCAACCTCATTATGCCCACTTTTTTTCCTCTCTCTTCTCTTGGTTGGGCCTTACTGAGGCCCAGTAAAAGATTTATGAGTAGTACCAAAGTAGGCACATGTGCAGGCTTGCCTGAGGGGCTCAAAGTTAAGTTAGTGGCTAGCTCAGAGGATGAGGAAGGTCCTCAGTGTTATTTTGGCAGGCCAACTGAAGAAGAAGATACAAAAATTTTGCTCCCTTCAATTTTGACTGCACCGATTTGCATAGCTCGAGTGCAATCTCACGACCTTTAAGGGATTAGGCATTGCGTTGTTTGTGCACCAGGGGAAAAAAGGGTTAACCCAGGCGTGCCTTAATCTTACATCCCCCCCAGAACACGAAGGATGGTAATTTTCAATGACTAAATAGGATTCAGATAGGAGACTTCAAGGATTACACATCAAAAAAGCAGACAAACATGAAATAGCCCATCTGGAGGGAATTCGCCCAAGGTGCTCGAAAAATACTTTGCTTCACAGTTTCTCCTTACTTTTTTAAGCTTATGGAGTCACTGCAGTGTTGAAAATTTGCAGTGCAAAGATATCCGTGATATCATGTCACGGATGCACACGCGTGTGCCCATAAATCAAATCCTTCAACCCATTGAAAATAACTCCAGAACCACTGATGATACGAAAGAATTTTTTACACCAAATTGAAGCTAAAGACCACATGATTTTGCCCATTTTGGCAACAATTGGGCCAAAAAAGGACTGGTTTCCAGGTGCCTGTTTCGCATACTTTTTTCTGCTGCGAAATGTTGCATTGCAAAGTTTTCAACAAACTTTAGCAAAAATGTGACTCATCCGCTTGGGGCAGAACTGTCCAATCTTTTTTCTTCAATTTGATGTGCAAAGTTCTCTGGTCTCCTCAATGGTTCGGGAGTTATTTATGAGTTGAAGGACTATACATTGTACATGAAAATATATTCAGTAAAGTGTGCGCAGGGGTGTAGAGAACCTTCTGATCTCATACAGTGTTGCCAAGATGTTATTACTTTAGGTTTTTTTTCTCTGGCCTTGCACATTGTAACTTCATTTTCAAAGTTCCTCGAAACATCTCTGCTCTTTTCAATTTCTGCCTAAAATTCCTAGGTCTGTTTATTTCTTACTCCCATTTCAAGCTAAATCAGTGGATTGACAGCGCCAAAAATGCATTGGGTGCATCCACAGTTGCTCCCAGCCTCCAAGCTGACTCACTGTGAACGCACCTTCTCTGTTGGATGCATCACTCACAACCAACTCACCAAGGACGGCTTCATTTTCTCTGAGATTCGCCTCGAGTTGAATCAGGTGGACGTTGATGGCCCCTAACCTATGACCTTCCCGATCTCTTCTGTTGCCCCCCTCGAGCTGTTATCCCTTCAGAGTCCCCAGGACGACTGAAGATTCTCCAACTCTTGGAGATGCGCGCGTTTTGTTGCCCGAAAGAATGGGCAAAGCCCAAGGACTGCTTAAAATTTATGAATGGGTCCCTCATGCAGACGTCCCTGTGTGTACACAGCAATCGTGGCCTGATCGCTTACTGTTACTTTTTTTTAAAGTATGTATTGTCCTTTAAACAACAAGGGTGCATCCGGCATCCCCGCCTCTTTTTTGCTTCGAGCCATGGTTAAAGTAGCGTCTTCCTTAAGTAGTTTGCGCAAGTCTCGTGTGTAGTACGAGCGTCCGCTGTCTGCCTATTATCAGGCAAATCATTCTTCAAGTTGAAGGGACAAAAAAAATACAATCGTTAAAGTCTGAGGAAGACCAAAAAAACCACTCAGACATCAGCTGGCGAAGACTCTTTGGGCGGCAGATGGCAAAAATGGGGACATGCATAAATTCTCACTCCGCAGATTCAATTGTCCTCGCCCACAGCGTGTGATCAGTGAGCATCCATCAAGTTTTCTGCGTCCGAATGTCTGCAAAAAGAGAGGCTTCGCAAAGTTACGACGCCTTAAATAACGCGGAGTCGTCGTTGCCTTTGCTTTCGTCATCATTCCACTACGTCACAAACCTGCTTCGTGTCCTCTGGCGTAAATCACACCTGCATGACCCCGGGAGTTAATGATGATGGGCAGTGCGTGGTGCTGCAGAGAGACCTGTGATAATAGTGCGAATAAAATGCGCAGCAGCTCCTGGATGCACCCACATAGCTGTGATTGCACCGTCTCGAGTGTTTGACAAATAACTGTGGGGTTGTAATGTAGGTTTTTGTCTGTGTTTTGACTGCACTGACGATATCAATCGTGCGGGGAATGGGTTGAACAAAAGCAATATGAGTGTGCGGGGAATTGACACCCACACTCATAGTGGGTGGATTGCAGTGGAATGCAATTAACACTGGGCAAATTACCGTCACTGAGTCAGTCCTGCTGTACTCCCCACTCGAAAGTCCCCTCACAGAGGTTGCTCTTTATAATCAGGGAAGCACTGTTTCTGCTTGCAAATGTCTCTGCACAGATGTTTCTTTCCAAAGGTTCTTTTCAACGTACAAAAAATGAGTACTCAGTCCAAAAAAAGTTGGAAAATCATGGCGGTTTCATGGTGTACACAACCTTTCATACGTTCGATACTCCTATGTAGTGATACCCAGGTATATTGACTTCCAACAGCACCTAAAGTGACACAAGTCATGGATGTTACTGACCTCTGAGGTCCGTGACCCAGCCCTGAGTCAATCAATTGGGACAATGGGACTCGCTATAGTGACGTCAATCCATGCTTGGTTGTTGCTTCTGAGAATCTTCCTTCTTGGCAGATCCAACAACATTCATGCAGAGCACAAAAGCGATGGGAGGTGCCTGCATCCGGATCTCTTAGTGAACTTGAAGAGTCGTGCAAAAGCATGCAAAAAGGCCCGGATCGATTCTTTCTGACTTCGCAACGCTGCCACTCCGCTCGTCCTGGGACAGGGATCGCTCGACCGACCCACCTACGTACGTTCAAGCTGCTACCTGTTGTCGACGTGTCAAATCTAACACTGCACATCATCACTCACCATGAATATGCGCCACGAGTCTCGACTTCTTCTTCACTTGGAATGAGTAGACTTCGGAACTTTAGGTCCACAATTTCACCTGTTTGGACGAAAAAAATTGCATGTCAGCTATCTTTTTCTGACGTCCTCATCTTGTATTGTTGTTTTATGACCATGTCTTCTTTGAAAATGCCTCAAAAGTTCACTGCCTGTGGAACTTTTTTCTCCATTTGTCAGTTTTTGCTGAGAGATGCTCGGCCCTGAAAAAGGGTCTTTAGGTTTGTAACTTATCATGTACCTTTATTATCTAAAATTCCGAGGTTGGATACAAAAAATGCAGTGTTGGTGCGGGTATTTGCAGCGCACTCGAGCTGTTTGTCTGCAAGTAAGATGATGAAGTCAGGATTCATGTTATTTCTGCCCCCCCCCCTCCCTTCAAACAAAATTGCACCAAGTGCGTGATAAAAAGGCTAGTTTATTCAGCATTCTTATCATCTTCCTTCTCTAGTCTTCTGTTTGTATTTGTCAATGTTGGAACTGGTGCATCAGGCAGGTGACTAAGAGCAAGTGCTGAATAGCTGTCGGTGGTCCCGTCTCGACATGGTATCTTACGACCATGGGACCCTCTTTTCACACTTGTCCTACCCGCAATAGCTCATTGTTGGACGGCCTGATGATGTGGCCGATGAGATCCTCAGTGACAATGAGGTGAGCAGCGTCGACGACATGCCTGGCAGCGACGAGATGCCTGGCAGCGACGAGAAGATGCCCAGTCGGGGCAAACTGTCTGACAAAACAACCTGAGACCGGACATGACCATACTCAGAAGAAGGAATTCACTGGAACATATGCTGTGGTTCACAGTGACAGCCAGAGAGGAGATAGAAATACAGTGACAGCTGACAAGTACGATCTCAGTCAAGGTTCAAATAGCTTGTAAAAAGAAAAGGACAATCCTTCTCTTTGCAGACACACAATTTTTTTTGTGGACAACAGTTAAAAAAATGGACAAATTCAAGCTTTTTGTCCGCAGTGCAGACAACCTGGAACCTCTGCTTGGACTTGCGTCATACTTTGCGTAACTTGTTGTGTTTTCTTGCTTAATGCCTTTGTCCCTCCACACCAGCACTGAAGGGGCCACCGCTCGTCAGGCTGCTTGACAATTTCTTGTACCAACGAAGACCGATGGACAGCTGCATGACCGGGGTGTTTTGCACTCAAGTGACGTGATCACTTTTTTATTAAAAAATATTTGTAGTTGTATGTTTGACTAGTAACAGTATCCTCTTCTTGTCTTTACATATTTGTCCTTGATATTTCTGTTCATAAAGCGTGAGGGCAGTAGGTGTGTGTGTGTGTGTGTGTCTGTCCGTCTGTCTGTCTAGGTGAGTGTGTGTGTGTGTGTGTGTGTCTGTCCGTGGCTGATTGCCAGCTTATATTCGGCCGATGGGCGTGAATTGCATAGTGAACGCCAAACGCGTGGTACCAGACACAGACAGACGGACAGACACACACACAACGCTTTATACTTTTCATACCCAACAAAGTGGGGTAAGCACGTAAGCGCTCGTACACTCTAAAGAAATTTCTTGCCTCAAGGGTAGATGGGGCAACAGGCAAGTAAAAAGAAGTCTAGGTCTCACCCCCTTTCTTGGACTGCCAGCCAGCCCTTGGAGCAAAATACTCATACAGAGTAAACAAAAACCACTTACGCCAACAACACATGCTGAGTTTAATGACCAAGGACAGCAACCTCGCCCCCATCTGCCGTCTTGGCCTCATCTGCGGCCTCATCAACAGTCTGGCATCAAATAACACACGCGCTGGAGAAGTCTTGTTCATCTCTGCTATCATTCTTTTCAGTGCCCCTAAGATTAGTGCCAAGTTTGGCACTGTGATGGAATCTTCATCGTTGATGTTCCCCGTTTCAGTTCTTGGAATCGGTAGCCCCCTCTGGTACTCCTACGTCCCGCCAGATGGCGTCACTGTGCGTAACGCTTGGCAGTTGTCGCCATCTGTTGGTCAAAACGTGAAAGGCTCAGTGCCATTTTTTTTTTCATGCCGTTCTCGCGGCATTGTTCTCCTGCTACTAAGGACTGCAGCAGTGGATGAGCGTGCATTTGCACAGTCTGCTGCTGGCACAAGATGTCGAAGTGCAGCGCCTTTGGCACCCTCTGGCATCCAAAGATGGAGTAGCTGGTGTGGGTAAGACCGGGTCATGTTAAAAGTTACTGCCTTATCGAAGAAAAATTCCAGTTTCGAGTCTAACGTTGTGACTCCCACTGCTCTGGCTGTCAGAAATGCACAAGTGTCTCTTGCCTCCCCTCAAGCATTGGCCGAGTTCACCTCAGTGCAGTACTCGAACATGTGTCAAGTCTTCTTTGGCGTGTATCGATTGCTCCAAACCCAACGGGATCGACCTGAGTGAGCGCGCGTCAGCCGGCGGCCGCGGCGGCCACTGCAGCCGCCGCAGAAGAGAAGAGAACGAGGTGAAATCCGGAACTGTTGAATGGATCCTTTTTTTCCGTCTCTTTTCTTTGTCTCGCTTTGTCCTGGACGCCGAAATGAATGCGGTAACGGGTTCCGTTGAGCAACAAGAGGAGACTTTCTTCAAAGGTATGCGGCTTCTATAGCGCCAAAGCCTCCCATAATAATCCTCATCCACAAGCTCATAGATGGAGCGACAACTCCGACCACAGCAAGGCCTCCGAGAAAGGTTGTGCAAGGCTGAGGGTGGACGGGAGACAGTGACTCTTGGTACGCATTTCACGTTACTACGCATGGCAGAAACGATCTGACGGGGCAGAGAAGAGTTGCCAAAATCTCTCGTCCGCCTTTCTTTCTTTCTTTCTTTCTTTCCTTCCTTCCCCGGGCCCTGAGGATCCGTGAGTGCGTCAAACTGGCGCCACAAAGTCGGGAACTTCAATGCTACTCATGCGTGCCTCGAAAACCTTCTCTCTCCTCCTCCTGCCTTTGGCCCCCTCCAACGAACCAGTGTGGCGGCTGCTGAAGGTGCTGCCGCCGCTGCTGGTGCCGCTGGTGCTGCCGCTGGTGCTGGCGCTGCTGCTGCCCACCTCGGGGGGAGATCGAATGTGTGCGTGTAACATGAAGATTTAAACTATTTTAGCCAGGTCAATACCATTGCTTTGACACACTTCTGTTCGGCGACACCACAGACTAAGTCACAATCCAGATCCTCCAGCCCGCGGAGAATCAGTGGACTCCGAGCAGTTCTTTTCTTCCAAAGTCAAAGCCCGGAGCTGAAAAAAAATCCTTCTTCTTTATTCCCATTTATGAAGCCGCAGCAGCGGCAAAAGCGCTAATGAATGAGAGAACCTGAATAATCTTAACACTGCTCAAAGCGAAACTGCTGCTGCTCCTTTGTGAGCATCTCTCTCTCCCCATGAAGACACAGGTTAATGCAGGTAAGAAGGGCTTTGGCAGCGGCTGCTGCTGGTCTTTATATGGAAAGAGATCAGGTAGGAAATGAATGGCAGCATCTCGGTAGCTGCAATAACGTCACGAATATGTGGCGTGAAAGCGTGCATCGTGGGACCTGATTCCGTTTTAACCCTGCCCATTTAACGAGGAAAGTGGTGTTTTTCACTCCTCACAGCTTCTCCCTCCAGATGACCAAAAAAGGTTCTTTTTGTGCAGGGGGAGAGGAAAAAAAACATGTCTATAAATGCCATCATCACCTTGTCTACGCGCATTTTCAGCCTTGGATGAAGCAGCTAAAAGAGGGAAATCATTCATGAATTTGAAGACGCCTCTTTTCTTCTGGAAAAAAGACGGTTGCTTTTGTGCTTCTCAATGGGATTCGGAAGTCGCCACTCGAGCGACTTTTGGGGCACCAAAGGGCCGGAAGAGAGCGAAGAAGAACTATTAGTAGTAGTAGAAGACGAAGGAGAAGAAGTGGTACAACATGAAGCAGTAGTAGAAGTAGTAGCAGAAGACAAAGACGAAAAAAGAAGTAGTGGTAGCAGAAGAGGACGACGTCTTACAAGATGATGCAGTAGTAGCAGATGAAGGTGAAAAAGAGAATTAGTAGAGGTACTAGCGGGGGACCAAGCATTGCTCAGGTCCAAGTCACAAACAGCTGAATCTTGCCTCGCGCAGCAGTGCAGCACCCTTTTGAAACTGGATGATATAGAAGCTTCTCACTGGCCTCTCAGGGTGCTGATGGCAGCAGGCCCCCTGTCCACATGTCAGGCCAAGTTGAGCCAGAGTGGGGCTTGCTAAGGTTGCCCTGGTCGGAGTTCAGCCTGGCCGGGTCTTCCCTCCATCCCTTCTACTCCCTGCCAATTCTGCCCTCTGTACCAACAGCCAGCAGAAGGGCAAACAAGGTGACTGCTAGGCCAGGCAGCCACAACAGAAATGGGCTGAAAGGGCTGAAAAGAAGTCAAGTCTTCGAAATGAAAAATTAACTGGTAAATCCCCATTTCGCTCTTCAAAGACCTCCTCCCTGGGCCACAGTCAATCATCAGAGTGAGTTAAAGTTTAATCAAGGATCAACCTGTGACAATGAAACTTTATTTTATGTTTATAATAGATCAATACAAAGAGAGGAAGTGCAACGATAGAAATAATAGTAGTGGCAGAAGACGAAGCTGCAAAAGAAGCAGTTGTGTTAGTAGAAGAAGTCGTACAAGACGAAGCAGAAGCAACAGTGTTCGAGTAGAAGTAACAGTATTAGAGGAAGAGGAGGGGGAAAAAAAGGAACCGCTTTAGAAGAAGTATACGTACAAGTAAGAGAAGGAGAAGACGAAGCAGAAGCAGTAGGAGAAGGACAATTTTGATAACCCCTTTGAAGTGACTGAAACTCCCGGACATACACGGTTCTCGCCTTGGTCAGGTGGATGGACAGCGCCAAGTGCAACCTGGGCCTCCGACGGTGCTTCAGTCCACCTGCCGGCGCTGCTGGTGGTGCGGCCGCCGCTCTTGCTGCTGCTGCGGACAGCCTTGGAAGTGTAAAATGCAACTCTGGCGTCGGTTTCGTCTCTCTCTCAGGCACCCATTGATGCTTCGTCAGTGACTTTTCTAACAACATGATTGCAGGAATTGGACTCATTTCAGCCAGAGTCACAGTCACGAACGCAGTCGCCGCCCAAAATTTGGGCCCCAAAACAAACATGCGGTAAGAAAAAGCTGCATCTCATCCACCTCACGTTGGTGTCTTCCCACCACCCTCGAGGTTGCCCGGCTGCTTTGTAAAGACGCTGATTCGATCCCTCAGTGTGCCCGACATGTCTGGCAACCCTGTTAATTCATAGCTCGTTTCAGTGAGTTTTACATGACCATTTATTTTAAGCCGAGGGATGGAGTGTTTGGGTTCACCCTGTACGTGTGTCAATGGAGGAACTGTTCTGAATTGTTTTTAAGGAACTGGTCTGAATTGTTTTTTTTTTTGGGGGGGGGGGACCCGTATTTAAATGTATGCATATAAGGAACTGTATCTAAACAGAGCTGTACATATAGACCTACATCAGAGGAACTGTATTGAAGAAACTGCATTTAGAGCCACAACGACTTTGGTCAGCGTCGCCGTGGGTACTTTCTGCTCGTGCAGAACTCAAGGTCAAGTCGAGCTGAGGGAAATATGAGCATAGAAGAACGTCGAAAAAGTGACTGTTAAAAAAAGAAAAGGAGTTCCTTGACCATGAACGAGCACAAACTGTGCGTGCGTCACATACTGCAAAGGACGCTTAACGCGCCAAGCGTGGAAATCAGAACGAATGCGTGACGACGTCAGTATTGTTGCCTGTGGAAGGCTCACGTTTCATGACTGCATTCATGAGGAGAGAGAGAGAGAAGAAATTGTGTCAATCTAGCCCAGAGATTATAATTTTTGTGACTTCTGCAAGGTCTGCAGAGGAGAGCACCACGAGTCTCTCTCTAGTGAGGGGGCAGAGAAAAGTTTTCGTCGATTCAATGTTTTCCTAGAATACACACAGGTTGTGTCTTCTCGCTCACTGGTGCGTGCATGTGTGTTGATGGATAGACTTAAATGAATGAATGAAGTTGGCCACGACGATGAAGGACTCCCGCTCAGCCATGCAGAGCCGCAAACTAAAATATTTTTTGCCATGCTTCTGTGGTTTCTTTCTACGGTATGTGAAGCTCTCACACACGTTACAGGAGTTGTTGTCTCTGATCTCTGTCACACATGTCAAAGCGCCATCTTTGTGCGTACGTTAAGTTCGCGGACACCCTGTAGTAGCGAGACACATGATGCACATGCCAGACTAACCACACTGTGCAGGGCGGGCGTTACGTGTTCAAGTGGTTTGACTTGTCAACCCCCTTGAGCAAGGTATTTCTCGACATTGATGTTACTCATATCATATACCGAACATCATACAAAGGTCTCGTAACCAGAGACAGAGAAGGTTGCCTGAATGACACTGGCCAGACACCCATGGAAGGCCTTGCAGTAGTTCCACATGATGTTTAGTCCCCACTCCGCCTCTCAGGAGGACTTCAGGTGATGAAGCTTTGCATGCACAATGTAAGCATACAAAAGAAGATCATGTTATACATTCAGTTGATTTTATTGGCAATAGTCTTAAGGAATACATACATGCTTATCACTCGTGCACAGCTGCACTGCACCTGAAGTCCTCCTGAGAGGCGGAGTGGGGACTAAACATCATGTGGGACTACTGCAAGGCCTTCCATGGGTGTCTGGCCAGTGTCATTCAGGCAACCTTCTCTGTCTCTGGTTGTGAGGCCTTTGTATGATGTTCAGCATATGATGTGAGTAACATCAATATTGAACAATCTGTTGGCAAGTGAAATCACCTGGACAGGCAGCACAAACCTTCCAGCTCCCCTGTACTGCACTGTATGGGTTATATTTACCCATCCTCCCACCCACCCCAGGGGTCAACGATCAATATGTGTACGTATACACTTGTTGCCATGTGTCTACCTGCACGTATTTATGAACACTCCTGTGTGTGCGCGCGCCAAATGATGTAAGCGGTATACATCTGCGCTGCTCGTACGTGCACACACAATCACCGTGAACACACGTGGAGGAGAGGAGGGAAGGTGCAGCGGGGCTTGTTGAAGTACAGAATTTTTCGCAGTGAGCATTAGGCACAGCGATAGCTTATCGGTGTTGACAGCTGGAAAACGCACACACAAGTGAACAAACATGCGAATTACGAGCAGAAATCCCATTCATTTTCCAGGATTTTTGTTCTATTTTACTGTCATCACCCAATCTCTTTCGTGAAAATCTGATGCTCAAGCAGTTCTGATTCAGAGAATCAAAATACTGATAGAATGTTGGAAGGGTTCTCGATGTAGTAGCAGCAGCAGCACATGGGGTGACCGCAAAGTTGCATCAAAGAGACAATAGACATGAAATTAGGGACAATGACAATATATTTAGTGGGCACCAACAGCCAATAAAACGGACAGGGTTTGAAATCGTCACGACCAACTCCTACCAGAGGGACGCCAACAGCCTGTACCACACCGTGTAGCCAGTTTTGGCAACTAGCTTCTTCTCCTTATGAACCTTGCGTACAGTGGCGGTGTAAAGTTTGCAAACACCGGAGGAGCAAGAGACATTCTTGTGCCCTAATGTAGAAACCAATGCCACATCATAAGTGGACAATAGGTGCAGTTAAACCTGATATTATTGACACCCCTCTCAAATATTCGGCATTCATGCACATAACTCTGAAATTATAACCTTGAGGCTACCGCCCTTTTGTGAGTGGTTACAGCCATAAGGAACACACTTTTCTATTCTTTGCATCTATTGCCATTCTTTGAAGAACTTTAAGCATGACCTAAAACTTCACCCTTTATCCTTCTGGGAGAGATTAGAAACATTATACTAATGTTTGATAAAAAGTAGTTCCAACACATTTCCCAATATCTAGTAAGTAATTCAGTGCTGGAGAAACATCCAATGGAGATTTGTCACTCATGAAAGGGTGCAGTCATGTTCATCATCACCACAGCCAACATGGTAAAGACCAAAGGGTTCAGCATGGGCACCAAAGAGAGAATTATCGCTCAGACGGACTCTGGGGATTCTGGCAAAGACTGCAAGGCCATCATCAAGGTCCTTGGCGTTCCTGTAGCAACAGTCAAGGACATCTTGAACAAGGAGAAGGAGCACTGTACTTCGCATCCAAAGGGGTCCAATAACACAAGTGAAGTCCGTTAGGTTCTTTTTTTTTGGTCTTCAGGCTGTCCAAACAAGTGTGTTGGCGACCCTCTGCGATTGCCGGAGACTTAGATATTGAATTAGATTTTGCCCCACTCCACGGACACCACGTGAAGCACTGAGCACAGGCACGCCGTCTGCGCGACACTGACGTACTTACCGCCTCGTCAAGTGTACTCTGTTCAGCTAACATAACAAACAGACAACAGTTTTTTCTTTTCATTTTTTTTTTTGGTCACATCAGACTTAGCAAGAAAAGAGTCTCTTTTCACGTCAGTCTCAATAGCGACGCCTTCTTCGTAATCGCTTCCAATTTTAGTCTCATTACCTGTCAAAAGGATGTGCACGTGTTCACAGAGCTAAATTTGGTCTTCCCTGGCACTTCACTGGAGCCAGATTTGACCCAGACAGTGCCAGATCAAAACAATGCAAAGCAATGGAATTCTGTGGGATGAAAGATCGACGGGTCTGCGAAACCCGAGAAATCGTTGAAATTATCTCTTTAACTACCTTTCAGTCCGGTGAAAATCGTAATCAGTCTGCTTATGACACTTTCCTCGACGACTCAGACGAGGGGGAGGAGACGGACGTGGGGGAGAAAGACATGCAGAGCTTCGTAAGGACTGACCATGGACTCCTAAGCGGAGAGTAGCGGCATAGACTTTGTCGTGTCCAAGTCAGAGCTCCGTTCCTTAGAAGTCCATGCTTTCTGAACCCGGCACATGTGTTTTTTTCGTGCACACGTCTTATGAAAGAGGGGAGGGGAGAGAAATGTCTCTTCTAGACGACGGCCGGAGGCAGCAGCAGCAGACTACATTTTATCAAACTCAGCGATAAAAGTCGCTGAGATGAAATTTTTCAAGAGATTTTTCAAGTCCACCTTAAATTCCGCCCCCTCCTTCCCATGCAGCGGGGTCGGAATTGCAGCGGGCGGATGCGTCCACCCCGTGGTGCTTCAAAATGGAAAATTCGTGTTTCAGTTTAAAACTCGAATTCTTATGTCCAATTTGAGTTTGACGCAACTTTTCAACAGCTGAAACGTGACAGATCATGATTGTGACACACGCCACTAGGGCTGACACCGAGCCGGGTTCTTTCAGGTGCGGGCCGGGCCCGCCTTTTGGGGGGGGGGGGGGGGCAAATCCCTAGGGTAAAAAATGGTTGGCCCGCAGGCCAAAACGCCCAGGCTTGAACCAATAACTTTGGGCT
>JAAUXU010165144.1_pt1 | contig 18995 bp, 18 predicted proteins | sample 7278151 | NCBI WGS metagenome assembly JAAUXU01 (sample SAMN14350113, study PRJNA611818) | marine sediment metagenome | isolation source: surface marine sediment (1.8m) | place: French Polynesia: Moorea | collected 2018-08 | reverse complement strand
CAGACAGACAGACAGACAGACAGACAGACAGACAGACAGACAGACACTCACGCACACTATAGATGGCAGCTGTCAAATCAAAAGTACCAGGAACAGACAGTTTGACTTGGCCTATGCAGGCAGACACATACGCAGACAGGCAGACTACATAAAGTCCTACTGCTTTATATATTAGATAGGAATGAGTTGCTTATAATGCACGTCCTGTTCAACGTCAATCACCTGTCGCGGTGAAAGAGCTCTCAAGCGAGATATAGAACACTCTTCTGAGGTGCAGCTGAACTAGTAAGTGAAATATGGAGGGAAAAGGAGTTCTTGGACACTCTGTATATTAAGGCTGTGCAGTTAATTGACACTGAATAAACACTGGTCAATATTACGCTAACGAAGTCAGTCATGGATATTTTTGCACGCAGCGTTAAAACTTGGCCGTCAGAGAGACTGAAACATTCCGGGAGGTTGTTGGTGCAGGTCAAGCAAGCTGAATGAGACATTTCTGGCATTTCGCAAAAGCGTAGCAAAGTCACCAAAAATGACTCAGAAGTCAATAAAGGTAGGACAAATAGCTCTTTTTCTGGTTCTACAGTGTTATCGTTTGTTCTGGAATGGAAGTAGTTGACGACTTAGTAAGTGGACTCTCAACCGAAACTCAATCCATTGGGATAATCGCACATTCTTAACATCACACACCCGCGCACACCCACATACACTCGTCATTGTGTGAGCGTACATATACATATGTATATATGGGTTGATGTAGATGGATTTGAGTTCTACAGTACAGTGCGGTAGGAGAATGAAGTCATGGAATTGGTCCGACTAGTCACATCTGTTTACCTGCCAGTGATAGCTCTGGCTCCATCTGGTTATGGTGTGGGGAACAGCGTGGTGGACAAGCTTGCCTACTTCATCGAGCACAACGCCAAGAAGTCTGTCTCCATCTCGTGCCCCCGAGAGAAGTCGCCCTTGTGTGTCTCGCTGTACAAGAGTCTAGTCAAAAGCTTTGTCATCCCTTCCAGACTGAAGAAGAAGGAGAGACTTGAACGTGCCAGTGTTGACCGACAAGATCACTTTAGTGTCTGCTTGCTTGAAAGCAGCAGTGGTCACGACTTTCAGGAGGACTTGGACAAGTGTCTTATGCAGATTGCCTCAGAAAATGTCCGTTCCAGCCTCCTCTACCTCGTTGAGGAAGCTCCTGGCCAAAATTGGTCCACGCTGAGGGAGCACCTTGTCCTGCTCGGCGGAGAAATGTTGTTTTTCCTCGTCACTGGCGGAGCCAATGCTCTCTTGTGGTATCAAGTCATCTCCCATGGAGGTTTCGTGGTTGTTGACGAGTTGGGCTTCTTGGATAATACGTATGTGATTAAGGAGAAGTACGACCTCCAGGGTATGGAGATCTGCTCAATCGCTAAGTCCTGGACCCCATACTTCTTCTTCAGTGACTGTGACGACTCCAATGTGTGCCAGTCGAACGGCTTTCTGGCGGACATTGCGACTGTGCTGGAGCGCACGTACAACTTCACATTGGTCTCAAATCGCGGACTTGAAGGATGGGGCATCTTCCCCGTGGAAGGCCCGTTCAACATGAGCGGCACCTGGGTGGGTGTCATGGGTGACGTCATCAACGGCAAATGCTCTTCCAGTCTGACCTCGTGGAAGTACAACAGGGACCGTATTGGCTTGGTAGACTTTGTGCCCCTGATGAAGATCCGCTTGCTGCTGTTGCTGATGCCACAGAAAGCCGACTTCGATGCCGAGCTGTTCATGAGGCCGCTGACGGGCGCTGTTTGGAGAGTGGTGGCGGGGATCGTCCTCCTCATTGGCGTAATGTTGCTTCTGCCGTTCGTGTTATTCCACTCCACGGACAAGCTGACGTGGGGCTACAAGATTGCAGTAAGCATCAGTTGGTACTTCTTCTTGCTGATGCACGCCTACTACGGGGGGGCCCTCACCATGTTCTTTGCCACCGGGACCGAGATCCCATTTGAGGGGATCAGAGACGTCATCAGGGCTTATCCAGACTGGCAGCTGATCACGATGGCAGGTATGACATCCTCAAGTCTCATCGTAGCATATGACATATGTTCAACAAAACTTATCCGCAGGGACCGATATTCGCTACTACGACCAGGCGGTCCAGGGGGATCCGGACTTTACCATTTTCTATGACCGCATCAAGAGTGATCCCGAGAACACGCTGGTGACGGGGATCGCAGAGGGTCTGGACAGGGTCGCGTCTGGACGGAACGTATTTCACGTCGTCGAGGATAGACTAGATGCGTTTACTCTGCAAGATCCTAGTCATCTTCAAAATATCAAGGTCACACTCACATATAGGGTGTAGGGTCAGTGTTGGGTGGGGGGAGACAACTGTACCTAGGCGTACTCTATACAGCCCGCACACTGCATAATTGCCATACGACCGTTCAGTATATTATGCCTGCAGCGACATCTCATTTTCATGATTCTTCATTTTTATAACAATTCTCGGAATTATTATCTTTGCCATTGACAAACCGATAGTAAAATTTGACAATTTTCTCAAATTTTATTTTCGGAAAAAATGTCGCATTTGACGGCACGAGTAGCCGGTAATGTACTAGGTTAGCAACATTTTGTATGTCAAGTGTCAGTACTCATGGCATTTAGTGAGCCTGAGGTGACATCAAAGACCGGCGTGTGGCACTGCATAAAAGTACAGTATAAACATGCTGCACGTAAAATAGAAAACCTTTCAGTATGCATGGAAATAATATCTATACATTGCCTGTCCATACTCATTTCCTCCGAGGGACCCCCATTAACAAACAAACAAGTTACCTGTTCGTTTTGTAGCTCAATATTTTCCGAGTTTTGACTCAGGGGAACTCACCTGAACGAAACCTTATATTGACGGAGGCCACTAAGAGGCCGAGGACAAGACAAAAAACCTCAGACTAAATGAGCAAAATACGGCCAGGCAATTAAACGCGAAATTCATGACACTTGACAAGTTTTGTAGCATATAGAGATAGAGTGGTAGGGGTAAATATAGTACTAGCAGGTGGTGAGAAAGGTGGCTTGGGCAGTAAAAACAAAGCAAAGTTGGCGGACGGAACTATTACAATATATTCGTCTGTCGTCAATATATTGGGCTCCTTCCAAAAAGTACTGTGATATCTGGACATGTAGTGACAGAAATTTCCATCGCCCAGAAATCCCAACATAATTTCGCGTTAAAATCCGTACGGTAGAGATGAGGTAAAAAATTGTTATCTCAATCGTTTGGTCATCTGGAACTTATGACATCATGATCAATGATGGTACCGAGATTTTGCGTAGACGTTCGGTGCGGAGGAAGGCCACGATGTAGGCATCATCTTCACCAAGAACTCTCCCGTCGCCCCCGTCTTCAACTTGGGATTGCAGCAGTTGAGGGAGTCGGGCGTGTTTCAACAAAAGATGCACAAGTGGTTCGGCTCTAAGAATACGATTCGACCACCCCCCATTGAGGCTCCCGTTGTGCAGGTGGGGCAGGTGAGATGAGGACCACTTTTTTTTTCTCGAACACCCTGTCTCAACATTCTCCCTCAGATGATATTGATCTTCTGGATCATGTGCGGGGCCCTGTGCATGTCGGTGCTGGTGCTCACGGCGGAACTGGCGTGGAAGAACTGGGTCCGGTCCCCCCGCCGTCGCACGTGTCGCAGCGAGAGATAAGAGAGGGCAGGAAATAAAAAGAAGTTGCACAATGTCTACGTAAGATGAAACTTCTTCCGGGGAAGAAAAAAAGGCCCCAAACATATTTTCTTAAGGTGTTTGTGAAGTGAAGGTGATGCAGCTTATTTTTTTTTGGCAATCGCACTTTCTTGCAATGTCATCTGGTACAGAAGGCCTCAGTTGACTCTCGGTGTTGCTGGTGTTGACTTTAGTAGAGTGGAGGAAGTCGCAGTGTTCTCCTTTGAGCCACGAACTCATGGTGGAGATTAAAACAATGTTTAAAAAAGTAAGAAAAAGAGGCTAAACGCTCGTGTCGACCAGTGTTTGTGGGCCTTGACACTACGATTTCGCCAACTCGCCTTATCGTTGACTGGGGCAAGAGGAAGCAACGTTACCATGAGTGAATAGACAAAGATGTTAATAGCAAGTGACAACAATACTCTTTGCATTCTTGATTGTCAGGGTAAAAAAAAAACCCTCAGACCGACATTTGAGCTGTCAGCGGCTAGGACGATGCTCAGCCGCGACTTCATGGACTTGTCTGCGTTCAAGTCCGTGTCCTCATTGGCCCTGTCCAGAAATTGGTCCCTGCGCGTGAGCATCTGATCCTTGTATCCGTAAATTTGTGCATGAAGAACATGATCCTTGTGCATATTTTTCGATGTGAACTTTTTTGTTAATTGACACAAAAAATTTCCATCATATGAAGCAAATGACTAAGTTTTTGCCTGGAAATGATTTTTAAACAGTTTCGATCATTCTACAGCCATTTATACCAAGAATGTACGGATTACCAGCACTACTACTGAGCCGATTTGTTTGCCTTCTCCTCAACTGATTCATGAGTTCACCTTAGTTGAGGTCTACTTTTTATCACACTGTCTGTGGATCCTGGCGAAGCTGCGCTCTCCATACAGGTCGTCTCAGTCAACTTGCAATTCAAGCTTCTTTTAGGTTTACTTGGTCACCCTGTGACGTAGGACGCTCAGCATTTGCTGGACGATCCTATTTACTTCATATCAAGATGTGGGCCAGCATTGATATGGCAACATCAGTACAAGCAATATTATCCTCAAACTCACCCAATGATGCTGTCCATTGCAAACACAGGAGAAAGTGCCACCGAGTTCCAATCTTCAACGTTGTGCTCAATAAAGGAGCAATCTCAACAATAAAAGATATACCGGAGAGCTGCAACCTAACTGAGACGCCCTGTACACAGGATGGATATCACATGGACGAAAAGTGTGTGTGTTTGTGTGTGTTGGAACCAGCAGACCGTTTCATCAGGCGATTATACGTACAAACGGAGAGGGAGACAGACGGACACAGGGTGCCACTGAATACGAACAGCTCACTCGTTGGCAGACAAAACCGCGCATTATATGGGCCTTGTCGTCATCGTCGTCATCGGCGGCGTCGTCATCCATTGGCACCGCGTCCGCTGCCTCCGACCAATGGGTTGGGCGCTTTCAGCCACTGCAGGAGCGCGGGTGGTTGTGAGCGGAGAAGCCCCATCTTCTCGGAAAAGAATTTCGGCGGAAAAATACAAAAAAAAGCAACCGGAAAAATGTAGCTGCTACCAAGAAAAGAAATTTAGACGCTCCGAACACTTGGCTTAGAAGCAGTTGGAAGAACGGTTGAGATTTTGTTGCCAGTCCGTTCCGGAGTCAGCATGCCTTTGGCAGTCGTTCTCTTGGTGATCAACGCGTTGTTGTGGGGGTCCAGCTTGGCCAAACCCGTGACCAGCGAGTCGGAGACGAGCGCCCTCTACTACCTCGTGAACTACGGCTACATTAAGAAAAACTCTGACACCGACGCGCAGCAGCTGCTGTCCTCACAGGGGCTGAAGAAGGCCATCAAGGACTTCCAGGTAAAGCCAGGCTTGGTCTGCTACGTGCGAACATGCATTGAAGCACTTTCCCTGATTGTTGATGTCACGCGAGCAAGCCTAGTCAAGGTCTCTTTGTCGTTCAAGGCTTTCGCTGGCCTTGAGCAGACCGGAGACTTGGACGAGGAGACCGTGGAGCTGATGAACACCCCACGCTGTGGGGTCAGAGACATCATAGGTCCCGGCACGCAGGCCAGGAGGAAGAAGCGTTACGCCCTGCAGGGATCCAGGTGGAGGACGAAGAATCTCACGTACAGGATCACGAAGTATCCTGGAACCAGCAGGTAATTTCCCCATTGTGCCTCCAGCAATATTGTGGGGAAAAGTACGATTTGTGTTGACCCAAATAATAATAATGGACACGAGCATTTTAGTTATACAAACAAAACGGTTTCCATGAATAGCAAACAGTCGACATCCTGGTTTTTATTGGTCGTCATCACAATTACAGTCCTCGCCCCAACCTGTTTGGTGGACACTTGCAATCTGTTTCCGCTTTGCACAGTTGGATATCTGATACTGGACCCAGGTGCATCATTAGACATCATTTTCCACTTAATGTGTCCGGTGTTAATTAATTAGTGGAAGTGTATGCCATACCGAAGTGGCCGGTACGAGGTGATCCAGACGCACCTGCTCAGCTGAGTTACTTGGAAATGACCACTGTCTCGTCTCAGGCTGAGCAAGGACGAGGTCGACGCACAGATCAAGCAGGCTTTCCAGCTGTGGCAGGACCAGACGAACCTGAGCTTCGAGCGCCGATCTCGGGGCAGCGTCCACATTGAGATCAGGTTCGAGAAGGGGGAACACGGTGACGGTGACCCGTTCGACGGACCCGGAGGCACCCTGGCGCACGCGTACTTCCCCCAGTACGGGGGAGATGCCCACTTCGACGACGAGGTGAGGGGACCAACCCCCCAACCCACCCACCCACCCCAAAAAAACCATCCAAAACCAGTTGTCTCTTTCTTTACGTTTTATGGTCTAGTGGTACTTTAGCGCGACTTTTTACTGAGGAGAGTGGTCCGAAAGGGTTCTCACAAAATTTTCTGTTCAGCGAAATTATCCCTGGGACAGCGTTTCTTGGCAGCTCTGGTCTGACTTCTGCCTCACAGTGCATGTGGGCAGCTATGTCAATGAAATGACAAGACCTATTTCTGGTTTTAGAAAGTAAAGAACTTGGAAATTGAACCTTATTTTATACCTCCACCTCTTAAATGATCTCTATCACCCTTAAAGGTGGTCTCAAATTAATGTGACACCAAAATTGGGGGGGGGGGACAGTTTACCAGTTCTTTTGGCGATAACTGTCATTTTTCTAGATATTTTAAAAATTCCAAATTCCACTGCCAGCTGACAATATGTCATAGTTATAATTACAACATTATAGCCTTGTCATCTCAACTGCAGGCAGAGGTAGGAGCTGTCCTTTAACCCCATCCTATGGTGTTAAAGCACAGCATCCACCATTTGGCAGCCTGTGCAGCCTCCACAATTGCCCCTGGGGGTGAGCCAAAAAAGTTATGTACTACATCTGACCCAAGGACAAAAACATAGTTATTGAACAACATCCTTTCATATAAAAGTTTTTGACTTCATGTCATATAACTTTTCAGACTGTTGGTTAATTTTTCTATTTTTTTGACATTTTGCTACCTACATCCACAACATCACTAGTCAAGTATTTCCAAACGTGGGTCTTGTCATTTCATCAATATCGCTGCCCACACGCCCTGGCGCCAATGAGCAGACCGCCCACCCTTGACGGGTCCCTGATCCAACTAACCTAATCCGCCTGAGACGGCAGCGTTCTCCTAAAGCACCACATCAACCTTATTCACGATTACCTTCCTTAATGTATAGGAATATTGGACCATCCAAGAGTTCCGTGGCACGAACCTCCTCCAGACTGCAGCCCATGAACTCGGCCACTCTTTGGGCCTGTCACATTCAGACATCAGGAATGCCTTGATGGCTCCGTTCTACAGAGGGTGGGTGCCCAATCTCAAGCTGCACAAGGACGACATCGACGGCATCCAGGCACTCTACGGAGAAAAGCAAACAGGTGGGGGCAGGCGAACGCCAGCTTGTTCTGCTGGTTCACTCAGTCAACTTGCAGCTCATTCTTGCGTCACAAATAACCTTAAAAATTTGTGATGAAGCGCTACAGGGTCAGTAGTCCATGCCCTCCTACGTTCATCTCAGTGCTTGATGTGTACGAGGTATGCGGTGAACTTGGGCAACAGTGGAACGAGCAACACCTTCTGGACTGCTGCGTTCACGTTTGCTGGTCATGACATTTCAGAAAGGGTCGCCCAGTCCTAAGCTCCAATGCTGTAATGAATGAACAACAGGAAGTTTAAAATGTATTCAAGAGGTGCGACTTGAGCTGAGACGCCCTGTACGTAGGACACGTATTCATGCACATTTGGAGAAGGGTTGACGTCCTGTAATCTTCAATGTCATGTCAAGTCGACCTGAAAATGACATACGTATAATTCATCTGTAGTGTGCTACACATATCATAGATGCGCGTGGAAGAATGTGGAAAAGCGTGTAGACGTCGTTGTCAAAGTTGCAGTCTTCCCTAAAGCGGAATGGAAATTCGCAAGCAAATTCGCATGTGTCGGAGATCCTACTAGAGTGACCTCATGACGGAGTCGCCCTCCAGCCTTGCAGTTGTCGTTGAAGCACTGCTGGTACAACTTTGAAGACGACATCTGCATAATATGACATGCGTGTTAATATGCTTTATGTTATGCATAGTAACTGAGACAGCCTGTACACATTTCTCTTTATATCCTTGCTGCAGGTTCCACGACGACCACCACCACCAGGCGCCCACCCTCTGGCGGAGGCGATGAAGACGAGGACGAAGGTGAGGGGGACAACCGAGACCTTTGTGAAGACCCAAGAATAGACACTGTGTTTAGCATCGCCAACGGAACGTACTATGTCTTCAAGGTCAGTCAGTCATGCTCCACTGATGTCCGTAGTGACAAAATGGTTGCAGGGTTCCCTTTATTGGCGTCTGACTGACGACAGCGTGGCCAAGGGATACCCGCGAAACATTCGGGACGACTGGGAGGGGTTGCCCAACAACATCGACGCCGCGCTCACGTGGCCGGACAACGAGAAGACCTACTTCTTCAAAGGCTCCAGGTACTGGAAGTTCCACAACGACGAGCCCGAGGACGGCTACCCCAAAAGCATATCAAAAGGATTTGAGGTGTGTACAGAGTGCACAGAGCTTCTAAAAACAGGAAAGATGATTTTTCTCATCTTCCTAGGGAATCCCGAATAATATAGACACAGCGTTCGTATGGGGCGGCAACGGAAAGATGTACTTCTTCAAGGGCAGCGACTACTGGAAGTTCGATCCAACCAGGAAGCCACCAGTCAGGTTGTTGTTCGACATCTTGCACGTGCTGTACATGTTGGCAGACAACGCGCGCTACGCAGGTCTTTCATATACCCGAGGAGTTTGAGAAACTGGAACCTACCTGCCAGAGGAGTCGATGCTGCAGTCAAGTGGGCCAACAAGTACACTTATTTCTTCAGAGGAGACAAGTACTACCGGTGAGGTCGCATTTACACCGGCAGATTTTATTTGGTCACACAAATGTGTCACGTACACGGACGTAGGAGGAGGGGGGGGGGGTTATCGTACGCAACCCACACACCCCATCGCCGTTTGACACATTTGTGACGTCACCAAACTCCGCCAGTGTAAGCATTCAATTATGTTTACATTTCACGTTGTGCATAGCTCGTTTACTACAGGGTGGGTCAAAAATGACTGCCGAAGTAGGGGTCTACGTGGAACTCATGTTCACGGACTAGAGCAGGGTTTCGCTTGGAGTCAACCATGGACCAACTGGAGGTGGAGAGCGACCCGACCTCTCCTTGGCTTCATAAAGTTTCTTTTAGTTTAGCGCACCTTAAGTAGGATGCCACTTTATTAGCTTCGTGGATGCGTGGGAGACACGGGGGAAGACATCAGATAAGAGCATATTATCCTTTGCGGACTTGCCGCAGTTGGACATGTTAAGCACACTCTTCCAAGCTGCTTCCCGCACTGGCCTCTTCAGTGTGTGAATGTCACACTAAATATCAGGCTGACGCTCGGATTTGACCTTGGGAGTCTTGATCGTCATAGCCTTGGGCTCTTGGTGGAAAAAAAGCCTGACTATTTTCGGTTAATACAGACCTGTCGTTCGTATGAATTTGAGTTCCGACTGACCGATTTATGGCCCAAAAGTCCCCAAATGAAACAAACCCGGTACAATTTGCACGGCACTGACTACGCACATTCACGGCAAATAATGTAGCATTGCATAGTCGGACTGGACTAGCAGTGCCCAAGGCAGTACCTGCGAGCTGTGCAGACCTCCAAGAGCTTGACATCTACGTCATTGACTGACAACTTCTGGACTTGGGGAGGGGGGAAGCAGGACTATAAAGTGACGTCAGTCCTGTCTGTTCGGGTTTTAGGGGGACAAAAACATGGGCCTCATTTGAGCAAAGAAAATCTGCTTAAATAAGTAATGTATGCATAACAGGGGTTCATAATCACTCATTCGACTGCCTTCGAAGGTTCAACGACCGTCGCTTCAATGTTGACAACGGCGATCCTCCATTCCCTCGAGACACCGGACCCTGGTGGTTTGGTTGCAAGGACGCCTCCGGCCTGTCCACGGCCGCAGCCAACAGGGAGGAAGAGAACTCGTTCGTCAGCCTCTTTGACCTCGCAGGGGACGAACACTTGGACGTGCACGCTGGTGATGAGGATTGATACGGACGCTAAAACAACAGCTTTTTCAACAATAAAAGTTAACAGTAAAGTACATCAATTGTTTGTTTTAGGAGAAGAGCCATTTATCAAAGACCATAGTCCAATACAGGTGGAAGTGACGTTCTCGACCGCCGGATAAAAGACAAGGGGTCAAGCAACTTGACAGAGTTGTTACTACATAACAAAACTTAGTGACAACTAAATAAGTGACATGATTTGAGGAAGATTTCAGCCCATGTGACTATGTTTTTCATGCATCCAGGTACAAAATGGGCGTACGTACCAAAAGGGCATTGATGCCTAAGTCCACATGCGCAGGGTATGTACATACAGGGAGAGTCCGAACACTGGATCACTATCTGCCATGTGTGATGTATGTCTCCATTGCATAAGTTTTTGGCATATGCGACTTTCACTGTACTTGCACAAAATCGTGGCTGACGATTAGTGACATTAAAGTTGAAGCTGCATTCTTTATTGGCATAAAGTAAGTATGCATGAATGCATGCATCAATCTATAGAATTATATAATATATATATATATATATATCAAGTCATTCCGTAGCAAAATTCTAGGACAAGACACAGCACTGTGGTCCACAGCCGTAATAGGGAAGTTGACTGCCACCGGGCAGTTGTCCTCCCACCGAATGGAGGATGATCTTCTTGCTCCCGCTCCACCCAGCCTGCCCTGGCGACGGCAGTGCACCTCTCCCTACCTTCGGCACCGCCAACTCGCTCCTGATGACCATGTGGGCCGCCGCCGCCGCCACGTTGTTGCCGCTGTGGCCGTCGTCCGCCGGGAAAAGGTCCTCTTCTAGCTGGAATTCCCCGTCGTGCAGCCTGTTGCTGACGATGAAGGGGCTGCTACTGCCGCCACAGCCGTGGTCTATTTTGCCGGCGCCCTGGTTCTCCTTGTTGGAAGCCTCGGCCAGTTCTTCTGCCAGACTCTTGCCTTCTCGTTCGCCTCCTCCAGTTCCTCCAGCGGTAGTGATTCTCGTCACAAATCCTGGCCTGGCCTCGCCGCCCACCTCCGCCCGCAGTTGCTGCTCGTCGCCGACGACAACAACGTCCACGTCCTCCTCCTCGTCGTCGTTGTCCACGATGGAGTAGTCCAGTCCCAGGTGGTAGTACTGTTTCGCCTTCTCGGGCTTGGACGCCTCGGTGGCAGCCTTGGTGATGGTCATGATCAGCCCTACCTATCAGTCCTGAACGTGTCGATCGTTATTTGAAGACTTCTTTCCAATCAGCGTCCGGAGAACTGAGTCAGGTTCTTTTCTTCTAACTCTTTGCGCGTACGCAAGCATCAATTCTCGGACTGAGGGAGAGAAGAAAGTCAAAAAAAAGGTAAGTTGTTTCTTCATCCTACTTGGAAAGATCGGAAATTCTGCGAGAGCCAAAGAAAAGTTCACTCAGGGGAAGGAAAGCTTCTTTCTCTGTGTGTGTGTCGAAAACACCTTCAGAACACACACTGCGGAACTGCTGTGCACACACGCACGCGCGCACGCGCGCACGCGCGCACCTGACCGGACGGATGCTACAGGGTGGAGCAGAGCCGGCTCCGGGACGATTTGCGGCCACCCGGTGCATTCTGGCTGGGCAAGACGTAAACATGTCAAACGGCATCAAAATCGACAGCAATTCTTGACAGACTTACAAACATTGCGCAGATGCTGCGCGGACCCGACGGTCAAGGAGATCCCGGGGCTCAGGGGCTCATACGAACGTCTCTGGACATGGTCGATTTTCGCAGGTGGTCAGGATAATCTGACGAAAGTCGAGCTTTTGCAGGCATTGAAAGTCGGTGCTCTACTCAAAACAACAAAAGCTGGCCCAGAAATGGAGGTTTTTGCACTAGTTGAAGTTGCAAAAGCCAAGTAAATATCCAGTGTACATGAGTTGAATGACCTATCGTAGGATGTGACGCAGAAAGCCTTTTGACCCGCTACATCAATGAATCCAGAAGTGAAGTCTCAACGTAACGGAAAACTTGATCAAACTGACGAAAATTTGTGTCCACCCTGTACGTACAGCACATGAGTTTCCATGGAAGAAGCGCTCACGACTACCGATGATCCCTTAAGTAATTGCGGTCAGCGTTCATAGTCAAAGCAAAATGTGCAAAAAAAACCAATATTTGCATGAAATGTCTAGAAATGGCGATGATTTAATTTTAGGGCATTCCCCACAACTTCACAAACTCAAGGCACATTTTTTTTAATAAAATAAATCAACCACTTCGCACAATTTTCTGTGTCCCTTCAAAGCGTGTTTGATTTAACGCGTCTCCCGTCAAAAAAGAGGAAAAATAAGCGACCTCAAAAACTATTCGCGACCTCTGCAAAAATAACTTTGGGCTGCGCAAGCCTCGCAGGAGCTTGGCGCAAACAACGGAGGCGCTCGAGGTTGCGAGACTGTCCCGCACTTGTCCGCCTGCTGCGTGGGCGTCAGCGATGATGAGTGCATCGGCCGACTAGGCCGCGTACGCCGGAGACGCATAAAACGCCGCCAGCTAAGAAAACGAATCTTTTTTTGCTTTAGCCTCAATGTTGCGATTCAATGAGACTCTGATCCGAGATCTCCATGGCGTCCCCACAGTTGCTGTGGAAGGTCTTCTGCTCAGGTCCAGCCTTCCCCTCATGCTGCTCCAGGTGCAAGGCCACGGTTAGGGACTTTCACACCAACATGGAGAACGAGGCTATGTTCGCGAGCGCCAACTTGCAGGTGAGCTTCGCCGAAAGCGGACTGTGCAGCAGGGTCCCCAAAGTCAATTTTCTCTTTGTACAGTGCCACTGGCCCCTGGACATGCTCTCCCCGAACCTGTTCATTGACTTCAGTGACTACCGCCTGTACCACAAGATGTCGAAGCTCGAGAAGATGGAGAAGCAGGAGCTGAAGCGAAGTACGACGTCGTTGTCCAGTGACAGCAGCGACATCTGGGCCAAGGCAGATTATTCACCCTTGGTCAATAAGATTGCTCGTGGGAGGTCCATCAGTCAGGGTAGTCAAGTGGATCAGGTAAAGGCCGAGAGGCCGATAGTGACTTCCATGATCTCATCCTCACCACAGGACTGTCAGAAGCACCAATTGAGTATTAGTATGACTCATCCACGGCTTGGACACTGCCATCAAGTGGCTGCTGAATCTTGTCAAGAAAGAAATCCCAGAGAGTTCCTGCCACGATGAGCAGGCGAGCCAGTGTCTTCAAGCCTTTGGTGGACTTGGAAGGAGCCAGGGGGGTCCTTGGGGCCGATGGTGCTGTGGTGGAGCTGCCGTCACATACCCCCACTGATGAAATCTCCCACTCCATGGCTCAAATTTGGCTCCAGCGAGCTGGCGGAAGTGCTGGGGAAGTTCCAAAGAAGAGAGGGATTCCGATCAGTAAAGAAGAGAGTGACCTCCTGGAGGAGTTGCTTCCAGTAGCATTGAGAAGTCCGGCCCTCACAGAGCAACACCAAGAGATGTGTCCCATTATGAGGTTTGGTTTTGAGCCCACTGCTTTAGATCAGCCAACACATGATGGTCTTTGGAGGATTTGTTGTAGAAAGTGCAATAATACCGCTTGTCATTTAGGGGGAGGATGTACTGTATGTACGAGTTAATGGAAAAAAACAAATAAAAAGCCAACTGCAGCATGGGCCTGTTATAACCCTAAGGGTGACTGTAAAGTCTATGCATTGCTTCGGTTAAAAGTGTATTGCAAGAGGGGGACTTTTGACCTCTGAAAGTGAACGCGCATTGTAGTAAACTTGCATGAAGACAATCGACTAAATGTGACGTCTGAGATGAACCGCGGGGACAACTCGTCATAGAATACTTAGGTATAGGGTTGGGATAAGTCAATCTATCCAACACAGCAATATTGCCCGGGGATATTACCTGGCACCCGACCCGGTTAGCATCCCAGGGGAACAACACGCAAATAAATGCGATACTCTTTTGACCAGCATGAAAATCTATTCACAGTCTCATTCATCCGCAACAGACAAATACAAGTCTCATTCTCATGAGGTGAAAATGAATCTCATCCACTGGTACACTCATAACTGATTTTCATGGAATTTGGAGTCATTGGTCAAAAAACCCCTTCATCTTTACGTCCAGTAGTGCTGACCTGCCTGCCAAAGTCCCAAGTATTGATGTGGAGTGTGGACTTTAGCTTGAAGGGAAGATTGGTACTCAAAAGTAACACATGACAAGAGATCACCACTGTACACATACTCAAGAGCAACTCATATTGGCGGTCAGGTGCTGGCTGTACTTAGGCGCTTCATCTCCTCCGCCAACTTCACCTCTTTCATTTGTGCCTCCACCTCGTCTTTCTTCAAGTCAATGCCGTGGATGCCCCTGTTGATGGCAAAGAGGATGACCCAATCGATGAAGAAGAGAGCAGCCAGGACAATGAGAAACGTCTGAGGCAAAGTCTCCACTGTGCTCCTGTAGATGAGGCCAAAGATAGGGCTGGAGATGATTGGAATGAATGCTTGGAAGGCACCCACCACAGACAGCAGCTTGCCAACCTCATCAGGCTGAACATGCTTAGTTATCATGCACCTAGGAAAGAGAAGCAAAGTCATGACAAGATCAGTCTCAGCTGCAATGTAGCGATTAATCCAAGGCTGAGGACGTCATTGGAACTTATATGAGAAGGTCTCGTTTTATACACATTAGGTTGGACCAAAAAACAAAAATCTGTCTGAGTCGATCATAGGTTTGTTATCGAAATCCAAAGAAAAAAAGGTTGTTATATGTTTTTTTACGCAAAAATTTGACCCCCTCTCTCATGATCGTTCGATGTAGTTCTGTACTACATAACTGTTTTGTTAAAGAAGAGCTTTAGTAATCAATGCAGCAGGACACGAGAGGACCCAAAAACTTATCATTTCATCATTCCATTTGACTAGGATGGATTCAAATGGACTCGTGCAACAAGTATAGCACACAGAAAGAGATGAAAATTGGCCGAACCTAATATGCATAGCATAGTTGAACAGCAGTCAGCTTTCTGAAATATGACATCACTTCATTATATAGGTTTCATTTAGAAATGTCATATTTGCCGCACACTTTTCCCTATAACACAGCTGTTATGGAGGGACTTCAGGGCCAGATTGCGTCGCACATTGCTTTTCCAGTTCCCCCAGGGGGGGACTATGAAGCCAAGTTGACCGTGGAACATACTGTAGTAGGACTGATCCGGATCTAATGATCCCGGTTCAGGGTCAAATCCGGATCGCATTGGTGGAACCAGGGTTGACTGGCATACATTTCTTGCCTTTCATGGTCTGGGCAGGTCGGATCAAGGAGCAAATAGAGTCAGATGAAGACGAGTCCGTTTATGAGCAAGAAACTACGGAACCAAAATTTTGCCATAAAGTTTCAATCCGAAAAGACTGAAACGCACCGGATTGTATGCAAAAGGGATTCTAACTAATTCTTGTGGTAACCTTGACCGTTGGCAGCCTTTAGGATAACATTTTGAGTACGTCAGGGTCAGTCAACGCCAATGTTCAGCCGCGAATCATGAGTCTGTGCGGATTATGAACCAACGAGTCTCTCTCGGATCGGCGAAAACGAGACCCGACCCCGGAAATGAATCCGAGCACACCTCTAGCATCTGTTGAATAGGTGGTACCTGATCATCGTGAATGAGGTTGCGTCTAGGAAGGCAATGGCTGCTCCGAGATATAGCATCCACTCAGCCTTGACGCACGCAATGATGATGGCCTGCACAAAGCATCCACCAATGTCGATGAGGATGATCGTTGAGTCGTGCAATCGGAATATCTTGGACATGACAGGCACTGTTATGTATTGGGCAATGATACCAATGACCCCGACGATTGTGGAGTAGCGGGTGTAGTCAGTCATTGTGAACTCGAGCTTCCTGTGGAGCAGTCCCTGTTTTAAAGCGCATTAAGGAGAATGTCAGCTGTGAAGTCACCTTCTCAAGTACAAATAGGTCGAGCTCCACTCGCCAACGTTGATGAACATCTCCAGTTCAAAGCACGCGATCATCAACCAGAGGTAGAGCCTGAGATTGTGATCTCTCTTCCTGATCAGTGCTTGGTATCCCTCCTTGAGATTGGTCAAGTCAAACAGGGTCTTGACTTGCTCCTTCAGTGTGTACTTCTTCTCCTCCTCTTCAGCGCCCATCATGTTGGCCAAGACCCCGAGATCTCCTCCCACCTTTCTCAACTCCTCTCTCTCTTTCCTGAGTCTCTTGTCGCGGATTTTCATGCTGTCCCGAACGAACAGCAGAACGTAGAGCATGGAGAAGAGCGAGAGAAGCATGCCAATAGCGAAGTTGTACATGAAGCCAAGGTGGGTCTTGATCGGGCCGCTCAAACCCTTGCCGATGTTGAAGCCGATGGGGAAGAGGCCACTCATGAAGGCAACCCTCATCGTGCGATTCTTCTCATGTGTCACATCAGCCATGTACGCGTTGACTGCCATGAAGAACACGACGAAACCTCCGGTGCAATCTTGGAGGCACTGAAAGAAGAAGGTGACAATCTGCAAATCTGCTTGCCCAACACGGCAAATGTCCCGCTGCTGACCTCAAACAGGAGAAACTCCGCCTTCAGCTCATAGAAGAAGTGAGCATTGATCATAAAGACTGCATTGTTGAAGACGAAGCCGAAGAGTGCGGACATGATGAGGAACTTGCGGCCGTGGGTGTCAGACCACGGCCCGGCGAAGAGAGCGAAGATCACGGATGGGATGGCTTGGAGAATGCTGTTGTAGATCTTTAGTGTCGAGACATATTTTTGCACCTGGACCTGCTCATCCTTGTGGTGCGTGATATTGTCGCAGATTTCATCTCCCAGTGCAAGATTCACTTTACAGACCTGATGGAAAAGAAAGAAACATCTCCACGTAGATTGGTCAAATGGACAAGAGGGTTCAGTGATACCTTGGATATGTACAGCTCAGAAGAGACGATGAGGTAAAGTCCCTGGCTGAGAGCAAACATGAAGTAGGCCGGCTCCACGCTGATGGCCTTGATGGGCTTCCACAGATGGCTCCATCGCACCATGCTGAAGTTTTCGCCCCAAAATCCAATCTGCTTCACACGAGCTTTCTTCACAAACTGTTGCTTCACACTTTAAAACCTCATTTTCGGACTCTATGAGTTTCCCTTCCTCCCCACATGATAGCGGTTTGTGGACGACACTAAGAACTAGATATATACAAGATATGGGGGCTTTTTCTCACTGCAGCACTTTGTCGAACTGACACTAGGGATGTGGCCAGCCCAGAACGTTTGGCCTCGCGAGCCGTCGAGCCATTTGGCACGACACACGACGGCCTTGGAAGTGTGTCGAAGCTTGATTTAACCCTCGACCACAAATAGTGGCATTATACACTATCATGGAAGAGGACCTCGTCCATCTGAACGAGTAGGAAACATGCCATCTTTATAATTTCGCAAATAAGGGCCGAATCGAGCCCTCGAGCCGGGGCTCGAGTCTCATATCATCACTAATTGACGCTAACTTAACTCATATTCTGTACTGAAGGTGCAGCTAAAGTGGACATTCTGCAATATTTGCGGTGACAAAATACAGAGAAAAGTATGTTGATATATTTACGCATAGTAAGTGCAATAGAGACTATGTCACACTTATCGCTCTCGTCCTCATCAGCTGAGAAAGTATATATAAATAGCCAACAAATATTATGACAATTGTGCAATCACTGGACGCTTTTATTTAGAAAAAGAAAACACAGCTGCATTTGCTGATAAGATGGTCACGTTAATGGGTGGACGTTCTGGCACTAACGGGGTGTTCCAAAGATTTGTCCCATCCTAAGATATGCGCCATGTGGTTTGTGTCATGCCTTTTTCAGCCTGTGGAAAAATGTGGGTCAATATTGGTTATGTGCATCACGTTCACTGGTCAAACTGTTTTTCTGTGCCGACTGAAACCGCATATTTCCCAGTGAAATTTTGCAAAATGGCTGTCAGTGCTCGTACACAATGGCAGAATTAGTCTGCGTTGTCACACTCGTGCCAAGAAATCCGCCATGTTGCCTCATCACCTCCAGAAAGAATTAGGTTATGCAATCGATCTGGGGGAGGCCCAGTCATGAGCAATTTTTGGCACACCCTGGCACACCCTGGCACACCGATGAGACGCTCCCGAGTGGCGCTACTTGTTGAAATACATGTTCCGGCGGGAGCCGCTCTCACACGAGAGCTGAAATTATGAAAACTGCTTAACAACATAATTGCCTCTTGAGCTTTGAAGGCAAAAATATCATGTCAGCGACCAGAACAAAAGTGCGCCAATGGAGGCCAACGTGGAGGCCAGCAGTAAGCACATCATGTATAGCTTCATACAAGCATGGTACATGCCATGAGTGACGACGGTGAAGTACACTTGCCTCCAAAAGTATTTGAACACCCGTCAGAAGGACGAAAATACTGAAATGTCGTGCGTTTTTGGAAGCATTTTCAAATCTTTTTTGACTGCTCGAGGGGAGCACACCCCTCCAGACCACACACACCCCTGTGACTCCGCCACCACCCACCTGCCGCCACCATGGCAGCAGGTCCCTTTTTGGGGGGTGCATAAGTATTTGGACACTTTTTCCTGCTGCTGT
>JAAUXU010019451.1_pt1 | contig 18999 bp, 16 predicted proteins | sample 7278151 | NCBI WGS metagenome assembly JAAUXU01 (sample SAMN14350113, study PRJNA611818) | marine sediment metagenome | isolation source: surface marine sediment (1.8m) | place: French Polynesia: Moorea | collected 2018-08 | reverse complement strand
CCCCCCCCCCCCCGCCCGGCGGCCCCCGGCCGGGGGGGGGGGCGCCCCCCAAAAAGCCCCATGCTTTCTTCCCCCCCCCCTCCCTTGAACGACGATGAAACAAAAATGAAGTTTTAGCCTCACTGAGACATCTCGTAAGTGCAAAAGTGCACAACGCAAGTTCTTTCATTGTTCTGTCTCCTCGCAACAACTGCGACATGGGGTGACAAGCATGTTTTTGGTACTTCAACTTACGCGTGCTGACTTTCTCGACTTTCTCGAAGTCTTTGGTGAAGTCGTCGATCACCTGATTGATGTAATCGACGGTGTGGTTGCCTTTTCCTTGGCTGAGGAGAAAAGAAAACATGGTGAGAAGATATTCCACACACCAATATCTGCAGATAACTCCTTTCCCATTGCTCCATGTAATGTCAGAATCTTTGGGCAACAACTGACTTGCTCAAGTAGACATTTAGAGGTGAAATGTAACTTGCTTTGTATTCGCAAAAAAACCATCCAATTCGTACCTCGCAGGTTTTTGTGTAACTTCATGTCAAGGCAGCTGTTGCAGGAATGCTCAACACATTTAGTTAACTGATGGACTCCCGTTTAAACACCGATCTCAGGGTCTTGAGTATACCATAGTTGTTTGTCAATATAGCTAAAGCCATGGAAAAGTCTGTTGCTAAGCCTCAATTGCAGATACTTGTGACATGCCAACTAGCTGCTCTGCAGCCATCACTGTTCAATATGAGGAATGAGTCATTTGCAGATTGTGGTCCAACAATTTAACTCTCTATATTTAGGCTACGTCTACCCGGTTCTGTGGTTACCCAGAGCAAGTTTTTCCAGTGATACCCGGGTGACCAAAAGTGCGTCCATGGGTACAGTGGTCCACGCTTACCCGAGCAGCCTCGAGACCAGAGAGAGCTGCACAATTAAGTGGGGGAGTGCGATTAGGCCGGGAGGCAAAAGTGAACTTTGAACTGGCACCAGGAGAGGTTTTAGGGCTACATTGGCGCAATATAAAACCTCACACTCAACCTTTTCATTGCTTCTCCACCAGCCGCGGGAAGAGCATGAATACATGTCAAAAGCTCCAGCTGTTCTTTTGCAGTTCGTTCTACCCTCTTTGGTGGGTTTAGTGGCATCATAGTAGCTTCACTGCGTATTCATAGGCCAAAAATGCAGACTCTATCATCAATCAGTACACCAACTTTTGTTGTTTGGGCTCAACTTCACAAGAATGACAGGTCTCAGTATTGCACCATACAGAGCGGAATTTTCACTCCATGTTTTCAAAATGGGGAAGGCACAGCAGCTTTTTTTGCACATTAAAGGGCTGATGGGACTAAGCGTGGACCATCGTACGTACCTGAAGAAATACAGGGCGGTGTGCTCCAAACGACGCACTTGTCAATGTTGTGAACAAAGTAGTGATACCATTGCAAAAGTGCGCGCTAGTTCAGTCTTGGAGACTCTGAGTGTTCCAGGGAGGGGTAAACTACTTCTGTAGCTCAATCCAGTCAAAAGTTATGGCCTTACAAAGTTGACCAAGCGGGTATTAAAAATTGGTCTTCTCTGAGCAATGTTCTCTTCAACTTTGCATCCATATTGTGAATACGTCAATGGTGCCACAGCAAAAGTGCATCTCAATTTGGTTTTGGAAGAGAATGTCGACTTCACATAGAGGGGTAAACAAATTCTGTAGCTCAATTCAGTCAAAAGTTATGGCCCTGCAAAGTTCAGTTGTGAGTTCTAGTTCAAAGTAAGGGTCATAGTTGTCAGGCCTTAGGGCACTGCTGGAAAAGATTGAACAGCGTTAAGTTTATGCAAAAGAGGAACAGTTATATCTGTATTTTTAGTTGAAAGATTGTTTTAAATATTACTTGCAATCTTTTGGCCTTTCCCATCTTGACCATGTGGTGCAAAAATGGGTGATCCTAGACCGAGAGAGCAAAAAATGGTCATTATCAGAGGAGAGTCCAAACATTCAATAGAGGGCCGAATCACTGGCTTAGGTCAATATAGCCGCAAGCTAAGAGAGGCCAAATGACGTCGGTCGAGTATGTCAATTGGAGCGCCCCACCCTGTATCACCCGTACAGACCCTGGGGAAAAGTCCTACCAGTCGGCGAATGCCACACGCAAGGAGGGGTGGGTGGGGATTAAGGGAGGGTCACACTTGACAACAAAAAAGTAAAATGGAAATTAGATGTGTTTTTCTTTCATCAGGTGTTGTAATGGTGCTGACGAGAAAGAGAAGGAAACGGAACCTGGGACAACCAACTTTTCCCTAACTCTAACCTAACCAACTTAACCTAAACTAAGTTACCCTAGCACTGAAGGTAAGGCCGGCAGCACCACTTTCCCCGAAGAGCACTCACTATAACGGAATTCAAATCCCTTGAGGCATAAGTGGTGGCCTCGGGTTGAGCCCCCGCCTACCAGCCCAAATAACAAATCCAACCGTCATCACTCATAGGAACACCACAAAACTGTCTTTGTCCTGAGAAAAAATTATAAAACAACACTTGCAGTACTTGTTGGCATAAGAAATTTTCCAACCGGATCCTTCTGCGCTAGAGGAGTGGGCAAATCATGACAAAAAAGGTATTGGGGTGGAATCCTTTTCAAGCCCTTAGGGACCCCGTCCCGTGGACCTCCATAGGCGTGCTAGAGCGCCAAACCCGGTGGTTCGGGAGTACTGAAATCAAAAGGTTGTACGAGGAAGGAAGAATGAAATAGTGATGGGATCGAGCCTTGAGCCGATCAAGCTGAGAGCACAGAAATTTGGGTTCGTGCAATCCGAATATTCATCTCAATCACTTGAAACCGTATAAATCTTGTTGGATGTTGTCATCTCGAAAATCAACGAAAAAGCAGAGACACTGAGTAAACTTCAGATGGCCCCTGACATCTTGAGTCTTGACGTCATGAAGAACTTTTTGAGGATTGTTCGTGAAGTGCATCAAAACAGTAGCAGCCACACCGATGATGTTGCAGTAAAAGTTTTTCCCAAGTGTCTCCTCTGTCGACAAGAGAAGTTTCATTCGATCGGGGACAGTTTTGCACGCACAAAAGTTTAATACGCCAAAACTTAACATGATCGTGTAACATTAAATAATCAGTTTTGTTTTCAGCTTGTGTCCATGCAGCCCCAAGGGCTGTTGAAGTGGGGTTTTAGGACTCATCGGGTCGGGGAGAGGAGTATTCGGTATTCGGGCTTTCGGGTTGGGCTTGAACCCGACGCCGTCGCCAATGAAGCGCAAATAGTTTTTTGTTCCCTGATCACTCAAAGTCATTGAAGCATTAGACTATTTTATTACGTGTGACCCTCACTATTCATTCTTACTCGTTAAACATTCTGATGTCGAAGCCTCCGAGGCCTTGATTGCCCTGGAAAATGCTCGAGAAGTCGACCTCTCCACCAGAGTATTGATCCTCTCCTTCCCCTCTGCCGGGGCTTCCAACGTCCTCGAGCCGATTGAAGAATTTCATGACTTGGTCCAAGTCCTCATCATGATCTTTGGCCGTGTCCAACAGCATGTTCTGCTGATTCTGCTGTACCTGAAGCTTCTCCGCAACCATTTCCGAGGAGGTGAAGCCCACCATTGTCATCGTGGCGACCAAGGGGAAGTTCCACAGGGGAGTCATCATGGCACCGCAAAGGTTAATGGCCTAAAAAAAACAAAGTTGTCAGTTCATGATGTGAAACTTGTAGTCTTTTTCTGTTAGCCGACAACTTTTATAAACGCGGTTTTCCTGTGAAGTGTAGACTGACTGCCTTTTACGCAGCCAAGTTCACTAAATACTGCAGACAGCATAAAAACAATGTCCTCCTGCCTTAAAGATCTCTCTCTATATAGATGCCAATGTCTGTCTGTATGTAACGAAAGTGTCAAATGGCCTCAAACCGAAAAAGTTTATGAAAGCAACGTTATTCGACAGAAGGGAAGCGGATAAGATCAGGTCTGAACGTAGAGAGTATTTTGATGTTGGAAATTGAGATTGTATTTGTAAAGAGATGTTGACCTTAATTTGAGACCTCAAAAGACCTCCGAGATTAGATTTGACTCCATCTGTTTTGCCATTTTAGGGAATGCTGAACAGCTTTGCTTTTACAACCTTTTTCCACATGGGTGCTAATGGCAACTTAAGCTTTCAACGTCATTTTGTGACCTTAGTTTAACTTGTAAACGGAGACGAATTGACTTTATATTATAAACGTAAAGGGGGGTCGTGACTGGTAGTTGTTTTAAAATCACATCCTTGACTTCTCTTTTAAACAAGGGACATTTCTCCAAATTGTTACCATCACTGGCATTTCGTCTATTTCCACGTTAGCAAACATATAGTGTATTGAAACTGGTTCATACCTTCTTGACAATGTTTAAAACTTATGAATAAGCCAGAAGTGACTTAAAAATCGGCTTAAAAATTCTCAAACATTCCTGCTCAGCAAAAGAAACTCAAAAATAGACTCGATTTGACTCTGGCTCGTGCTCAACCCAGCCCAAATACGCTATCTACACTAACTTGGATATTGCCCTTGTCACAAAAAGTAATAATCTCTCAAGATTAAGTATTTTTTTTTTCCAAATCATAGCTGGTAACAGTATGGATGGAGGTGCCTTGTGTCATTATAGCATAGTTTTTTCTGTCAACTTTCTGAGATGTTATAACAAATATTTTTAAACAAGGGGACAATATTCATGCATGACACGGTTGAATGACTTGTCTTCTTAGACGCTTACAAGTCTGGGTCCTACTGTACGACTTATGTAGCACGCTTAATGGAAGTTCCATTTTACAGTGCGACCCAAGAAGAACATCAATGAAGTCTGTGCGGTTGTTCAGAGACAGCCTATAGAGATGGACGGAGAGGCCTCTATTACAGCGGCAATCTCTGCATGAATGGCCCGTGCATGAGGTAGACTTGTCTGATAGGCAGAGAGTGGGAGTGTGCGGAGGTGTGCCCCCTTCTACACAGAGAGTGGGAGTGCGCGGAGGTGTGCCCCTTCCTAAGCAGGCAGGAGAAAGTGAAGGGAAAGTGAGAGTGTAGTAAAATAGAGCCAAGGAGCAAAGAGCTGCTCAGCAAAATATGCTTCTACTTTGAGAATCCGTGCATTAATAATAGGTGATGATAGCATTTCGGTGAGGACCCTTACTGGCAGGTCGGACGTCTCCGAGCTCTGCGTCAGGACGTCCATCTTCTACGAGGACGTGCGATGCAAAAGTTGTGTCGTGCAGGTGAGACAGATGCTGTCTGAGGCCTCGAAAACAGACTGACTTGAGAGGCACCAGTTGCTTTGGAATCACTCCAGCAATCAGCGGCAGGGATCTTGCTTTTCTCTGTAACACTCCGTAAGTAAATTTTCTGTGTGGATGCCAAGAACAGAGAGAGAAACCATGGACGGTGGATCACTCATGATCGCGGTTGGAGGAACCAAAAATCCGCCATCTGTGCATGTTCTTCTGGCCTCAGTGATGGAGGGGATGCCACACTCTCCTCATTCTTTGCGGAAAAGGTGAAAAATTCACAGAAGAGGTTTGCAGTTGGTCCTCGATTTAACGAATGTCAACTTAACAATATGTTTGGTGCTGACTAGAACAAACTTCTTTTGATAATATTCCTGCTTGGGCCGGTTCTCAGTTCAGTGGTGACCAATTTTGACCAATTCCTGAGGAAACAACTGGCCAAAGGTAATAAGAAGGTCAAGAGAAGATTTAATTCCCTTGCCGATGTCCCTCAGGCCTCAAGCGTGGACCAAGGAGAGTTTGATGCTCTGGCGGATGAGGACGTCGCTGCTGGTCGACAGCCACAGGAAGGTGGAGATATCTGGCAATGAAGGTGGTGACGAAGACGAGGAAGAAACTGCGGCTAGCCCAAGCAAAGTCAGTGCTTGAAGGCACTGGAGGTGGTCCGTGGCTTCTGCCAACAAAGAAAACTTGACAGCCATGTCAATGTCAGCCTCAAGGAGGGTGAAAATGTGTGCGTGATTGTGTCAAGCGAGGTCATTACGCAGCCTGGGAATAAACCGACTTTCTCAAGTAAGAAATTTGTCTCCTGTTTGCCTCAGGCAATCAATACATCTATTGTTGCTGCAGCCCCAAATTGCTGGTTCTGGACTTCACGACAATCCTGGTGCTGACAGAACATATCGTTAAAGTGAGAGCTGACTGTATTTGGTTGCGATCAAGTCCAAGGTGAAGTCATAGATGGACGAGGTGTCTTCTCGTCGGCCACATGTCCATCAGCAAGATGGTTTTCACCGAGTGCAACAATGGATGGCAGAAACTCTTGATATACTTCGAAGCAAGGACTGTTTTTGCCACCAAGCTTTCCCAAGACTCTTGTCTTGGGGATCCCTCCCAGCAACAATCTGACAATCAACCACATAACACTGGAGTCTCCACTGACGAGGCCATGAAGCGGAGACACCTGATTCTCGCTCACAGCAGCTCTAGATCTCACCAAGAATCTGTCAAAGAGAATGGAGGTGGTTGGATAGAGTAGTTGTGTAAGAGTGATCGACCTAACACGCATTTCACCGAACCACCAATAGGAACTGACCCGATCCGAGCTTTTACATTATATGCGTAGTCTCTCAACCTATATGTACAGTCTAGACCCTTTTTTAAAAATCTCTTTCTGTGTGCTGCATTCGTTGCAAGACTCTCTTTGAATCTGTTCGGGCCAAGCGGAATGAAGAGGTGATCAGTGAAGTAAAAACAGTTTATAGGTCCCCGCTTCTGTTGCTGTATTGACTACCACACCACATTTATGTAGTACTGGGGTACTTAGAAAGGCTCAAAAGATTACCTTCTTTTCAAAACCCATTTCACTATGTCCCATATCACATTTCTCCTCTATTGCGCAACAGACCCAAGATGTACACATTCCAAAATTTTCTTTCGTTTAGTCCACCCTAATCCTCCCTCCATTCCCAAATAAGTCTCAAATTCGTCCCTTTGGTGATAGTCCAATATCTCGACTTTTTGGAAATCCCCCAAAATGATGCTTCATCAGTGTTTCAATTATATCTGGCTCACTGCATGTGAAACACTTGGACTGGAATTGCGTAACTTTTGCTCGCTCGTAATGAGTAAGTTTGTACTTCTTCAGTTCACTCATTGTCTGCAAGATTTGGCTTCGTTGTATTGGATCTGCATCCTGGTCCACAACTCGTTATTTTGATCACATCAGGTGACTGCAGCAGTCAGAAATGAGCAACTTACTTCGTGTTTCTTTCCAGCTGGAAGCATTGACATGAGGTAAAGAAAAAACAGGGGAAAAGGTTACATTCAGCCATTCAGTTTTAAATTATTTAAGCCTGGTGCAATGATCCACCCAAAAGCATCAACTCGGATACTTATTTCTGAACAGAAATGTTATAACAGTTGCACCTGCCGAGACTGACTGCTCAGGCAGGCAGCTGAGGAAAAACTTAGCAGAAAGGGCCGAAAAAATTGAAATTGTAATAAAAATCTATAAATTAAATCTCATTCTTTTTTCTTCCGGGACACTTTGTAGGTCACTCATCATGGCATGTAAGAATTCAATAAATAGCGCCAGTCATAGTGACGTCAACCTGTGACAACAAGACGCAACTTTGTTATATATATTGATGACTATTATGAATAGCCCTGCTATAAAGCGACAAAGTTATGACGAACTCTGAACATGCATTTCTCAAGCTTAGCAAGTTTTTCCGACCTCAACAATTTCTTTTGTCTAAGTCTGCGTTTCAGATGAACTCATATGTTTGATTATGTGGCCTTGACTGAACAATCAATGTTACGAAACGAACGAGCCAAAAAGAAAACCCGACTCAATCGCTGCATGCGTGATCTGCTACAGTCGAGTCTTGATTTAGGAAAATTTAGGAATTGTTGGTTCCCGCCAAAAAATCCCCTGTTTGATGTCGATGAATTGTTTCCAAAACAGGACCAACGTCTAGAGGGGAAGATGAAGCCACAATTGCTCTTCACCACAGCCACTTAGGACCCGTTGAAGGTCTTGGCGACGTCAGGCATCGAAAATGCTTCGGAACAAATGGCAAAAAAAACCCGCCGTCAGGTTCAACTGCGACTCCGGGTCGGTATTCTATCTGTCTATCAATAACCCCGACCAAGATAGATGTGCAAACAGATCTGCTTGATCAAAGCGCAAAATTCCGGACAGAATGGGTTGGAGAAACTTGACAGCCTCGAATTTCCCCAATTGTGACTTTCCACAATTTTGGTGGTTTTGGTGCATCGAAAAACTCTTTCCCAGAAAACCTTTCCAAAAATCGGACTTTCCAACCGCATCTGCAGCCCCTACTAAAAACTCGCATGCCTTAGTTGCCGTCGGTGCCAAGTGGTGAAGCTCTTTTCTTGAAAGTCAAGGCAATTTCTGTGCATGTGCGTCCATTGCCTCGCTGACCTTTGGCTTTCTGCCGCTGCCAGCTTGTTCATTTCCAGGATTTGGCTCTAACATTCATCTTGACTTGCACTTTGACATAAAAAGCCACTTTGTATAAGTGGCACTGATGCCTTCCCCATGGCGACGCCAAGCCAAATTTGGCAAGAAACCACGTTGACTGCACGTGGCAATGCTGACTTTTTGTAGCGGGAGAGAGAACTGTAAGTAAGAGATCTTGTGCAGTGCAAGTTCGTTCAGCAGTGGTGGTTTGTGCGTTAGGATTTTTATTCTTTGAGCTTTCGAGTTGCCCCTGGCAGAATTTATGTTTGCTCGGTTCCTGGGCCAACTTCGGGCAGATTGAGGCATGAATATTCGGAAATTCACACAATGAACAAATGTCTTATGCACCAGTTCTATATTGTGCAAGTCCGGAAGTTTTATTCTTGATTCATTCACTCTGCACGAGCATTTGTCACGGGGTCTGCATAAAAGCACAGATGTGCAGCAAAGAACAAAAGATGCAACTCCAGCTTGACGCGATTTCATAAATTCCACTCAGCTGCGGGCGTTGGAATGCGTGGTTGAGCAATTGTTGGATCAGTGGACGCCAACCCATGAATGGTTGCATGGCACAGGTGGAGGACACAAAAGTACTTTAGTACTTTCCACCGGTTATCCGGGAAAAAGTACGACGAAAAATAAACTGATGAGAAAATGACTAGAAAGTCATTATAGGAGGAGAGGAAATCTTTAAGCTATAACTTAAAGCCTCGATGATGGAAAAAGTTGTTAAAAAAATGAGTGACATTGTATCAGGGTGCAACATCTCTTGGTCCAGCCCTGACCAAGATCTTGCCTAGGTGAAACAAAAAAATGCGAATTCTCTTTGAAAGGTTTTCTCCCGGAGGGAAACGAGGAGCCTCACCTTGAGCACCTGGATTCCCAAGAGATAGGACCCCATGGAAATACAGAAGAGGATCATGGTGCGTCCGGGTCCGCACCTGAGTCTCTGAGGTGCTCTGAAAGACAAAGCAAAGCAGGATAGGGAATTGTGACGATCTCTCTGGAGGTAAAAAGACAGAAGGAAACAAGCGTGTCCTTCTGGTGCTCGTTGCCGGGCACGGAGTAGCTCACGCGCTTGGTGCGAACGAAGACGCACTTGACGAACATGAAGGCGACGACGAAGAGGAGGATTCTGCCTACTTTCCATTGGGTCCAGAGGAGGAGGAGAAGAAGCAGGAGGGGACCAAGCCCCGGCCGCTCTCCTTCGGCCCGGAGTCCACTTTTTCCTTCTTCTGGTGATCACCTCCATTTCATGGCAGTTTTATCACTGTCCATGAGTTTCTATCTTGTTCTATATATTCATGTATTTCTTCTTCACCACAGAAAGTGCGACTTTTTCTTCCACACAGACACACACCGACAGGAGTCTCCTCTCCCTACGAAGGCTCCTCGTAAAGTGACGACGCAGACTTCGAGTCCTCGTCCGCGAAGGCGCTCGCGGAGAGGAGAAAGCACAAAAGGTGCGACTACGAGAGGAACCAGGGGGAAAGAGAGAAGGAGAGAGAGAGAGAAAGAGAGAACAGAGGTGACTTTTTCACGGTTTTTCCATTTTTTGGTACGTTCTGCTTTTCTGCTTCAACGACGTGAGTAAGTAGAGCGAGAACAACGAGGATTTCATGGCTCCATCGTCATTAGCGCCACTGCTCACGCTCCTGCCGCCTGCTTTGGCCCTGGCGGTGAAGGAAGCCATCAAGATCATCATCATTTTTCCCTTCTCTTGCTCGTTCCTTCTTCCTAGAATCCACCTTAAGATGACGACGACAGCGACGAGGGCGACCGCGGGGTACGAAGGCAACGACGACGAAGGCGACGACGACGAAGGAGACGACGACGAAGGCGACGACGACGAAGGCGACGACGGCGAAGGAGACGACGACGAAGGAGACGACGAAGGCGACACATAAATTGACACGTCGTCCAAAGCTAAGGACAGGGTAGCTTAGTTCGACATAGATGTCGACAAAGATCGACATAACTCGACTTAGATGTCGACAGCCACATGGAGTCGACCATTTGCTTTTGTGGCATATACGATATTGAAAGTACGTGTGATGATGAGAGCCACGCATGACGTGCACAATAAACCCCGTGGAAAGTTTGGAGAACTTTCACGTCTTTTTTGTGACGTACGGTATTGAAAGTAGGTTGCTGGGACCATTTTAAAGCAAGTGCTGAGCCACAGAATGCTCAAAGTTCTTTAACAACTTTCATGTAGCTTTCTTTCTCTTTCTAGTGCAGCTTTGTTGGTACATATACACATGCAAATATCAAATGTGCATTTTTTTCTTGAGCACCCGGTCCGTCACATCGCCGGCCCCAGTTTGGTTCAGAGCGCCACATCTCGATATTTGTCCGCGTGGTCCGACCAGAGGCTGATCCTGCTGTCGCGCTGCTGCTGGAGCTGCTGGTGCGTGCCGTCGAAGGCGAAAGCCCCGATGCCCCCGCGTAAGATGGAAGAGGCCTCGTCCCCGCTGAAGTCGAGGGCGCCGAGCGAACGCGCAGGACGCAGAAGGCCTTGGCAGGAGTCGCGTCCAAAGCCACGTCGATCCAAGCTCTGGATGTCAAGGAAAACAGACAAGGATGACTTTCACGGACAGATGAGAACGTTGCAGTCTCTTACGTTGAAGGTAGGGTTGAAGACTCCGGAGGAGCTCCTGCTGGCGGTGGCGGAGTTGTGTAAGTTCACAAGAGACCGCGGGCGGTACCACTGGAAGAACAATTATTGTTGAGATCAATCGTCGTGAATCTTTTACCAGCCTGAGGTGCTCACCTGCAATGCGCTTCCCCTAGAATAGGGCCTGCCCGGCCTCTGCTCGTAGATGGCTGCGTCCATGTGGTCATAGCCCGAGGGGAGGTCCCATTGGCTCACTGAGCGGGGATTAACACGTCTTCTTCGGCCACCCCCGCTCGCCAGATGCTGGCTGAGGGCGAACTTGGACGGGTCGAACTCGTTGGCCCTGAAGTCGGCGGCCACGAGCGCGCTCATCTGATCGGAGAGCGGCATGTGGGAGAACTGCTGTGGTGCCAACCCACCAAATCCGTTGGCCGCCTCCAGCAGGCTCAGTCTGGACGCAGACACGTATTGAGAGGCAGCAGAAGAGGATCTATGAGAAACATTCAGTAAAAATCATCGTTACGCACGCATTGCTTGTTCAGCGAAGAAGCGGTTAACGAGCTTTCACTTAACAAACAAATACTTCCTGATACTTTTTTCATATAGCAGCAGCCTGGCGGACTATTTTGCAGATATTTTTGGCCAGGTTCTGGCCGAAATTAAAACTGTCTGATTGCAAAAAATTTCAGTCTATTGTTTTCTGCCAGGCTGAATTTTCTTAGCAAGTCTGGCTAAACAGCTCAGCCAAGAATTGGCAATCCTGATGTGCACATCCGTGCAGGCTTTTGCGGCTCAGCAAAAATTGTCCGACTATTTAGTGACTAAAATGTCTTTTTAAGGGCTACACTTTCTCGTACAGACACTTTGCCATTTACCTCGCTTGACGAATATTTACTTAAAGAATACTATTCCACAAAGGGGGAGGAGCTGTTGCACTTAATTTACAGGCTTATATTTTTATACGACAGCACTGTAAATATGACTGTGCCATGATGGATCGACAGCATTTGTTTTTCGTGTGCTACTGATAAATAAGACTCTCACCTGACGGATCTCTAATGTTGCCCAATGAGAGAGACTTTCCCCACTTATCCTCTATTCCAGCTTTGTCTAAGTGCTACAGATCCGTGTAAAGGGGGGCTAACGAATGCGCACACAAGTGTGGACGTGACCGATCGTACTTTCCGACCGGATGGAGAGATAGCACGCGTGTATGTCGTATGAAGAGCCTTTCTTTCAACGGCTGAGTGTGCCAAGAAGTTGGGGCAGTTGGCATTTTGGCAAGGCAAGTCAAAGCTGACGCCATAGATGATAGCAGCACTGACCGGCGTACCTGTTCTCGTCAGAAGTGACCACAGGCTACTGCGGATTCGTGCGTGCATAGAAAGCAGCAGGTGTCAACCTGAGTGGAATGAGCTGTCGAAGGTGCCGGAACATTCCTCTCAGAACTATGAAGAGCTCTGGGCTAGAGGTGGGGTCGGAATCCTGACCAGTGCGGGAGTCACAAGTGTAGCCACATTGCCTTGGGCACGTATGGATGAATGAACGCTACTGTAAAGTGCAACATCGCAATGGAGGTGGAGAGGTCGCAGAAGAGTCCATTTATTTGAGTTCAGTCTACGCCAGCAGTAGAGGTAGAGTGATGAGATGAATTTTCTCCTAGCCTCCCTTATCTGCTCCCCTCACTTCAATAGATGCTTTCATTCATCCTGCTCGGGGGGTGATTGACTACCCAGATGTGGAATGCTGAGCCGAAGAAGCCACAAGTAATGAAGAAAGCAGGCTTAAGTGGATTGGAACCTCCTCTCTGAATGCATGTGGGTCAGGTAGGGATCCAATTGTAATAACCTCTTGCTGGCAGGTCTTAAATAGCGGCTGGGCAAGCGCTTAAATGGCGGTTGAGCAAGGACTTGGACTGGCTCTTTGGTGAACCCTTAATGTGCGCTCTACAATTTGCGCCTCACAGACTTTTAGAAGTGGCCTCTTAGCTTCTGACCGAGGTGGACGCCTTGGACAGCCAGTCCAGGATGCCATCAGTCAAAGCGTCTGAAAGGAACGAGGTGCCAAACAAGTAGGTTCCCTTTATTAGGCATGACTATGGCTAAGAAGTAACTTTGTGAGTGAGTGAAAGAGTGACCGTGCGACTTGGCAACCGTGGTTGCAGCTACTGGAGCATGAATGTGACCTCAAGCCAGCTGGCCGGCCGGGCGGCCAGCCCACCAGTGGCCTGCCCACCAGTGGCCTGCCCACCAGTGGCCTGCCCACCAGTGGCCTGCCCACCAGTGGCCTGCCCACCAGTGGCCTGCACATCAGTGGCCTGCCCGCCTGCCTGCCACCCAGCCGCAAGCCCCCAATTGTTTCTCGGGGCGTAATTGGTGAGGAAGGCGAACGCGACAACTATTGAAAACGACAGCAACAAGAGAAACAAAAGATCCGAGAAAGCTGAGAGTAGAGAATTTTGTTCTTCCTCTGCCGACGTCTCCACTCAGACATTCTTCAACCATGACATCCGTCAAGCGTCCTTATGGACGCTGATCACACAGGTCTTTGATCTCGGACCTCCTCTGACGTCTCGGCAGGAAACAGTGATGAATGACCACAAAAAGTGCATGCATCTCAGCACAAGGAAGAGATTTGGGCATTTCCCTGAGGGACTTTGGTCTCATAAAAGCATTATCTAGCACAGAGGGACAGACACGTGCCCCTTACCTGTTGAGAGCCTTCTTGGAGTGTGGCTGCGGCGCGTACTTGGTGATGGCCATGGCGTCGTTGAACCCCTCGTTGACGAACCCGAAGGACGACCCCGGCCGCTGCTGGTACTCGCCCGTGATGCCGAGAGGATGGAAGCCACCCTTGGTCTAACAACAATGGAGAAAATGACGACTCGTTTATATGAACTTCAGTACGTTGTCACGAGCAATAAGAGAGTAGCACTATCCTATGACTGTACGAGTGTCCGTAAGTTATATTGCCTGTTACTTTAAGCTGTAAATGTTCCTCTTTTTTTCACCTATCCGAGAGGGTTGGGGGTGCAGGTGGTGGGGGTGAGGGCAGTCAAGAAGCCCATCTCTATATTATTCATGCTTTCAAGCATTACAACTGTATAATACAGATACAGTAGAGTCTCCATGAAAATGGTCTCTTTATTTTCTGCTGATTAAATTCTTGTTAATGTACTGTTTTTCACTTATTTAGATAATTGTCGAAATGATAATTCGGATAATCGTACAATAATTAGTTAACGCAACAGTTTTCCTTCAATTGTCCTGTCTCGGTTGGGAAGTTTCCACACTTTGTTATCAAACAAGGTGGAATCTACTTCATTACACACTTATTTAGTTATTTCTACTGCTTTGTCCGGCCAATTGAACTGTGACCTCACATGTGAAAACAAACTGTTATAACTACAGTTGAGCATGGAGATGAGTTGGAGCTCCTGAAAATGTAATGTGACGTGAGCTCCACCAGCAACGTTGCAGCTCCACACCTCACGCATGGCTTGATCAACCTTGGCAGTTGCCACTATTCGTGTGCTTCGGATCAAGTCATTTCCTTCACGTTGGGGCCACGAATAGCAGTCGAGCCCTTTAACCTCTAAGACCCTCAGGGGAACCTAAAAACCCTTGTCTCTTGGGGGTGCAGTGATGCATCAGTATGCTTTAAAGGTCCTGCGCTAACCTAACCTGACCTAGGTTCGGTTAGTTTTTAGAAACCACATCTCTTATGAAGTTGATTTCTGACTGATGTAAGCAAAGGCGGCTTAAATTATCACAGCGATAAATTCTAAAGTTAAAAAAATTGTTTATTTTCTCCAACAAAGTCTTTTCTGTTTGCTCAAATCCTTTGATGACGTCAAACAGAAAAGAGGAAAAACACACAGTTCAATCAGCCCAGAGACACCAAACACTTGGCGTCTCTGAGACAAATTCTCAATGAAAATGAAAACTGCACAATTTACTATTATCAAATTTGGACAAAATTCCAGCTGAAATTTTTGCTTGGACAATTAGGTTTAAAACTGAAAAGTTTAAAGGTTCCAAAATCAGCTCTGTACAACGTGCCAAGGTCGACATTGCAGCCTTTCAAAATGTGACTTTCGAAGCATGTTGTATAGTTAATACAGGGTGAGTGCGCGGACGCGTCACTTTAGCAAATTGATTCATGATGTTAAGTGAAGGAGCAAAAGTTTTTGCCCAGCAACCGTCAAGACAGTTTTTGTTATTCCCTGGAGAAACTTACCCTAAATTCTCTAATGAAAACACTCGTTAGTTGCTACACGTGCAGTAGAGTCCAAATGTAAGCAACTGACGTCAGACATGGAAACACTTGCTTTTATCCGCATAATGCTCATGTCCAGATGGTGCCTCCAGTAATGCCCAACAGGCCCAAAAAATGCATCCACGAGGCCTTGAGGGAGAGGCTTTCCCGGGCTTGTCTGGGATCTACAAGCTGGACAAAGCGGATGTCTTGCATAGAAAATGCTGATGGGTGTCAAAGTCGTCTCACTTGATGTTTCAGTGACTTAACTGTGACCAGTTTGATCGCATTTCCAACAACAAATATTTTAAGCAGTTGCACAAAATCGATCTTGGTCACTTGGTTATGTTTGAATCGGAATGCGGGAAACAATATTGTAATTTAAATAAGAGCTTTTCTGACCAAGTATGATCATATCCATAAGCTTTGGAGCATCGGAATGAAACGTCAATAAGCACTTTTTCTCGAATTTTGCTAGCGTCTCCATGAAAAACTTCTCCGAAGTTCATTGTCCTGGCACCACTGGCCCTGCTGTTCACCGTGACTCTAAGGAGGGTGATGTGGGTGAAGTCTCCGAGGAGGCTGAGGTCAGGGATGGCCCTGCCTGAGTGCCAGAAGATGTGTGTGGAGGTTGAGATTGTGTGCAGAGCTCTTTGTCTTTTCAAGATCGTCTGGTCCAGTAAGAGGCCTGATTTTTATCTTTGTGGCAGACTGAAGTCTGTGGCCAACAAGTGAGCTTTCAAGACGTCCCCAAGTGTGCCATGAAGAAGGCCTACGCTTAGATCCCGGAGGATGAAGTCAGGAGAGTATGTGCTGCTGTTCCTGAGAAATGTGGTGGCCACTTGCAGGGGTCACTTTGTTTATTGTTGCTAACTTTAAGAGAAAATGTAACTAGTCCTTAAGCCCCTCCACAGTACTGCACGAACTAACACCATTGTGTACGACGCGATCGCGATCTTGACTCTGTGAGTGATCCCAAGTTTGGATGACCAACACGCATCAATATCATAAGAAGATTTGTCCCCATGATAAAGGTTATTGTCTCTGCACTATGATGTAAGCTGAATCCCTCCTATATGTGGAATTGCAGGCCCTTCAAGGGCCCTTGAAAAGGCCTTTTAACTGACCGCGTTGAGCTCCTGTAGAGATCGCAACACCGACTTCTCATCGCGCCAGTAGCTGTAGAGCGAGTGGATGCTGACGGTGCCGATGATCTGGATAAGGATGAACACAATGTTAATGACGAGCAAACGGAGGCTGCATGCATACAACGACGCATAAAAGTAACAATTGTTTTTAGTTTGCACCACAATTTTGTCGTAACTGAACTGTACTGCTTTAGTTGCTGAACTATTCTATTTTAGTAAACTGAGCCGTACTCCTTTAGTACTATTTTAGAAACTGAACTGTACTATATCATGTAAACCGTTGGCTTCGACCGTGACAACGATCTCTGTGGGTCGTTGCAGATGCGATAAACTTGCAATTCCCCCTTAGCACATTAGCTTCGCCTAATGACTCATCTTTGGACGCCCCAGTAAAGACGTGGATATTGGGGAAACTCGTTCTTTTCCTTGCCTCTCGAGAAAGAAAAGACTTTTTCAGGAATGTTAAGGTTGCGCACAAATCAGCTGTTCGGAAAGTCCAAGTTAATGTGCTCTTGACACAAATCACAGCATGCTAAGACTTTCTTCTGTTCTCACTCACTCAAACTCAGACATCAAAGAAAAATTGAGCTCTATGGTACCTTGAGAGGCTTGGATATTATGGCTCTAAGTACGACAATGTTAGTTTCAATAATGGTCTAGCTTTTGCTGTATATCTCGCTTGGCTCAGATATAGGGTGTAACAGCAAAAACGTAAATAAAATGAATTACGCAGAATTTCATATGACATGAAACGACTAATCATGTCATCAATGAATTTTCAGTCATTTCTTATTGAAACGTCATTTCAATTGATTTACATTTTTTGCTGTTACACCCTCTAGAAAGCTTACTTAATAACAGCAGCGAGGAGGGAAGCGGATATTTGGTGTCACCGGGGATAAATTTATGATGTTGCGGACTAGCTTATCATAAAAATTTAAACGTTGCATATAGAGATTTAAAAGTTTAATTTGCCAGCTGCCAAGGATGTAGGGAACAACTGAGAGCTCAGACAGATGTCTACGCACCCTACCAGGTCCTATTAGGACGGACTAGGGTTCTAGGTCGAAAGATGCATTTCTTGCTGTGAAAAGAAAGTTGAGTCAAGTGACTTTCCAATCACCCGGTAAATTGCTAGGCTGCTAGCAGAAGCAAGGAAAGAACGTATGAAGCTCATGTGGTGACGTGGAGATAATTAAAATGGGCTTGCAAAAAGAGGGTCCCTCTTCCTCGGCAGCCTCAGACAGCCTCAGTCTCAGCTGGACCACCCTGTACTAACACTGGCAAGATTGAAGATCTCCGGTTCATGGCTGAACCATTCTGTACTTACACTGACTAGAGCCCTGATTACCCAGAGGGATAACTCGAGAACACCGAAGAGGCCACCGTTCTGTCAAGATGAGAAATGCTGACAGGATTTCATTTGAAAGTTGTTTTTTATCCCTCACCCAGTAGTACACAGCCATGTAGAGCACCATGCCTGCCTCCGGGAACACGCACAGTAGGAAGAACAGGATCCACGCGAGCAGCAGCCTCGTCCTCTTGGCCCTCAGACCCACCAAAGTAGACAGACTCAGTACGGACAGGAAGAAGTAGATCAACGCCAGCAGGTACGCGGCAAGAGGTAACTGAACTGTAATGGGAAAATAGTGTCATGATATAGTGGGATGGTGAGATGCGAGCTCAGCTGCACTCTCAAAATAACATATGCGGTACAGTCAGGCTCAAACGTACCACGAGATTTTCAACATTAAATGCTGAAGTACAGACACTTTTGGTCGAAGTTAAATGATAATTTTGTTAGAATCTCTTTGTCTACTTTCAAAACAACTGTCTGAGTGATGTTGATAAGTAGTTTCAAGACTCCCTTTGTTTTGCTGCATGAATGCAGAAGTTATATAAACAGATTGCACGAAGTGCAATCTTTTTAAATCTTGCAATGCTGAGATGCGAGACCAACTGTCAAATCTGACCTTGCTATCAAAGCTGATGCTTAGAGAAGTCAACATCCCGAAGGCCAAGATGGACCCTCCTGACTTCAACTACTTCACTGCAATTGCAGTCACAGGCAAACACTCACTCAGGGACTTCAGTTGTTCAAAATGCTTGACCATTGGACCAGCTGCTGGTCATATACATTAGTAGCATAAGACCATCCCATTTTGGGAAGGAACCTCCAGCACGGAGACCTGATGAAGTCGCAATTTTGAAATCTGGAGTTTCCTCCTCAAATGGGTGTCTATGCGACTTATATCATAAGGCTCATGTGGTTAAGGAAGATCTGCTCTGCATCTTATCTGAGAACTGGAACTGGAGGACGATACAGAGTTGGACAACGTGTCAGGCTCTGCTCTGATACTCAGCCCTACATCCATAAGATGCAGCTTCATTCAGGCTGCATTCATCAAGTGCAAGACAAAGCGTCACTCAGGCTCAGATGAAAGCTGATGCTCAGCTCAGAACACATTGGTGCAGATTCAGATCATACTTTTTTCATTGCAACGGTTACGATGGATGAGTGAGTGATTT
>JAAUXU010149390.1_pt1 | contig 19009 bp, 16 predicted proteins | sample 7278151 | NCBI WGS metagenome assembly JAAUXU01 (sample SAMN14350113, study PRJNA611818) | marine sediment metagenome | isolation source: surface marine sediment (1.8m) | place: French Polynesia: Moorea | collected 2018-08 | reverse complement strand
TTCCGTGAATTTTTTTTAGAGATTTACAGTGAAGCTTATGCGCAACACGCTGAGGCGGTTACGAAAAATAAGTGTTTTCTGCCAATTTAAGAGCTCTTACCCCCCCCCCCCCCGTCCCGAGGCCCCTTTTTTTCTCCCAGCAGTCCCTGTGTTCGCCATGACCTCGCGTTGCTGTCGTATGCACCAAGCAGACGAGGCATTTTCGGCCGCCCCATCTTTCCCACGTGTGCATTAATGCTGGGCCTGCCTTTTTTCCCTCCTTCTCCGTTGCAAAAATGGCGTGCGCACGAGAGACAGAGAACTGAGGCATCTCTTGCACAAGAAGTATCACGCAACTGCTCAGGGCCGAGCTCAGGAAGGTGGGGGCAGACCCGGAGAGAGAGAATGAGAAGCAGTTCTGACTCGGCAAAAGAGGCAACAACCTCGAAGAAGCAAAGTGTTTTGTGCAATGCGTAGAACTTTTTTTTTGCCCTCGAAAGTTGCATTTCGGAGTCGGGAGGGAGGGGGAAAAAAGGGTTGGAGAGGGGGGGGGAGACTGAGAGTGCGGACAGACGTCTGTCAGCGGCGGTTTTGCACTTTGGGGGCGCATAACTGCCTATATCTTGTCTTCTCAAGAGCATTGTACTTTTGGGCATATGAAGCTTTTGAGCGGACGCGCGCGCGCGCGTCCGAGTGCGTGTATTTGGTCTCGGACTCTTCCGTCCAAGAGAAGATTTGTTTGGCCAGACTTTGACGGACTCGAGCGATGGAAACCGAGATATCTCTGCAACGTGCACCTTGATGGGAAAAGGTAGCGGCGAAAGAGGGAACGAAATGGCGCATCAAGGGGAGCTCGGAACGAAAAAAAGTGCTCCGTGGGTAGGAGAAGGAGCCGCCAGCGTCGTCTTGGCCGCCTGCTGCACTCGGCTTCAACAACATCCACATATTCGTGTCCTCCTCCTCCTCCCTCTTCTACTCCGATGTTCTCGCGCTTGCACGTATGAGCGCGGCATCCGAGGCGCCCGAGAGAGTCAGGCAGATAAAGAAAGAAGCCGGGCGCACAAAAAGTCTGGGTTGTGCGTGCGTGTGTGTGCGTGAACAGAAGCAACACACACACAGAACCCCCTTCTTTTTTACCGCCGGCGTTTCTTCTTCTTCTTCTTCTTCTTCTTCTTCTTCTTCTCCTTCTTCTCCTTCTGCTCGTCGTCCTCCTGCTCGTCGTGGACACTTCTGGCTGTCGTTGCGCGCGCGCGGCCTCTGCTGTGTGTGCTAGACAGAGAGAGAGAAGAGGCATGTGCGTTTTTTGAGTCGGCGCGCATTCTTGCTCGCGAGGCAAGGAGAGAGAGGCGGACATACAAGTCCTCCGCGTGCGTGTGCTTGTGACGCTCGCTCGCCTTGGTCTGCCCCGCCACCGACGTGAGGCAGGCCAGAGCGCAAATGAAAACAAGCTAGAAGAAGGGGGTAAGAAGAGAGAGAGAGAGAGAAGTCAGCAGCTTCAGCAACCGCAGCGGCATCATCGCCGCCGACGTCGTCGCCGTCGTTGTCTGCTGCCCTTCGGCCCCGTCTGTCTGTCTGCTTTGCTTGCGCGTGCGCGCGCGTGCGCGTGCTTGTTTGAGAGCGAGAGCGAGAGAGCAACAGTCTGTCGCCGGGCCACCTCCACTCAAGAGAGGCGTTTTTGTGTCTTCTCTCTCCTCTCCTCCTTCTACTACTACTACTTGGTTGGGCCCACCCGGCCCCAGCCAGGCCTCCTCCTCCTTGAAGTAGTGCAAGCAGCCGCGCCAGGCCAACAGCTCGCAGAAATCCTTCGCGAAACGTAAACAGTGCGCAAAAAATGGTCCGCCGGCCCGCCGTGGAGGTGGGCCCGGGACATAACGCCGCGGTGGAGGCGCCGGCGGCCACGGCCACGCCGCACCGAGTACCAAGTACTCGCAAATAACCCAGACCGGTACCAAGTACCTAAAGTGCCTTCACCGACGCCAGTACCGAGTACCTCGTTAGGATCGCGAGCAAAAGCATCACTATTGACTGAGTAAACATTATAACGTCATACGTAAGCGAAGACGAGTATCCAGTGCCTTAATACTACAACACTTCATCAGTATAAGTATATTCGACAGAAAGAGAGAGAGAGACACACACACACACGCGTCACACTTTAAAAGTGTCTAAAGAAACCGAGAAGAAAGAATTCAGTAATCATGTATTCAGTGCATCAGCAAGCAAGCAAGCAGTATTGCTCTAAAAAAGAAACTTTCCAGGCAGTGTCCGAACACTAGGCAGAAGTTTGTGTGGTCTCAGACCAACAGATCTTTTGTGTGCTCAATCATCACACCCAAAGTCGAGAGAGAGAGAGGCAAGGCCTTCCTCCCTCCTTGCTCCCCCCCACAACAACAACAACATCACACACTACAACACCAGCAGAGTGTATACGTGATCCCTCCAGAAATCGCCAAAAACACCCACTCACTTCAGCGACCGATGTATTTTTTGTTGCCGGCAAAAAGATAGAGAGAGAGAGAAAAAACAGGCCTCAGCAGGCAGCAGCAGCCACTTTTATGCGTAAGAAGAGAGGCCTCCGAAAGGCAAGTCCAGTGAGAAGACCTCGCTCTTCCTCCTGAAAGTCGCCACCACCGCCACGGCCACGAACAGGCCCGAGCAGAGGACGTCTGTTCTGCTACGCCAGGCATGGTTCAGTACACTCACATAGGTAAATATCAATTTTGTTGGCTGGGGGGGAAGAGGGGGAAAAAACAGGGGGGTCCGTGATGAATGGAAGAAGACACAGAGAAATGGTTTAAAGCAATGGTGAAAAATTGTCGTGTGAAAACAGGTCCTCAACGTCATCAGCGTCTTAATTTTCAGAGTAAAATGCATCATTTTTTTTCTTTTTGGACGTCTTCAAGGTAGGAGAAGACGAAAAGCATTGTACTAAGCCGCCTTTGTCGTGGTGCTCCAGATTGGCCCCCCTCGTCTTTGATATTACTTCCAAGCCATTAGATCCTATTAGAAAAAGAGAGCAACAACGAGCACTTTTTAACCCTTTCCTCCCCATCCTCCAGTGCTGCACTCTAATAAAAATCGCATCACAGACGTGCTGACAAAAAAAAAGTGAGCGAGCAAAAAATGTTGCTGCCACTTGTTCCCCCTCTTCTCGTTCTCCGAGTGCACTGACAGCAAAAAAAATGACTCCATTGTGCGCCCTCGATCAGACAGATTCGGCCACAAAAGTCTATCTCATGAGAGAGGGGCGGCCCATACATACACGCTACGTGAGTCTGGTCGGGTCTCCGTCCCCCCTACCCACATATGGCTTTAGACGACTCCTTTCCTCCTCCTCTTTTTTTATCAGTCAGTTACCCCTGGTGAATAAAGTCCTAACCCCCCCTCGGGCTCAGGCCAGACACGCACGCTTTTCAGGGCAGGGCAACAAAGGGAACGAAAACGTACATACATGAATGGAAGGGGGGAGGGGAGGGGAGAAAAAGAAGGAAATAGACACGCGATGCAATTTGCTGAGTGTGCTGAGGCATTCTTGCATGCATCATGGTGCATTATTACACATAGAGGAGGGGGGGGGGTGGAAGTAGGGGTGGCAGTGGAAATGTTTGCAGTATAATTACACAAATGAATGAGTCGGTAAGTGGCTCTTTCTTTCCCGTTATCTGGCTTTCCAGACAACTTTTGTCGTGTGCGTGCGCACGTATGGGCCACAACGTGGGTAACGTGCGGTGCAGCGCAGTGCAGTACGCACTGTACGTCACCTGAGCCTCTGCTCGCTGCGAACAAAGCGTCGTAACATGACCGCGGCTGCTGCGTTGCTCGACTCGTTGCTGTGTTCTGTCGGACAGAAAAGGGAGGGCCAAGATGCTTTATTTACAGAGGAGGCAGCCATATCTTTGCCTCCCCCCAACTTCTAACCCCATCTGTCTACTTGGAATAATACAGACGTTATTATTATGACTCCTCCAGCGCAGTAGATTCCTTGCATAGTTCAGTTGCATGCGTCATGACTGGACAATTAGTGACGTGATGCCGAATGACTTTTTTGGCACCATTTAACATCCTCGCGTCTGTAATGGCTCAGTTGTTTCGCACTGCAACTTTGCTGGCAAGGGGGAGAGGGAGAAGTGCCCAAGTAACGTTGGGGGTCTCATGGGGGATGTGGGGGTCCTAAAGGATACAGGGTGAGTCACAGTAGGTGTGACGGTCGTTTCGTGCAGCGTTTTTTTGGCGGGAAAGTGTTCGTCGCTGATGCTGGAAACGATAGCATTCATGTTTGTAATTGGCTAAGACATTAAATTATCATCAACATCGCGAGCAAAGTCGGTGCACATTATGCTCAAAACGGCAGCAATGCACAATTTGATGACATTTCCACCAGCCTTCAAGAGTAATAAATGGAGGATATGGGGGCGCGAACCCTCACAGTTTTTTGAGTTTTTTTTCAATTTTCTGTTTTGTAACAAATGTCGATGCAATCTTTTCCATCATCAGTGGTGAAAAACAGCTGAAACAGCTGGACGGCAACAGGCTACAAATCGACTGATACATTTCTGCACTGTTTATGAGTCACACTGTACGTGGACATTTTCTTGAAACGGATCAGTAAATAAATATAAGGATCAGTTAGCGCAGCTGAGCATAGCCGGATTCCGGGCTCGGTGGCTCTCAAGGTTGAACTTGACGGGTCCCAAAGTGCTCATGGACACCTCCGGTGTGCGCAGACGAGGACCTCGACGCTGTCGCCCACGGTCTTCAGCGTCCCCCCGGTGACAAACAGTGCTGAGGGACGACGAGATTTCTCTCCACACAGAGGAGATGCTGGATGAGCAGGGGAGGAGAAGGAAAAACTTAGCATAGCATGGGCTTCGTCGTCGTCGTCGTCGTCGTCGCGGACCAGTTTTAGGCCAGCAAAAAGCGTAACGTTTAGGCCGGCCCTAACCCTAACCCCTTCTGGTCCGGACTGGGGCAATTGGGGCAAAAAGTGTCCCACATTGTGTGCCCGGACCGACCCGGCACGGTATTGCCCTGACAGCCAGAGAGGAGTGGGTGAACAAATAGAGCAATAGATTTGAAACGAAGGGGTGAAAATCCACCAACTCCCTTGTTTCTTCTCTCCGGGCGTGTTTTTCTCCTCTCTCCGGCGCTGACAGTCCCGGATGCGTTGATTGTTGCGCGCGCATAAACAGCTCTGATGGTATTTCCGATTGCTGTTTACAGTCGAATCCCCTTCCAAGAAAAAGAAAGACAAAAAAGCCCGCGTTATCACTGTCCTCGAGCGGGCGAGCGAGGCCGCAGCAAGACCCAGAAGCCTCGCCCGGCCTCGATTTCCTCGTCCTCCGCTGGCGAAAGCAACAGCGAAAACGTGTAATTTTCGCCTGGAGAAGAAGAAGCAGCCAAAACTGTCCAATGCCTGAGGAGTAATGAAAGAGACTTTGATTCATGACACGCGCCTTCTCCTCTCTCTCCTCATGAATTTTGCAAGACAGAAGAGGCAGGCGGAAAAAAAAGTCCGCGAAATGCACGTCCGTGCGTGGCTTTTGCGGAACTGAACTCCTCCGCGCTTCTGTAGCGGAAAGAGGAGGAGGAAATAAATAAATCTCTCTGGCTTTTTCACTCCCTCCCTCCGGCGTTTAATTGCTCGGCGTGACATTAATTGCGATTTCGAGGAGCTGCTGCAATTTCGTCAATCATTCTTTAAAACAAGTAGGGGAAAAAATCCAAAAAAAAGGGTCTTTTTTTTTATTTCCCTCTTCCAATCGAAGGGGGGGGGAGACGAGGACGCCATATTAATAAAAGATAATTTACCTAGGTAAAGTTGATTTAGAAAGTATTATTTAGGTTCGGGGAAATAAAGAGGGGGGGGGGGGAATCTGCCACCAACGACGTTTCCGTCTTGAGACATGCAACGAGGGTAATTTAACGGTTGCGCGAGCAGAGCAATCAAGAACATTTCTTCCAATGAAGGGAATTTTCTTCCCACCGCATGTTAATTAAGACGTTTCTATTTATATGCCTACTATCTATTTTTATACACATGTGTGTCTCTGGTTCTAGGCCTTGAGGAACGCGGTGGCGGGGGCAGCGGAGGCGGCGGAGGCGCCGGACTCGACGGGCAGCAGATGGGCGGCCTCTACGGACACCGCAGCAACTCGTCGGCGTCGTCATCGCCGCCCGCCGCGTCCGGTGGAGGCGGCGGGGGCGGCGGAGGCGGCGGCGGCGGAGGCGGCGGGTCCGGCGGCGGGTCCGGGATGCTCGTGGTCCCGCAGCCCATCAACGCCGCCAAGATGACCGGCATGGGTCAGGCCAACGGCGGCGGCGGCGGCAGGAAGTACCAGTGCAAGATGTGTCCACAGGTAAGGCTCAACTCCGAGGACCCGCCCGGGGTCCGGCGTACGTTTTGTCCGTCTGTCTGTGTCTGATCCTCCAAATGTCCAAGAGTTCATTTACGGGAGCTCCAAGTCCGGACGGGACGTTCGAGCCTTGGACAGAGGCTTTAGCCTAATCCTTTCTCCATCTTCAAGTGCTGTCACTTCCCTCCCGCGGGCTGGACCCACCTGGTCCGCCCGGGCAGGTCACCCGACGTTGACCACGTGAACAGAATCAAAATGCCACGCATTTGTTGGCGCTGAAGCATGCAAAGTTGCTTCATTTAGCACCGGAGTACTGACACTTGCTCCGCTCGCAGCCTGACAACAGCACAGCTGTACAGTAGAAATTCGATATAGTCACGTCCTTTACCAACCAGCAGCCCTTGTCGAGACCTTGGGGAAGCCCCGGACTATTGCTGGATTACCCGTTATTCTAGATAGCTTTTGACCTGGCAAGTACCAAGTTTAGGTACTGTGATTGCACTCAGCCCGGAAAGTGAGGTACTTGTTGACTCTGCCAGGACTTGATGTTCTCGGCCTCGTCCCAGTCCTCCCCCAGCTGCTGTAGCTGCCCGAGTGAAGTCCTGCCTTATAGCGAGTGCTCGACTTTATTCAAGTTTGGACGTCTCGGGGTTCCTCCTACAGCAAGACAGACATGACTTCATGGGGATTCTTCCCAACACCACTTTTTTGGAGCACCCTAAAACTCTGGGGAGGGGGAATCTTTCATTTTCCCCCCTCCCCCTGTCTGTTTCTTCGTTTGCTAAGCCTTTGATTTCCCAAAGAAAGAAATTCGCAGTTTGTCCTTTCTCCTTTCTGGCGTCACGACACATTAGCAGACAGTTGAAAAATGGACGCGCACGTCATTCCGGACTCTGGCCAGGCGTAAGCAGCCAAAGGAGAACACCTCACGCACGTCTCAGCTTCACTCGAGTGATAAAGTTTCCCTGATTTTTTCCCTGCCCTCCGAGCGAATTATTCGACTTTTGGGGAAGTTATTCGAAAAGAACACTTGTTGGCGAGAGCAATTTATCCTGTCCGGCCTGCAAGAAAACGTCCGTCGTAAATCAATACTCTACATTCCTGCTTTATTGTAATGAGGAAAGGGTTGGAGGAGACACGACATCAATTCCTTTCAGCTCGCGCATTCTTGATCCGCGCAGGCAAACATCTGCTGCGAACAAGCCCAATTTCCCGCGGGAACGACGCGTGAGGCAAAAAAGAGGCAGACGAGTGTTTGTCTGACAGAGAAAGCAGCAAAAGATCGGAGTCTCCATGAAAAAGTCCAATGGTTTTTTTTTTCTTTTTGGCTGCTCAATCATTTTTCGGCAGATGCCAGAGCTTTCATGACTCTGGTGAGCTTGAATCGACGACATTTCTGTGGTCTTTCCCCCCCCCCCCTCTTTTAACCCTTTTCTAACCCCTTCGTTTTTGGCGCAATATCTGTGCTCTCGGACAGAAATAGAACAAAAGCCTGTCTGGGCTCATTGTTTCTCTCCCCCCCCCCCCAAACATTTCCGTTACTCCCCCTCTTTTCGCAGTTTTAACTGGCAAACATGCTCCGAATTCCGAATTATGCACGGGAAGGGGGTGAATGCGACGTACGTGGAAGCTGAGCAATGTGTGTGAGAGAGAGTTTTGCCCACCCACCCTTTGTACTTGGGAGGGAACAGCTTGTTTTCGGCCTTGTCGTAGCCCACCCAGCCTTTACTTCGGCCCCCAGGGGCTGCGTGGACGTCGAGGAGGGGGAGATGCAGGGTGGAACAGCTGATGCGGGATGTAAATAATGACAATAGCTGCTTCTTCTTTTACCTACAATGTCATAGAAAGTGACTAGAAAGTCCTCGATCACGTGACCAAGATTCCTCGGCGGCGACGTGATCATCTCAGTGATGATCGTCGTCGACTGGAGCCTCCTGGGACTGTGTCAATGACTTCGCAGCTGCTTGTCCCGGTTGCAGACAGGCGCCAGATCAGCAACGACGATTCATTCCTGGAATCAATAAGGTTCTAGTCCCCTTATGCCAAATTCTGCATAATAAAAGGCAGTTTATTTACAATTTTTTTGCCTTCACTCTCTTATCTGTATCATGCTCTCAGAAGGTGTTTAACAGCTTCTGGAACCCCCCCTGCCTGCATTGCTGCCCTGTCTTTTTGCTCATAGTTATTTTTGCCCGCTGAAGCCTCCTGCTGGAGACGTAGACCTTGATGAAGTTGAGCTCAGATTGTGCACCGGGTTGTCAGCTGTTGCACCCGGTACGGGGTGACCAAGATGAGCAGTTCAAGCTGTCGTCGCAGCTGTCAGAAACCCAGATATGCAAAAATTTATCTGCGAACAGGGTCGAACAGGGTTGGCTTTTATAATCGATCAACAGGAGGACTTTTTTGGCGCATGACGGCGCCAGATTCTTGAAAAGTTTACCTAAAAGAGTTCAAAGGCAGCGCAGAAGTGAAGAATCTTTATTGTCAGACCCAAAAATTTCTGCCACGCTGGTCCTCGACCCCAGCTTGGCGCTGCAGGCGTGGCGCTTGCTGCACTGATCGGTCATGACCACCGTCAGGCACTTCTCCTGCACAGGGTGGCGTCAGGAGGGCCGGCAAATGTTGCCTCGACTCATCCGCATCCACCCACAACGCTCACACACCTACCGGGTGGCGCGGGCTTTTTCTGGGAATGAGTTGCAAATCCACCTTGTACAGGGTGGTGGCGGACGCGCAGTCAAATTATTTGATAGGATCGGTAACGCGCAAACTCTCAATCTCATGATAGGCAAATCCCAAGCCCACAGAAACCCATTTTTTGGGTGGCAGCATGAGCAGCATCGGGAGGAGGAGTTTCCCGTCCGACCCACGGGAGCTCCGCGCCCAAGCTGAACCTTTCCATGTCTCTCTCCGTCCGCCAGTGGGGCGCTGACAGCCCCATGGGCGGGATCCCCCCGCTGAAGGGGCCGGGAAGGAAAGGGCAGGGGTGAATGAGAGGGAGGGGACACAAAAGAGCTTCCTCATTCCTCCGCATGGGGGTGAGGGGTGGGGTGGGGTGGGGTGGAGGCTTCCAAGGCGTCGGGACAGAGGGCGACGCTGTCGGGAGTGGGACCAGAAAGACTTTTCCGGATGGGGATCGATCCCAGTCTGGAGAGAGCGAGAGAGATCGCGCAGATTTCCACCCAGCCAAATTGCAAATTCAGACTGCGACGTTGAAAGCTGATTTATGCATCATAGGTGTACGCAAACATGTGCACAGCTCAAATGCACTTTTGCTGCTCTTAATTCTCACCCCAGTATCTGTTTTTGTTTCGTCCTAGACTTGGCTTGCACTTGTCGCACAGACCGGATTGCATTTTTTGTTTTTTTTTTTTGGCCAAAAAAAAAAAAAATTCTGATCATCGCGCAGTCCAAAAATTTGCCTTGTTGCGAATTCTCTCACACGCCGCGCCGAACCGGGCCTGCCAGGCCCAGCAGGGCAGAGAGAGAGAGTGGTGGTGGTGGTGGGGAAGCGCAAAAATTTGCGAATTTGCGTCGTTACGTGCCGTTCCTCTAATGATAGCTATTTCTTGCCTGAATTACTGGAGGTTCCTGCCGATCGAAGGATTTTTGCTTCTCCGTTAGTCAAATTCAATAACTTTCTTCATGCAGCCGTCACACGCAGGCTTTTTTGCGCGTTTTTTTCCCCCCTCGGAGATTTGCAAAAATGTCTGATTGATCCCATCCCACCCACCTGACGGAGACAACGCGAAATTATTCCTCGATTTTTCTTCTTCTTGTCCATAAATAACTCCAACGCGAAAATATTTGCGTGATGGCGAAGGGTGAAGAACCAAATCTGCGAACGCCGCATTAGTAAAATGCTACTTGGAGCCAGCGCAATAATAACGATAGAAGTGACAATAATAATGATAACAGAGTCAGAATGAGCCTGAATTCGGGCTCTTCTTGACCTCCGCCTGTCACAACCCCCACTTTTTTTGTCAGCTGTTTTTTTTTTTCTTTTTTCAACTGAAAATCCAGACAATTCTGAAAAGAGAGTCCAATTCTCTTATCCTGCTCGCGTCATTTTTGAACTTGCACCACCTGTTGACTCACACGATATTTGAGCTGGAGTCTCCTCGACATCCGAACTGGTTTCCCTCAATGGCCATGGATGAATGCTCGATGTTGTTGAAAGAAAAAATGAAGACTTGTGCAGCTTGACAGAAAACAAAAGAATCCCCCCGCCAAGTTTGTTGCTGCTCCCGAGACGTGTGTGACGTGGCACTGGTGTCCGCGGCCTGCGTGGTGCTCGTCGTCTCGGTCGTGGCCGTCGTCGTCCCGCGTGTTGTGCGTGCGTCAGGAACGCTTCTTCCTCGCGTGTATGCAGATGGACAGTTTGACAGGCAGTTAATAATTCGCACCTTGCATGATCCCAAGAGACAGCGCGCTGCCAATTGCGCAAAATATCGAAACCGAAATTGCACCCCCTGTCGGTAGAATTTCGCACATGTAAAATAGGCGGGCTGAGTGCAGAGCAGTGCAGAGCAGTGCAGCCCAGCAGTGCACACAGAGAGAGAGGGAAACACGGCGTTTTCGTCATTTTGCTGAGTCAAAACCCGCCTTATTCTTATGTAGAGCGGAGAAGAGGAAAAAAAATTCGCCACAGAAAAGACCTCTCATTTCCAACATTCTCACGCAATGGGGGGAATTCGCTGCAGTCGGCACAGGACGTCGAGGAAGGCGCAGGAAGGCGCGGACTCAGCGCAGAGGATCACAAACGTCTCATTTTCATTTCTGGGAATCGACGAGAGCGAGAAACATTTCTGGAAGGCTTCGTGCATGAAACCCTATCTTTCTCTGTGTGTCTGGCTCGATCGCTCCAACATCTTACTTGGCTTCAGAAGGATTCGGAGCCACTTGCGATTTCCCAGATTTTTTTTTTGGCGCCAGCAGCGCGCCAAAAACAAAAAAAAAAGAGAGGAGAAAGGAAAACACGGAGAGAAGAAGAGGCAAAAAAGTGGCAAAACGCGGCACGCGCCTTCTCTTCCCTTTCGCTCAGCGTCCTTGGCCTCCATCATCTTCCTGCTTCTTTTTCTCCCCGCTTTTTTGCACACTTTTTTTGCCAACTCGTGAAACCGAAAGTCGACTCTTTCCAGATAAAAAAGGCTTTATATCGTCGTCCTCTGACTTGTGGGATGGAGCTGGATTTATGCCGGCTTCTGAGAGCTGAAGCAGACGGTTATTGATGCCAGCAGAGAGACAGCTTATCTACCATCTGACCGTGCTAAATATGGCTAAGTAAATGTCAGCGTTTGGCTTTTTTTGGCCTCTTTTTGCTTGCAGCGAGACAACACTTATCTGGGGAGTCGATCTTGTTGCTTCTTTGACGATATTACGGAGGTTTTTTTTTTCTTTCTCTCTTGGTATGAGCAGCATGCGAACCTCTCCGTGATTAAGTCATAGCTCTTGAAGGTGGGCCCGCAGACAGAAGTTCCACAGGTAGCAGGACCACAGATTCTCCTTCACCATGCTTGTGAAGGCTTCGTCGTGCTTAAGTTGGGATGTGTGTCAACATCAACTCATCCAACACATCTGAGCGGAGCATTTTGGTTTTGACGCACCGAGTTAGAGAGAGCAGGGCAAAGAACTTGGTCGCCAGCCTCAAGTTGGCCAACTTGACCAGGATTAAAGAGTTGTTTGTGAACACCATAGGCTGCACAGACACCAAGTTGGAAGCAAGGAGTATAGTGAAGTCTGCTTCCAGACCTATGCACAATGCTCAATATATCATGTGGTTCTTTACTCCGTCGAGGTTAGCGCATCACAACTCATTTGTCCGGACTTTGTAATTGAGAATAATCAGCAGAACACGAGATGAAGTTGTTTGGTTCTCCTTGATGAAGGCGTGGTCCGACTTGTCCGTGGGCAGCCTGGCTGAGGTTCATTTTTTGGCTCTCTTTGGCTTCGTGGTTCAAGAATTTCTACGCTGCGAACAAGGGCGTGGTGTGTCTGTTGTTGACACGGATGTCATACGTACACGCAAGTGCGGACGCAGCCCCTGACCCCCTCCCTCCCCCCCAAAGATTGATCTGTGTCGTTTTGAGCGAAGCAGTGTCTCAATTATACGCTTGTATCTGCAAAAGCCATCTCTTGAGCAAGCCCCAATTGCCTGTTATCTCTTTTTAGGGTGTCCCCATTTGGACCTAGTTAGACCCCCTCTTCCTACCCATTTTTCCGGCCCTGACCCAATGTGCATTTTTCGCGGGAAGCATTTTTGGGCGAAACCAGTTGCGCTTGCGCAAAAGTATAACGGCCGTCATTCCCCATCATGTCTGAGGTCATTTTCCTGTCAATTAAACCGGACCCCTCGAAGACGACGACGACGACGACGACGACGACGACGACGACGAAGGCGGCGGCGGAGACAAACCTGAACCTGAGAAAAAGAGAATTGGGCAGGCAAAATTTTGCCTCGAGGGAGAAACTTGTTTGATGTCTTATCTCGGGGAGCTCATTTTTTTGATTTGGTGTCACCATGGTGAGTGGAAACTGTGGCAAAATTAACCAGCTTGAATTTTTGCACTAGTTGACCCCGACTTTTTCCCTGTGTGGCCCCTCCTTTGCCCGTTGTCCTCCTTCAAAGAGTGCATTTCTCTCTCTCTCTCTCGACTGCATTGACGTTGGTGACAAATTTTTCTCCATACGGAGCAAAGCAGGTAGACGTATGACTTCGCGTGGACGTTGCCCACGTTGCAGCGGGCAGCGGAGTTTCGTCAGTCGTCCAATTATTTCTCTTGCCAAGAAGCAGCACTTGCCAAATATCTTGCCTCACAGTTTCTTTTCTCTCTCGGACACCGCGCAGCCTGGGCCGGCGCCGACGCCCTGGCCGACGTCGACGTCGTCGTCGTCGTCGTCGTCACCGCCGTCGTCGTCGTCGTCGTCGTCGTCGTCGTCGTCGTCCTCGCCCCCTAAAAATTCAAGTTATTATCACAATCAATTAATCTTGTTGCAGGTATGTGAAATCGGAACGGAGTCACGGGGTGGAACCCCCAGGGCTGAACGAACAACAAACGAACCCTTTTCTCTGGAGTAGAAAATTGCCTCTGCTTTTTTGCCGATCATTTTCTTAATTGCGTCTTAGACAAACAGTTCATCAATAACCGCTGCCACACGCGCGCGCGCACGCGCGCGCACGCACAAAGGGACGGGGCGGAATTAGGGGCCGCTTTTTGCCAGATAAAGGGTGAAATTAAATAACGCCGCCAGCAGATAAGGCCTTCAGATAGGCCTTCTCGGTCTGGGCCTTCTCGCTCGGCAAAGTAAAAGCAGAGGGGGTCAGATTTTTCGAGACAGCGCCCACGGTTTTTTTTTCCTTATGCCAAAGCATCGTCGGGTTAATTTATCAGAGGTTTAATTGTAGCGGGCCCAGAGTCCATTAGGGAATGGGCCTCATCTGCTGCTGTGTTGGGGTCAATTTTTGCCAATGAGGCCTTCTTTTCCGGAGGCAGCTTTTTGAAGGATTTTGTTTACTAATTGCAGTGAAAATCAGGTTTCTTTATCGCACAATAGAGACAAAGGCAAACAAAGGCAGACCTGAGATCGCGGCAAAAAGATCCGAGGCCGCCTTCTTCGTCTCCTCCTCCTTCTTCTCGCTCGCCTTTGCCATCTTTTCTGTGTGCGTAGGCGATAATTTCTTTTCGATCAATCACCCGAGTGGACCCTCGCGTGACAATCATGTGCACGACGATAGGGATGCCAAAAGTCACTCTGGCGCGCGTCGCTAGCAACTCTGACTCCGAGCGAAAGTCCTCTCAGGAGGACGGCGGGGGAGGAGGAGTGGCGGCCGAGCCCGGTCTGCTCCGTGACCCGGACCCCCCTCTTCCTTCTCTCTCGTGGCCCTGGCCAAGTCAGACGCGGCGTGGCAACCCTGGCCGGGCGCGCGCGCGCGCACACACACGAAAAAGAGAGGGGCCCCCGAGCAGAATTGCAACCGTGATTATGATGATGATACCTGAGCAAAAAGTGCTTGGGGAAGGAGGAGAAGAAGAAGAGTTTTGCTCGCTCGTTCACTTCCATCATCTTTTCTGCTGCTGCTGCTGCCTTAATGAAAGTCCGCGTGAAATATCGTTATTCGTCAGCTCTCTCCCCCCCCCCCTGCACACACACACACACATGTGTGTATGTATGTGTGTGTGTGTATTAAAAGCGATTGAAACATGCAACAATGTGAGACGCGGTTGCTTTTGCGGCAATGTTGTGGTACAACTGTCAGTCACGCAACGGAAATCAGACCGACTTTTCCGCGAATTCGACTGCATTGATAATTACGACGAAGCCGAGGCAGAAACGTTGTTTCTTTTTTGCCAGTGGTTGCTTAAAGTGGGATTCGAATGAGTTATGACTGGGGGAAATTGGCAGAGAGAGGAGAGATCCATTTCCTAACTTTCTAAAGCCAAACATCCTGGATATCAACTTTCCTTGATTTCTCTCTATAATAATCTTGACTTCATTTCTCAAACGCCTGTGTCGAATGTCAGCACTACAAAGGCCAGATTTGCCATAGGTAAAAATCTGGCTATTGGTGGCCCTCAACAAGCTTTGGTGGGGGTCTTGAATTGATTTTAGTCGATGTGGAGAATGAGCAGCAATGTGACTGAGGCTTTCATGTCACATGTGTAGGTGAGACATCAGACGAGGTCAAAGCGCACACGTTTTAGTTTTGTTTTCTACCTACTCCGACCAAGAGTATGAATCAGACTTCAGACCACAGGTGTGTGTCAATGACGCACAAGTTGCTCTAAGCTCTGCTATATAAACTGTCCAGAGCACAGCAATGATCAGGAGAAATCACCCGCCCAAATGAGCCCATTTCAATGAGTGAAAGCACTGAAAATTGAGCAACACAGTTGTGGCCTACATTTTCTAAGAAAGAACGAAAAAAAAGCCTCTTTCTGGCCCTGGCAGAACTTGATCGATATACACTGAGCTGTTTCAGTGTTGCTGCTCGCCTGCTTCAAGCCTACTCGTGGCTTGCTCGCCTGCTTGAACCCCCCCCTTGGCCCGATCCATCACCCCCCCCCCTTTTCCTCGAGAAATCTTTTGGGTAATGAAAGAGTCCATTGGTTGTGGGCCTTCCTGACTCGACTCGGACGTCCGTGATTGGCTCCAGCAGCTTCGTCTCTTTCTTGTCAGATCTTTGAAATGATTGATTAAGACAAGCGAAGAAGCGAGCAAACGGGGTGAAGGAGATGAGAAAAGAGGCTTGGGAAGCTTTTGAAGCTCCTCGATTGAAGTCTGATACCGGGACTGACATTGGCCACTCAAAAAAGTCCAGACTTATTTATAGATAAAAATGTCTCAGACCTCTGGGCCGAGCTATGATTATTATGATAATAACCCTAATAATGACTAGTGAGAATTATGACTTGTTCAGGCAGTCGAGCAACTCTGCTTCATTGCTACTCAGGTTCCTCAATGCTGCTGCTGCAGCAGCAGCAGCAACAACTGACTAAGATAGATGGCAAAAAACGAAAATTATACTCCAGAGAGGCTTTTCTCCACTCGGACGATTTTTCCCGTCTGGATTTTTACAAATGATTCCTTCCTCAATCTGTCGCGGCGGTGGCGGCGGCGACGGCAGCAGCAGCAGCGACGACGGCGGCGGCAGCGTCGTCTGCCACGACGGCGTCGCCGCCGCCGCCACCACCGTCAGCGTCGGCAGCAACGGCAGCAAAGACAATGGACCCCTAAGCAGTCATTACGTGCGCAAAGTCTCTTCCCACTTTGACGACGGAGGAAATGGCGCGCACGATCAAGTCTTACAAGGCATAAAAGGGAGGCCTCATTCAATTAGGCCTAGGAGGGAGCGAGTCAGTCAGCCAGCCAGCCAGCGCGGCAGCGCGGCGAGCCTACTTTGGCCGGGGATTGATGGCTGTGACTTTTTTTGCGCCATTTTGTCATCCTTTAGGAGGCTTTCGCTTTTGACCACCTTGTTTCCTTTGCTTTGACAAATCTCTGGGGCTTGGCTTTTTTTCCTTAAAAAACACACACATTTATGCTTGCTTATCGCGAGTTGCACTTATTGATGGCGCACACGCCCTCGTCGTCGTCGTCGTCCTCCTCCTCCTCGGTGAGCAGTAATAAAGCGCTTTGCATGCCCATGAAGTTTTTATGCCGGAGGTGTTTTGACAAAGCAGCTAAATGTTTATTTTAAAAGGGACCGTAAAAGTCGCGCGTAAATTCTCATTTTCTCGTTCCCCATCTTACCCCCTTTTGCTCTTACCCCCTCAGCTCCTCTTAACCCCCCCCCCCCCGCTCCGGATGTGCAATCAATTCAGACCGGTTTCTGCACTTTTCTGCACGAGTTTTTTTTTTTCTGCACGAAAAATTACAGGGGAGAAGTTTTATTTTCCACCATTTTCTTTGGCTATTTTTCTGTCAAATCATCACATCCGCAGGTTATTAAGCCGTCAGACTTGCATTTTTCGGGCCGGAATTTCCACGCGAGTGCCCAATTTTCTTCTCACCTTGGACACGAGAGAATGGGCGTGACCCCAGCTCGAAAAATGGGTGCTTGCTGCTTGGCTTCTTCTTGCGCAGGCAGCAGCGCAGAGAAAACATGGACAAAAATTGAGTCGTCTACCTGTTTTTTTCCCTCTTTTTTGGGGTACGCTCGTTTGGGTCAATAGCACGTGTGTGTGCGTGTGTGCGCGTGTGATAAAGATCCTTTTGTTAGGCCGCCAGCTAATTGAAGCCAGCCTCGTATGCACTGCACATGTGTTACTTGTCCCCGTCCGTCCACGTCGTGTCCGTGCGCATGTCCGTGTCCAGTTCACGCCCGATTTGCACGCTCCTCACGTGCTCGTTGTTCCATTTGCATTGTGTCTGTCCGGCATGCATGGACGGCCGCATGTGTGCGCTACTGACCATTGAGGACTCGTGGTTATTTGACAGCTTTGTGCTTGCGCGGCCAGGGTGTGTGTGGTGCCCCCGGACACCCCCCTGTGCTGCTGTATGTGCATAATGCGTGATAAAAACACGTCGTAACCCCCTCTTTATCCCCCCCCTCTGAGCAGACAATTCGCAGACGCAGGAACGATCCAGAGGAGGCAAAAAATGCGAAATCTCGGCTGAGAGAGAAAAATGGTGTGTGGACTAGATTGCAACTGTCTTCATGATGCTTTTTATGCCGCTTTTTTTGCACATGTTTTGCCAGCGAGTTGACAAAACAAAGCTGATTTAAGAGAAGTTTCAAGTTCAAGCTCTTTTCTGACATCGTTGGCCTCCCCCTGCTCTGCCAATTACTTTTTTGCCTGCTGGCAACGCTGGCGTCTCTTTTTAGCAACCGTTTGTTGGTGGCTGCACTTGCAAAACTGGACAGACAAAGTTTTTGCAGTCTAGACCGCAGCCCTGGCGAGGGCCGCAGGGCAGAAAAAAGCGTTGCCCATCTTTTGGGTGGCCTCGAGGGGGGGGAGGAAGGGTAATAGAGTTGCCTGTAATTAGGATGGGCGAACCCTCCTCCCCAACTGCAGAATGAGCGAATCCCCCTGTGTAATGAGTGTCTTAAGTGGTCGGAGCCCCCGTCTCATTGCAGTCAACAATAGTTTGTTCTGGAAGGACGAAGCACTTTTTGGGTTGGTTGTAGCAGCGCGTTTTTTGGGCAGTTGTTCGCTCTGCACCACGTGTTTGTCGAATCTCCGATGCCCAAGAGTGACAGAGTGAGCATTGGGTCCATTGGGCGAGAAGAGGCAAAAAATATTGACCGTTTTTCCTACTGCGCCAGGACAAACGACTCAACATTGGGCGCCAAACTTTTTTGCCTCCCCCAATCTCAATGGTAACTAACAATCCCAGAAATACACTTTTTCCCACAGAAAAAAGCGCGCCCGGAATGAATTACGCAGTTGCAGGAAGCATAATGGGCACATACAAGAGTCTTTTGACAGAAAAAAAAAATCTTACCCCCCCTCCCCCATCTGCCGCTCTGCTGCCCCCGCCCGCGCGCGCGGGGCGTTTTCATATCAAATCTGCCGGCCGCTTTTGCTCTTTTCATACAGAAAACCCGAAATTATAATCGGCATCGAAATGGAATCCAAGCCCTTTTTTCTTTCCCACGATTGGGCCGCGGCGGCCGCGACGGCCGCGGTGGCAGCGGCGGCGGCATCACTTTGCCCCATCAGGGACAGATGCGAAGATCCCCCCTCCTCTGCCCAAAAAGCGCCCAAAAGTAAATCTGTCCCTCTCAAATTAAGCCAGAGCAGCTCTTTTTCCCGCTATTTTTCACTCCGAAATGCGGGAAAAAGAGGGGAGAGAAGAGTTCGTTTTGAATTTTGATATCAACGGCGTCGAAAGGGGTGGAGAATGGATGTTTTGGGGGGATTTTTTCAGTTCCCAGACTCCTTTTTCGCTCTCTCTCAAGCAGTGATTATTCGGGAATTTGTGAATTCCCAGCCGGATTTAGAAAAAAAAGGGGTGTAGCAATCGAAAGTCGATTTCACGCCCCGACTGCTTTTTTTCCGAGCGCGTTTTCCGCTCGTAGCAACTTAAAAATGTGCCGAAAAATGTCCAATTCCTATGAGAGGAGGGGGGGGGGAGGAGGCTTCTGGGGGGGGGCCGCCCCGCCCCCCCCCCCCCAACCCCAGAAAAGATAGTATGGATGTCTGGATTATAATGATGTGAACGCGGGGGGGGGG
>JAAUXU010141657.1_pt1 | contig 19014 bp, 8 predicted proteins | sample 7278151 | NCBI WGS metagenome assembly JAAUXU01 (sample SAMN14350113, study PRJNA611818) | marine sediment metagenome | isolation source: surface marine sediment (1.8m) | place: French Polynesia: Moorea | collected 2018-08 | reverse complement strand
GCTGGTCCCAGTTGCAATCCAAGATGGCGTAGCGTCCGCTCGTGTCGAGGATTCGTAAGCAACAGAACCAGAAGCATCAACAAAAGCACAGCACAGTCCAGTCGGGTATCGTGCCGCTAATCGCACAGATCATCTTGCATATACATGGCCGTACACAACGCTCCACTACGTACGAAACGTTTCCACAACTTCTACGACCCAAAGCTTGGTGCAGTGCAAGAAATGCAGCTGAAGAGCTGTCTCAGTTTGACGTCAAGACCCATCCCTTTGTGACAACGATCACTCGCTCACCAAGATTCAAGTCTGGCCCCAGGTGTCACACCTGGACCCTCAGACCCCATTGTTCAAACTCTCCCAAGATCTGGCATGGCAACGACCTCTCCTTGGGTCTTAACTTAATTCAGTTATGCAAAAGATGTTGATACATACAGTTTACATGCTTCTACTTCTACTCAGATACTCTTGCATTGGGTGGTCAACAGCCAACCACTGTTACCTCTCACAGCAACAGCAGACAGTACAATTGCAGACTTCTCCCTAAGTACAGCAAAGCGTTTATGTACAGATGTCGAATCACAGTGGAAGTGAACAAGGAGACATCCCAGAGTCACCAGTGCTCTTATAGGTGTGCTGGCGTGTGTCATGGGCGGGCCGTTGGCCTTCCGCGATTGCGGATGGAGAACATTTTCAAGGTCACCCTCACTCGATTTGCAGCTGTCTCAGCACCTTGTCCTAGTTCCCCTCCACCACTTTCTGGTCGGAAGCAGTCCCAGAGGGGGTGAAATGGGCTTCCCACACTGTGCTGACAGCTTCTGGGATGGGATCTTCACCTGGAATTGGTCATTCAGACAATGCTTGACCAGAAGCTGCATCAAGAGAAACCTTGGGTCGTTTCATGTCTGAGCGTTCCAAGTGCAGCAACTACTACACAGACCCATGTCAAACGGCATTCCCCCTTTTTCAGGGCCTTTGTTTTCTTGATTTCTGCAAGGCCCTACCAAAAATGTCAAAACATTCTGGGAAATGTCAGCCCATGGTAGAATTCCAATATTAGCCAAGATCAGCCATCCATGGGTATCAGTCGTGTCTGTCCTGTGGGACTCCCTGACACCGCTATTCAACCCAAAAAGCTACTACACATTTGAAGAAGACACGTTTGTCCGGCAAAATTCTCATTCACTTGTCACATTTCGCGCTGCCAGTTAATTGTGTCACACTGTCTATGAAAACAATCCCCAGCGTGGGAGTGAAGTAAACGCATGACTAGGAGGAAATAAAAAAAAGAGCAAAATAATATCTCTGAGCCTGCTCAACCCTTTTCAATACCTGCTGGTCACCCCAACAACGTGGAAACAATCTTCTGTGTTTGAATGACTGTTTTTCAGCTATGTCTATTGTTCTCTTATCTGTAAAACAAACATCACTTGCATGGGATACAAGTCAGTTCACCCTGTGTAGCAGTGACACATTGCTTGCAGAGCCTTGCACCCTCCTTAAACCACAACATCAACAATTCATTTTACACAGACACAATGCTTGGGCCTTTGCTTGTGACAATCAGTTTCCTAGTCTCCTGGTGGTGGATAAAAAAAGACAAAAGGTACCCCAAGAACTTTCCACCTGGTCCAAGGTTGCCATTGCCTGTGATAGGTGATGGCTGGTGCCTGGGCAAGGATACATACAAGGGATTCAAAACTCTGGCACAAAAATATGGTCCAATTGTTGGGATCCAGTTGGGTGAGACACTCACTGTGGTGGTGGCCTCTTATGACCTCATCCGTGATGCCTGTGAGCATGAAGACTTTGTGGCAAGACCTGCTTATCCTGCCAATGAAGAGGTAAGAGGAACATCTGGTAAAGATGGTTTGCCAGGTGTGATCTTAAGCTCTGGCCAGACATGGGTTGAACAGAGAAGATTTGCACTGAAAAAACTGAGGGATTTTGGCATGGGAAAAAATTCCATGAACGAATTGGTGGCAGAGGAGGTGGAAAAGGTGTGTCATGCCCTGCAAGCAGAGTCTGGACAGTTCATTGAGCTCAATGGAAGATTTAACATTGCTGTTGTCAATGCCTTATGGAAAGTACTGACAAATAGCAAGCTTGACCATGATGACCCTGAATTGAAATCACTTGTGCATCATCTTGACAGATTAATGTATGAATTGTCACAACCGTTCCTCATGGCTATGAGAACAAGAAAAAACACCTTGCTGTTCAAAATTTTGGTAAAACTGAACATTACATCATTATCTGACTCCTTCATGGCAGTCAGTGATCACATCTCAAAGTCAATTAGCTATCATGAACAAACTTATGAAGAGGACTCACCTAGAGACTTTATTGATGAGTACATTTATAAAATAAGAGATGATGAGAAGAACAAAGTGCCAAGTACTTTTGTTGGAGATGTGGGAAAGAGAAACATGCTAAATGTAATGTATGACCTCTTGTTTGCTGGCAGTGACACGACAAGCACAGCCCTGACATGGGCCTTCCTCTTCATGCTCAAGCATCCTGGGTGTCAGAAGAAGGTGCAGGAGGAGTTGGATTTGGCATGTGGCAAGACAAGGACACCCCAGTGGGCTGACAGAGTCAACACTCCCTACACAGAGGCCACAATTCATGAGATACAGAGGTTGTCAAACATTGCTTTTTTGGCTGTGCCTCACAGTGCAATAAGAGACACCACCTTGGGTGGTTACAACATTCCTGCAAGAACCAGAATTCTCCTCAGTCTTGGTCACCCAATGCATGATCCCAGTGTTTTCCCCTCCCCAAGGCAATTCAATCCAGAGCGCCACCTCGAGAGGGATGAGAAAACTGGACAAGTGAAATTTGTGCCAAATCCTTATGTGATCCCATTTGGTGTGGGCAAACGACGTTGCCTGGGTAGGACACTGGCGAGAATGGAACTTTACCTCTTCTTCACAGGGATTCTACACCAGTTTGACATTGAGCCTTTACCTGGGCAAGAACTCAACACTGAAGACTATGTCCTCAGTGCCATTCTCATGCCGCTGCCATACAAGGCAAAATTTGTGCCTCGTGCAGAATAAACATTGACATTGCTTTCTTCATTGGTATTAAAGACATTTTCGGATGCCCATCCTAATTCGCACAAGGGGTGAAGTAGGTTTCGTCTTGTGTGAGGCAATTTGATTTTGGCCACTCCTCATATTCTACAGAGATTGCTCTAGCAGGTGTTCCTTAGTCTGTGACCTCGAGATTGATTGCGATGAGTATGATCTCCCCCTCTGACTTCCTCCAGTGTTCCTTTCCCCGTTGGATATGACAACTTACGATTGTGCATGATATTTCACTGGCGTTTTGAGGCTTGTCATACCAGGTCTTGTACCACACCACAATTGGCCTCACATGTAGACATCTTTCGATTGATTCGCGTGAATCAGCAGGAGAACCTTATGTCACATCATTGCGATTCCCGAGGTAGTACAATCTCAAGAGACACATTGGCGTTGGCTCGTCCTGCTTCATCACTAGAGTAATGGAGAGCAGCTTGGGATGCGGAAATGGAGGCCTTGTTTGGGAGGGTTGAGAGATCTTAAACTCTGATTTCGTGTTTTTCAGCAATGCCAAGTACCGTGTCTGGATTTTCGGATGGGAGAAGGAGAACATAAGGTTTACTCCAAGTCTCTGGGAAGTTGTCAAACATAGCTGTAACGTTTGTGTCGGGCAGGACGGTGGGACTGGCGCTTGGCACCTCGCTTGAGCAATTGTACTATGACTGCATAGGGTCCGTGCATCGTCTTGATGGTGAATTATTTGGAGGTTTCGTGCCATCAAGATGAAATTATCCGGCAAAAGTTCGTGGTGGACATGCTATAGTTCAAGCTATAGTTCAAATTTTTGGCGTGGGTGACATTCACTTACTTCTTTGTTTCGTGAATGAACTCACTCAATTCAGAGCAGACACAACACGTAAGTTTTGACGACAGAAATCCATGAACTCAAAACTCAGTCCTTGAGCTCGTCTTGCAGTCTTGGCCTTGTGTTCATGTGCCGAGTCCTACGGGAAGGGTTCCTTCTACGCTCCACATGGCCTTTCCTCACCACTCCCTTGGTGCATCCAGGTGTGTGTTGACTGTCTTCACCGACTCGAAGGACGTCAGGGGCATGAGGTGCCGCTGAGAGCTCTCATGACGACCAATCATGTGTCTCTCGGACTTCAACAGTGGGGCGCTGGAGAAGGGTCTCTGCAGGTCCACTTGCCATTCTGCCTGTTCATAATCTTTGCCACAGTGAAGAATTGTCTGTCCGAGAAGAATCTAATGTTGCCCCCCTCCCCCCCCCCCCCTCGTGCCTTTAAGGCTGTTGAAGAACTTCTACCGCCTTTCCATCCTAGCGGCCTGGACGCCTCTGTCAGCAAGTGCCTGCTCTTCATGACAAAGGTCTGGTAGCCCAGGTCCTCGTTCTCTGCATTGGAGAGTGTGGCCCCGCAGTCATGGTAGTTATTGGTCAGCACACTCATGGGGTGTGTCTTTGTTGACCTTGGTTGACCTCTTCAGGCCACACATGGAGGTGGGGGACCTCGTCTTGTCACTCCTCGGGTTGAGCTGGTTGGTCCTCAATGCCACCGGCTGTCCTGAATGGATGCTTAGTAAGGTTAATGACGGCAGGTGCTCTGTGGCCCATGCAGATGAGCTCATCTCAGGTGGTCATTCTGGTCGGCTCCCATTGTATTGGCACCAAAAGTTGAACATACCTTGCTTTTATGGAAATTAGAAGTTCAACGCTCACGCAATTTCAGTGTTAAAGGAAATACTTGTCAAATTTCCCCTCATTGATGTAGATGAGGTTAAAGTTACTGCCAACTTTTTTTTAACAGGGCTGTATCAACATCTTGCCAAAAAGAGGCAACTTTGCCACAATTAAGTTTCTACCAGAATAAGTAGTTACATCAATGACTTGTTGAAGAGAAAGTTGCACTGCCTTAACAGTAAATGCTTTTGAACCGGAGACCTGAGAGTCAGGATGACTTGACCATCCCTAGCCGGCACTCGAGTGACAATGACATCCTGATATGCCGACGTGCGCACTAATGCAGATATGTGTATGTGCACCTGTGATATCCTGCGTTCATTCGCAAGACGCACGATGAGGGCACAGTTGTACGTGTATCTACGTATACAGGTGCAATGTACCCACAATGTTGTTATGACAGCCACTGTGAACTGGCCAGGTAACTCGTGGTCAAAGCCCAGTCATGCTCCAGTGCTAGTCCTAGGCTACTGTCACTGGATTATGGAGAGAGATATTTTTTGTATAGTGGGTAAGGCCGTATGTACGTGTCTGTCAGTCTGTCTGTCTGTCAGACACATACAGTCCTTGGCGTAAAGATTAGCTATGGGCATGACTACACCTCATGCACTACACAGGGGCATTTTGAGGTGGAATTTTGAGATGGAACATGTAGATATGATATTCTGGCACAATGTTGAGTACAGAGCTTCATTGTCAGAGATGCCCATTTTGATGTGACAGTGCTCAAAACAAGACCAACTGGAGAGGGAGGCATGCCAAAGAGGCTGAAAATTTGGCTTTTTCAGGGGGCAAACATTGACGAAATGGAGTGAAACTTTCATGGGACAATCCCAGCCCCCTGGCCCATCATTTCCACCAGGCTTCACTCCCCAGGTCCTCTGGCTCCAGGTGTTACCATGCAAAACTCTATCATCCGGGCCAAAGGTTGCTAGGTTCTGTGAGGGGGTGAAAAAAGCGCAAAAGGGTGCGAGAGGGTGACGACTCGACAAGTAAACAAAACACATCGCCAACAGTCGGCAAATGTCGGCCTCCACTCAAATCCAAAGTCAAGTGCAATCAGGACTACTACGTTTGCTACGTTTGTTATGTTTGCTGTGGTCTGTAGTCGGGATCCTGGCTGTTCCGATCGTCCTCAGGAGTAGTGAGAGAAGGCAGACGAGATCCTGGCTGTTCTGATTGCCTCTGGAGTAGTGAGAGAAGGCCGTCCAGAGCTTTGCAGACCAGACGGCTGTCATCAGAAGTATTGATGGGATGAGGCCGACATTTGCCGACGTTCTATCTCAAAATTCCACCTCAAAATGTCCCAGTGTAGCACATGAGGTGTAGTCATGCCCATAGCTATCTTTACGCCAAGGACTGTACATAGCGCGTTCATATTTTCCATATCCAACGAAGTCGGTCACGCGCAAGGGCTATTAGAGAAAACAAATATCATGGTTATGCAACGACAGACGTTATGCACAGTCACTTGACTCATGTGCAAACGACTTACGTCATTCCCAATACATACCGTTCTCAAATGAAACACAAACATCACATTCCATCAGCACAAGTACGCAGTCGGCATCATTTCATGCTTCAGTGACGCACGGCCCGGATGCCAATGAGAAAGGGTTTTGTCCAGACATATAATTCCCCTCGATGAATTAGTTAATAGCTGACGTTGGTGTTGTCACCGTGACCGTAAAGGGTTGTGGTTTTGCTGAGTAAAAGGGAGCTGCAGTTAGGTTGCCCTTCGGGGAGGGTGGGATAGGGGTCAAAAATACCATAATGGAAAGAAATAAATATACTTTCTTTCATTTTGAGGTCATTGCAGAGAGGGAAATCCCCTGATCTGTTCATAATTCTTTCTTTCTAAAAGTCAAGAAACTGCTAAATAAGTCAAAAAAGTAATTTTATACTTGTTTCTTCAGAATACCCCTTAATATCAACAAAATTTTATGAGTAGCTCCATCGGACCAGCAAGAACAGTTGCGAAAGTTCCCTGAGGGCAAGGATCTTTGGCAGCCTGCGGCCACTTTTTGGTGGAGGTGGGAGCATTCCTCCACTTGGTGCTGGTCTTCCTTGTGGTGCCGTTGATGGTCCCTCCGTAGCAGACCGATCCATTGGCCGTGCTTCGCCTCGGCTCAGTTGCTCGGCGTCTGCGTGATGCGGCTGCTCAGCCATGTCCGTTGTTTTACTGAAGCTGGGGCCCGATTCGTGTGGTGTGTCCATGGTCGCCTTCCCCACGCATCCTCCCTTGGAGTCCAATCTCCAGCACCAGGACAGTCCAGCATGCTGGATTGCCAGGGGCCTTCAGCACTCATTGGGCATGCATGCAAAGATCAGAGGGGATTGTTATCAGAGGATCGCATTAGGTTCTGAGAGATGCCCGTCCAGCTGGGTCCGGGGCAGTCGGGTCTCTACTAACGTCCCCCGGTGCGAGCATGCGAGGTGACTCGGTCATGCTGGCATGCTTGAGCGATTGTCTTGCCCGCCCTGATTGATCTCGGACTCCCCACCCCCAGAGACCTCAGAAGAATTTATAATAGGTTCGGATACTTTCTGAGTGTTTGACTTACCCCTTATGGTGGTCCGGATACAGCTAAACATGCGAACTATGCTAGGAGTGGAGAGTGCGCTATTCAGTGAACTCCAGACGCTGGCATAAACAAATGGTGGGTTCATGGTAGACATTCTGGGAGGAGGCAGCAAAACAAGAAATGTGAGCACGCAGGAGAACACTTCAAAGTTCAATGCTTTAGAGAAGAAGAAGACGTGACTACGGGGTTACTAGAGTACAAAGAAATTACACTAGTAGCGAAACTACAATTACGTAAGTTATTTGCACTAATGTGTAAACAACTTACGTAACTACCTCCATATATCTCTCATTCGCGAACAAAAAAAAACCACTGTCGGCGCAGGGACGTGGTCAGCATCACTGCGTGCTGCAGCAACGCATAGCCGTTAACACCAAGGTTGCATCCAGGCATTTTTTTGCCCTCAGTAAGTTGATTAAAAGCTGATATTGGTATTGTCACCTCAAAATCAACTAGCAATCCAGACGGGCACAAAAACTAATCCTGTCTCTGCTGTGCGTGCAATTCTCCCCATTTGATACTAACAGGAAATCTTTGTACAGGTACGGAAGAACTGCAACAGTGGATACATTCCTCATTTTGCACTGACACCATGACTGGACCTTTGTTTGTGACAATCATTGTCTTTGTCTTTTGGTGGTGGATCACTAAAGACAAAAGGTACCCCAAGAACTTTCCACCTGGTCCACGCTTGCCATTGCCACTACTAGGTGATGCTTGGTGCCTGGGCGGAGACATGTATAAGTCATTCAAAACTCTAGTTGAAAAGTATGGTCCAATTGTGGGGTTCCGGATGGGTGAGACCCTAACTGTGGTGGTGGCCTCCTATGACCTCACCCAGGATGCCCTTGCTCGTGAGGAGTTTGCAGCAAGACCTGCATATATTGGCCCCCAAGAGTCAAGAGGATCATCTCGTAAAGACGGTTTGCCTGGAGTGATCTTAACCTCTGGCCAGACATGGGTTGAACAGCGAAGATTTGCACTGAAAAAACTGAGGGATTTTGGCATGGGGAAAAATTCCATGGAAGAATTGGTTGCAGAAGAGGTGGAAAAGGTGTGTAATGCGCTGCAGGCAGAGTCCGGAAAGTTCATGGAGCTGAGGGGAAAATTCAATATTGCTGTTGTCAATGCCCTATGGAAAGTACTGACAAGTAGCAAGCTTGACCATGATGACCCTGAATTGAAGAAACTAGTTCTTAATCTTGACAGGTTCGTTTATGAATTTTCCCAACCACTGTTCGTCATTTCATCCAACAAGAAAAATCCAACGCTGTACAGAATATTTGAGCAACTGAACATAACACAGTTTGGCAAGTCTGTCACCCAAGTCCTTGATCACATCTCACAGTTCATTAGATATCATGAACAAACATACCAGGAGGACACCCCTAGAGACTTCCTTGATGAGTACATCAAGAGAAAGAAAGCTGATGAGGAAAAAAAAGTACCAAGTACCTTTGCTGGAAAGTTGGGTGAGACTAACATGATCAACATGATGTTTGATCTCTTGGTTGCTGGCAGTGACACAACAGCCACCACTCTGACATGGGCATTTCTTTTCTTGCTCAAGAATCCTGAGTGTCTGAAAAAGGTGCAGGAGGAGTTGGATTCAGCATGTGGCAAGACAAGGACACCCCAGTGGGCTGACAGAGTCAATACTCCTTACACTGAGGCCACAATTCATGAGGTACAAAGATTGGCAAATATTCTTTTTTTCTCAGTGCCTCACAGTGTGGCAAGAGACACCACTCTTGGTGGTTACGACATTCCTGCTGGAACCCAAGTTCTCTTCACTCTTGGTGACACAATGCACAGTCCCACTTATTTCCCTTCCCCAAGACAATTCAATCCAGAGCGCTACCTGCAGAAGGATGAGAAGAGTGGACTTGTAAAGTTTGTTCCCGATCCTCATGTGATTCCCTTTGGAGTGGGCAAGAGACGTTGCTTGGGTGAGGCCTTGGCCAGGATGGAGCTTTACCTCTTCATCACAGGGATTGTGCACCAGTTTGACATTGAGCCTGCTCCAGGGGAGGAACTCAACACTGAAGACTATGTTGTCAGTGCAATTCTGATGCCTAAGCCATACAAGGCAAAATTTGTTCCTCGAGTGCAATAAACATGTCACACTTGTGTTTGAGACATCATCCTTTGACAAGTCGTCTTATTTGATTGGGGGGGGGGCATTTCTTAAGGTGTGCAATATTAAGTATCTCTGGTCAGTATGATATGACACTCTTTTTTGTAAGAGGGAGAAGTAAGGGGAAATGAGGTGCATTAAAGTCAGTTCTTGGTGAAATCATACTTCTTAGCTACTTTATTTGGAGTGCAGCTGGTCACATATTCAGTAACATCAGATTTTTGTTCGCAGTCTGTGACAGCATTGAGGGTGCAAAAGTTCATTGTGGGGTGCGTTTAGAGGGAGATGAACCAGCTATGGCTTCGCCACTGCCGAATGACGAACATTTTTCTACTGCATAGAACATTTCCATTATTGTGCACAAGTCAACCGGGGCATCATCCACCCAAGTGGAGGAGACAAGATGCCATGAAAACAAAGTAGGACCAAGGAGGAACTTATGAGATATCATTGATACAGTTTTTCATGATGGACATGGTGAGGAGATTCACGGCCTACGAGGAGGAGGATTGTGACATTGATGATGAATGTACATCAGGTGTGATAGCTCTGAAGGTTAATAACAGTATATATGAATTGTGTAGGCCAACACTCCCTTATTTGGGGCATTACAAGCCCTCCTAATGCATGTTAACATGCCAATATATATCACTAGCTTCTTACCCCAATTCAGTCGCAGACAGTCAAGAAAACGATTAAGGCAATGTTCTGAACGGCCAGACCTATGGTCAGATTTGCATCGAAATGCAAAACCAAAGTATACCGAGTTGACGACAATGCCGACTTTGGCAATGATATCGAGGGTGTGATGCTACCAAATACCGACCTAGGCCAATACCGGCCTTGTTCAGAGGCCTTGTTCAGAGGCCTTCTTCAGATTCATTATTCCCACGCATAAATTGATATATAGGTGCGGTCACCTCAAAATTAACTGAAAATGCAGTCCAGTACGAACGCTAATCTTGTTTCTGCTGCGCTCCAACTTTGGCCGGTTTTTTTTTGCACTACAGGGAATTCGCCAAAATACAGGATCAATCCTTCATGTATCCTTGGTCGAATATATTTCAGTTGTCGTCTGCAGTCAACAGAGTTTTGTGCTAGTCAGCGATGGATGTGACTGAATTCACAATCTCAGAAGTTCTACTTATTCTGTACAAATAATGCACCCACAAGAACAAAACGTGTGGCACCCAACTCAAGTGTCCGTATCTTTTAAAATTCACTTGTCCACACGATCGATCACATCCTTTGGTTAATCGACTAACTAAAGGATGTGTAACGTTATTGCGATAAGGACTAAGTTATCGCACATTCGTAGAAATATGGAAGAACTGCAAAAGTCTCCCCTGCTCCAGAGGGTGAATGCTGTTATTTTTGGGACAAAGTTCATCAGCAAGAAGGAGAGACCTCAATGTCTGGCAGGCAGAGTCGTTTCTGCAACAGAGAGAAGGCATCTGGGTAGATTTGCAACCTCCTTTTGCTCCTGGAATATGGCAAATCATCGTCCTGGTCTGTGTCTTCCGTGACTGTGACCATGACTTATGATGTCATCACCAGCATCACCGCAGCACTCGGAGTTTCACTGTTTCTCAAGCTGTTGTCAATTGTAGACTTGTTTTGAAAGTGGACAAAACTTGACAGCCCTTCAAAAAATCACTGTCAGAGCCTAGGAAATTGTAGGTCCAATGACTGAGAAGCAGACATTTTCTCTCACCAACTCTGTCTTCAGATTGTCTCGGTGCTTGGGTCAGTCAGTTATGTGTTGTGTCTTGTCTCAAACAGTCCAAGTGCAATCACGAGTGGGGTTTGGGGGGGGGGGGGATTTCTTTGTTTTCCGTGGAATGCTGTAATGGAGCTGTTCGAACTAGATTCGCCCAAACTGGGCAGTGACATAATTCGAGACGTCCGATAATTGAACATGGCTCCTGCTGTTCTTACTTCTTCTCCCCAGCTCCGGTCTAAATCATAAATCACCGGATTCTCCAGTACTTAGATGATCAAAGAGTCTCTCTTAAAGTGGCATTGGGATGAAGATGCCGGAGTCCAGAGTGAGGACCTTTTTCAGCCCGAAAAACAAAAAAGGGATCATTTGTGTGGTACAAGTCAACTGTTGGTCTTGAATTGCCAATTGGTTGCAATAAACAGTCATCTACTGAAGAGTGAGTTTCGATGGAGCTCCAAGTCCAGCTGCCAATCATGAGCCCAAATGACTGAAACCCACCCAGGCTGAGGTGACAGCTCTCACCAGGGGTTCTCCTTCCATGAGTACGGCTGCCCATGTCCATGACTGCCCCATGATGGACTGGTTGAAGTCTCTAATGGCACCCGAAGCTGGGAGAGAACCGACCGCAAAACTGTACCTCTCAGTGAAATCTCCTCGACAAACTGAAGCAGAAGGCTGAGGAAGAGTAGAGGTTCGCCCTCACACACTGGACGTGTGGACAAGTGGAAACAACACTGGGACAACGTGAGACCCTGGCCTGCGTCGTCCATCGAGCAGGTGGAGAACATTCGACCTGAAAGCAACCGACGGCTCCAGTGATACGAACTAGTTTGGCAGGTCCAGCAGGTCCAGATCGTCACGTGGCCAACTCGCTTGGTGCCATTTGGCAGCTCTGGACACATTGCACGAGTTCGAATGACGTCACAATCTCCGAATAACTCTTTTCGCACGTCAGGCCGCACGTGAAGCAGCGTGGAACTGGTTGGTGGAGCACTTGGGCAAGAACAAGTCCGATGAGAACACCATGGTGAATGCCGGCAGCCAGCAGTTGGCTGTAGAGGACAGCGAAGATGATGGTGACACTTCCTGTGCCGTGGCCTTGGCCAGGGTGGTCGAATCTGGTTTGGAAGAAGCTCACCTGCGCACGAGAATTGTCGCCAGATGATGGCCAGATTTGCGTGGTCGTCCAAGTTTGCTGCAGGTCCCCCGTCCGTGACGATGCACAATGGGCTGAGGTCACCAACGAGCCGGGCGACGGGAGGCCTTGTCCAACTTGCTGCAATTCCTCCTGCCAGTGATTCAAATCTCCTCATGCTCTTTCAAAGAAGTCCTGATTTGGCTCACTCGAGTCCCGTGACACAGTTTGTTCCATCAGTGTTCCTTTTCGTTCCGGAGCCGATCAAAGTTTGCGGGGTAGAAAGACTTTTCAGGATTTGAAGATACAAATCTCTTGGGTGCAGAGGGAGGCAGGTTCCTGCTGATTCTTGACGGCGTTGCAAAGCGGAGACAGGCCTTGGAATGGCGGATCAGAGAGAGCCTGCACCAAGGACCTCGCCCGTCTGTTGCATTACTAGGACTTCTTGCCCAGATGGCCTGACCAAGTGTGAACTCACGCTGCAAAAGCAGACAAAATCTTTTGCATGTGTTCCTTTAATTTCATTTTAGTCTTGGCCAGTGCTATTTCGTGGCCAGAGCTATCACCAGCAATATTCGTCATTCCCCACCACTTCCCCATTGGCAAGACGTTGCTGTCCTCAACTCACGACTCATGACGTCACACATCAAACTTGTGGGCAACTTCAGTCAGTGCTCCTTGTAGCAGTTTTGCATCTGGGGATCCACTCATGACCCACAGTCGTGGTTATTCGACAAATAACCATCGGCATTGTCTCCACTTCTATGAAATGACGGAGGAAAACAATTTGTTCTTGATTTTTGCCTCAACTATGGGCCTCTGTTCTTTGGCATATGCAGGTGACCACGATCCTGGGACAAAGTATTCTGGTGCGTATTCCCTTGAGCTTCCTTACCTGTAATTGTTTTGGCCTGATAGGATCCATGGGGAAAAAAGGGTGCCCACCTAATCCCGGGATGGAACCACCTGAACCCCCTTACACCACCTATGGACCCCATTTTTCTGTACATCCAAACTTTCTGTGACAAACGGTGGGGAAAAAAGAGAACAGGAGGAGGGAGCTCAAGCCAAGAAAACTGCATCAGACAATGAGGAGACCAATACACTGTGGCACAGGTGCACATGTGTGACATGCACAAACACACATGCATGAGCAATCTGATCTGAGGAAGCAACGGAGTGTTGTACTATTCAAATGAGTGCTGTAAAATGCTGCTCATTTGAAAAGTACCCAGGTGATTTTTTGTCTGATTCAGTTTTCTGGGCATGCACTCCCTCCCTCTTTTCTTTCTTTTTTTCACTGCTTCCCACAGAAAGTCCTGACTTACAGAAAAATGGGGACCATAGGTGGTGCAAGGGGGTTCAGGTGGTTCCACCCTGAGATTTAGTTGGGCTGTGGAGGGAAGAAGCACCCCACAAGAAATTCTGCACTTTTCAATTAAAAAAAATGGCCCCAAACTGCCAGTGCTGGCATGGGGTAATCTGTGGGTCGCCACAGTTTGAGCGCTCTAGTGTCACTATGAGCACTCAAAACTGTGAAACCATGCACTCAAAGATATGGGTCACTGTCAGCAGAGTTCATTCCATGCAAAAATTCCACTCAAAAATGACTTCAGGCAGCTTATGCACTAAGTTTCTTCTCACTGAAATTTCTTACCCCAAGGTCTGTGTATCACTTCCTTATCACCTGAAACTGGACAGCTCTGCAGAAATTGAATGTCACCAGCAATGTATAGTAGTTACAGAAATGACTAGGTGAACAGAAAGTTGCAACACTGTCATATATCTTAATAATGGGTTCTTCTGTGATTTAATGCCAGTTATTTAGTTATTGATCTATGCTATGTAGCTATTGTCCTCTTATCAGCAGAACAAACAGCACTGGCAGTGAGTTCAAGTAAGTTCATCCAGTGCTGCTGTGACACATAGCCAGTAACACGTGACACACTCTTCCACCTTACCAAAGACACAATGATTGGTCTTGTCATTGTCACAATTATTTTCCTTGTCTTCTGGTGGTGGATAACTGCAGACAAAAGGTACCCAAAGAACTTTCCACCCGGTCCAAGGTTGCCATTGCCACTTATAGGTGATGCCTGGTGCTTCAGCAAAGATCTACTCAAAGGATCCAAATACCTGATCAGGATATATGGTCCAATTGTTGGGATCCGGTTTGGTGAGACACTCACTGTGCTGTTGGCCTCTTATGACCTTATCCAAGAGGCAGGTAGTCGAGAAGATTTTTCGGCAAGACCAGCCTACCCTGGTGTTCAAAATATTAGGGGAACATCTGGTGAGGATGGCTTGCCAGGTGTACTGACAAGCTCGGGCCAGACATGGGTTGAGCAGCGATGATTTGCACTAAAAAAACTAAGGGATTTTGGCATGGGGAAAAATTCCATGGAAGAATTGGTTGCAGAAGAGGTGGAGAAGGTGTGTCATGCCCTTGAGAGAGAGTCTGGAAAGTTCCTCCAGTTAAGGGGAAGATTCAACATTGCTGTTGTCAATGCCCTGTGGAAAGTGCTGACAAATAGCAAGCTTGATCATGATGATCCTGAACTAGAATCAATTGTGAATGCTATTGATCAATTTGTTTATGAATTTGCCCAACCATTGTTTGTCATTGCATCAAACAAGAAAAATACAATGCTTTTCAAGATCATGGAGAGATTGAAATTGACATTACTCACTGAGTCTGTCAGGAGAGTCTTCAATCACATTTCAAGGTCCATCACATATCATGAACAAACCTATCAAGAGGACATGCCTCGAGACTTTCTGGATGAGTACATAAAGAAAATGAATACAGATGCAAAAACCAGTGTGCCAAGTTCCTTTGTAGGAGATGTGGGAAAGAGAAACATGCTCAACATCATGTTTGATCTCCTGCTTGCCGGCAGTGACACAACAGCCACAACTCTTGCATGGGCCTTCCTATTCATGCTCAAGCATCCTAAGTGTCTGAAAAAGGTGCAGGAGGAGTTGGATTTGGCATGCGGCAAGACCAGGACACCCCAGTGGGCTGACAGAGTCAATACTCCTTACACTGAGGCCACAATTCATGAGATCCAACGGATGGCAAATGTTCTATTTCTAGCAGTACCTCACAAAGTTACAAGAGACACTACCCTTGGTGGCTACAACATCCCTGCAGGAACACATGTACTTCATAGTATTGACCATGTCATGCATGACCCCAGTGTTTTTCCCTCCCCAAGACAATTCAACCCAGAATGCTTCCTGGAGAAGGATGAGAAGAGTGGACAGGTGAAATTTGTACCCCATGCTCATGTGATCCCCTTTGGAGTGGGCAAGCAACGTTGCTTGGGTGAGACCTTGGCCAAGATGGAGCTTTACCTCTTCTTTGCAGGGATTGTGCATCAGTTTGACATTGAATCTGCACCTGGGGAGGAACTCAACACTGAAGACTATGTCATCAGTGCAATTCTGATGCCAAAGCCATTCAAGGCAAAATTTATTTCTAGAGCAGATTGATCATTAAAATTAAATTTTTTAGATGCCCATCCAATTTAGCACAAGCGGTGATGTTTGGAAGATGCCCTCATCTTCCAAATTTACCTCAATGTTACCTCATAAGTAAGGTTCTTGCCGGGTACTGACTACAGGACAACCCAAAGTGACCATAGCTGTAATTCACAAAAGTCAAAGTTTCACTCTCAGCTTTAAACTGCAATTTTGATTCCTGGCCCAACTTCGTCATGGTGTCAAACTCGGTGTAGTCAGCTGACGGTACCAAACTTATCATGTATTCTAAGTCATTGGCATATTAGAGAAGTTGCAAGTCATAGCTTAGAACGAGCTAGCTGTTGTTGACCTGCTTGCAGCTAGGTGTTGTCAAAAGCAACACTCTGTATGCATGAGGTTCAACTGGGAAGTGGCTCTGCATGTGAAGCAGCAAGGAACTTCTGTTTCAGTGAGATTGCTAGAGCAGAAATAACTGCCGAAGCTGAAACCAAAATTTGCCAAAAACCACTACTGTTCAGTTGGCTCCAAACTGACAGTGACCATTCGTTCGCAGTGTTCGAAACCTCGCCTGGTGTCTCTCACTAGGAAATTAACGTGAATTCACCAAAAAAACCCACCATAGTGACCTCTATTCGACGGAACAGAGTGACACTTACCCAATATAAACATGTCATACGTAATCATTGACACAACTTTTGTCACTTTTGAACCGCAAAAAAGACACTGATTTTTGCTTTTGTAATCTGCTGCTCTGCATCTTCATCGTTCACAGTTTCCAACTTTCCCTTATCTGACTGAGGTCACTTAAAACTCGGTGCAAGAAAAATACACAGCACCCAATTTCAACTTTTTTCTCCATGTACCACACAGAAGTGGGACAAATAGGAGCACTCTATCTATGTCCTGCTGCATGCATCAGCCCTGCACTCAAAAATTTTATCAGGAAATTCTGCCGCTTCTGCAACAGGTTTCAGCACTGACCAAGATTAACCCTGCTTATGAAACATGTTCAGGACATGCAAAAGCCAAGAGGAGATTTTCACTGCCCATCTCTTATTCAAAGTCTCCTGCAGTACTCCCTCTGTCTAGTAAAATAGAATAAGCATCCTATTTTTTGTATGGAATTATTGGCTATATTGCGTAAAATAAATGGATTCTGTCTGGAAATATAAGCATAGAGAAGGGTCTTTCATAGGAGCCCATCGATTTCCCCTTGAGGTCCCTGGATCTGAAAATAATCACGCCTCGAACTTATGTTTTCTGGTGTATCTCTTGTTTCTCCAGTTGGAGACAGAAATCATGCCATCTGGGGATGATAATGTGCATGTTGCACGACCTATTGGCAAAATGCTCGAGCCATATCTTAGTGATAGTGACTGCATACCTTGCACAAGTTTTGCTTCTACCAGCAGGTGAGGATGAGAAGCTTATAAATGGTGCAATCAAAGCAGCAATTTACGACCATATCCAGGATTTGGACGATAGCTCAAAAGTGCCGAGATGAGAATAGCTACATTCTTATTTCATTTGGACCCTGTTTCTACCACTTTTTCCTCCTTGTTTGTCGGTGGCACTCTTATTCTGGAACGGAGGGACCATTAAGCAAGAAGTAGAAATCAGGAATCCTATTTCACCTCACCACTACCAAAGAAGAACTTCTGGAACCTAATTGGCATCCATGCACCCTGGCATCAGTTGCTTGGGAATGCAGCTGACCCTTGTGACATCACTTGCAAATGTAACAGAAACAGCCGAACTTTTAAAACTGGGAATATACAGCTATTGTTCCCTCCATTTTCGTTACATTATTTTCATCATCTTCATTCACTAAATGGAATGGTAAGTGATAATCATAAAACAGCAAATATTGCATGGAACCTGCTCTACTCTGTTTCATATTTGAAGGTGACAACCAAAATCAGAACCTACATCAACTTCTTCATAGAAATGCCAACTTTTCATGAATCCTCCATGTCAAACAGAATAAGAATCAAAATCAATGACTGAATAAAGAGAAAGGTACCAAATGACATTGCATCACTGAATTAGTCTTCACCAATTTTAATCCTACAAACATTAGTGTCTTCTCCAACCTAACCGCTATTTCTCCTATCAGGAAAACAAAACTCACTCTTTATCAGAAAAAGCAAATTGCCCACTTTGACCCTTGCTCTTGTAACTCATAGCCTCACCTACCTGACATCCTTCTTACACTCAATACAAACACACTTCTTTGGGACCTAGCACCATGATTGGACCCATCATTGTGACAAGTCTCATATTTTTATTCTGGTGGTGGATAACAAAAGACAAAAGGTACCCAGAAAACTTTCCGCCAGGTCCGAGGTTGCCATTCCCACTTATAGGTGATGCCTGGTGCCTGGGCACTGATCTCTATAAGGGGCTGAGAAGACTGGTCGCAAAACATGGTCCAATTGTTGGGATTCAGGTGGGTGAGATACTCACTGTGGTACTGGGCTCCTATGACCTTATCCAGGAGGCCTGCAGTCGAGAAGATTTTGTTGCAAGACCTGCTAATTATGGACAAGAAGAAATTAGAGGAACATCTGGAAAGGATGGTTTGCCTGGTGTAATATCAAGCTCTGGCCAGACATGGGTTGAGCAGCGAAGATTTGCACTGAAAAAACTGAGGGATTTTGGCATGGGAAAAAATTCCATGGAAGCATTGGTTGCAGAAGAGGTGGAAAAGGTGTGTCATGCATTACAGGCAGAGTCTGGAAAGTTCCTCCAGTTGAGGGGAAGATTCAACATTGCTGTTGTCAATGCCCTGTGGAAGGTGTTGACAAATAGCAAGCTTGATCATGATGACCCTGAATTGAAATCACTTGTTCGTGACATGGACAGAATAATGTATGAATTTGTCCAACCATCATTCCTTGTTTCATCAATCAAGAAAAATACCACACTTTTTAGGATCTTTGAGACACTAAACATAACAACATTTGGCAAGTCCATAGGGCAAGTTTTTACTCACATCTCAAAGTCCATTAGCTACCATGGCCAAACTTTTCAAGAAGATATGGCTCGAGACTTCCTGGATGAGTACATCAAGAAAATCAAAGATGATGAGAAAGCCAAAGTGCAAAGTTCTTTTGCTGGAGATGTGGGAAAGAGAAACATGCTCAACATCATGTTTGATCTCCTGCTT
>JAAUXU010140557.1_pt1 | contig 19019 bp, 20 predicted proteins | sample 7278151 | NCBI WGS metagenome assembly JAAUXU01 (sample SAMN14350113, study PRJNA611818) | marine sediment metagenome | isolation source: surface marine sediment (1.8m) | place: French Polynesia: Moorea | collected 2018-08 | reverse complement strand
CACTGGTTAAAAGCGCCCGATTTTTTTTAACGGCGCGTTTTTAAAAACCCCTTGTTTTTCCCCGCCACAATCCCCCCCCCCCCCCCCCCCAAAAAAAAAGGTGACTTTTTTGCTACGAGTTTACAGCTGACAAGATTTCAGCTGTCAGAACAATGGGCACCTTTTTTTCTGCAAGTGGTTAAAGGATTGCCAGGTGATGACATTACAGCTGAGCCCAGCCTTACTGAAGAGCAATCTGACCGTGGCCTCCTTTGTCAACGTCGTGACACCCCGGGGAATGGCCAAGTAATAACGGTCAGGCCGGCAGCAGACGTGGAGGTGACGTCCGTGACACATGAGCAGCCATTCCCCTTGTACCCCATATTGATCTTGACGCCGTCGGACGAAAACGGGGTCGAATTCAGCCAATTCGCACACACACCGTATGGTAGTTCCACTACTGTCCAAAAATGCACTGTATTGTATTACATAAAACTTTCTCTATTGCAGCCGTAATAAAGTCTGAAGCAAATGTCTACTATGCTACGTGAAAAGTGCTGAGATAAACTGCTCTGGTGTGGCAGCAGCTCTCATAGCATGAAGGCAGAGCAGGCGATGTTTTCGCGTCAGGTTTCGCTGCTTTTCGTACTTTGTCAAGTGCTGCACGCTGGTAGCAAGAGGGAACTTTCCAGCTTCCTTCTGTACTTGAGGCGGACGCCATAAACACTTTACGGCTTACCTCACGCGCTGCCTGCGGATAGAATTGTCCGCCGATAATACTTTGTTGCTCATAGGGAAGAAAGTCATTGAGAGCGAGTCACTTTGGGGATAACAGTCAAGATCTGAAAAAGGAGAGCCTGGCAAATGCGAATAGCACAGTTTGTCCATGACTTGTGTGCTGGTCACAGGGTGTACGAAAAGGTAGTGCAACTCAGGAAAGTCGTGGAAAAGCGTTTCCGAATGCTGAGCAGCTTGAAGTAGGAAATATCTCTCAGTTCCACGTGTACTTTTAGTTCCGACATTCATCGATGCCAATTTTGTCCTCCTGTATTTCGATTATTTGTGTAAGATTAAAAGCTGAAGTTAATCCCACGTGAACCTCAGCTCGAGGAGAAGTTAATTTTGCTGATGTCACCTGTGTCGACCTTGGTCTTGGCCACAGTTTTTGAACCTTAGTGAACACTGAATGACGACTTTTTTTTTGTAATCAAAGCAGCCAAATCAGTTCGTCCTTGTTGCTCGCAGCTATGAGCGCTCAGAAAGTCCTCTCTCTACATGCATTAGATTAGGCCAAGTTTTTCTTTCTTTGAGCTATATTTATTGCCAGACTTCATTTGAACACATTCTAGTCAAATGGAATGCAGAACTGATCAGTTCCTGCGTCTGCCTTCAAAGTTACATAAGGATGTTAAGTTTGCAATACAAATTAGGCCTGCTTAGCTACTGTCCAGAGGCTAAACTGCAGCACTGTAGTCACATTAAACTGACAACAAAGTGTGTGTAGCTACGCATTTCAGCCTTCCAAATCTGAACACATGTTATGTACTGAACTTATGCATTAAAAACTTCATTGCGAGAGAGAGCTGGTCAAAGAAGTTTCCTTCTTTTAAACCTCTTTCGCACATCCCACCTCTTTTTGGCATCGAGTGACGAGCGCAAGAAGCAGTCGGAAAATTCCAAAATTCCAGTCCAAAAATTTACATGTATAATAGATTCAGATTTGAAGTGCTGACCCAACGTTCTTATGTACTGCGACTTGACAACGTTGGAGGCAGAGAGGGGACCCAAAAACTGATTATTTCTTCGTTTTATTCGACGAGAATGGATTCATCTGAAATCTGCCAACAACTATGGCACGCAGAAAGAGATGAAAAAATGGTCTAGCCTAATGTACACTGCGCAAAGACAAGGACACCCAGAACTTAGCTATTATTTAATATGGTTAGAGCATAATTGCAAAACAGTTGCTTGAAGCAATGCTCAGCTTTGGTGTCATGAACAAAAAGCTGCCGAAGTTGGACACCGGAGTCACAAATTCACTACAGTCACTGCAGTCGCACAGTGCAGTAGCGGTGTCTGAACGTGTGACTCCAAAAAATCCTATGAAGTAAATGTCCAATGGAGCTCAAATTTGGGGTGGTAGCAGAAGACGTGTGGACCTGGACTGACTGCAAATTTGAGCTCAGAATACCGACTACAAGGTCAAGAATTCACGTGTGTCTCTATCATTTCTTTGCAGCAGCCAACAGGCAAAACTTGCGGTTCTGCTTGTGCCATGAGTCAGATTCCAACTGGGGCACTTTTTGCTCATGACATCAAAACAGCCAAGCTGAGCTTTGGCTTCAACCAAATGTTTTGCGATTATGCATTAAGTGTAATGAAGTAAAGCAAAGTGCTGGGTGTCCTTTTCTTTGTTCAGTATGCAATGTACATACACGTTACGTAAGTAACGTTATATTTTACGCTACGCACGGACAAATGTGTGGCGTCTCCCTGACCCCGAGCGCGGAAGACAAGCTTGCGGGCCCGATTGAGTCTGCCGTCATTGAGCACCTGCTAAGGCAGCGGTGGGGAACCCGTGCGGCCCGCCGAGCCCAAGAGTGCGACCCACGAACACTATTGACAAAGTAGGCAACGATGCTACTTTATTTTGCTGATTGCTGTCTGACACGACTTGAAAACAGTGACTGCCATCGTGCCTCAGGACCAACAATCTCCTCAGTGTCACAAAAGGATTGCTAAAGAGTGAGTTTTCTTCAGGGGGGTGCGACCCCCCTGGCGTGAAATACCTTGTGGGTGCGGCCCGCCGCGGCCAAGAGGTTCCCCACCTCTATGCGAGGAAAAGAAGCAAAAAAAGATAACCACACGCAATGGTTCGGGTACCTGTAAATGCCGATGACGAGCATCCCGTACTTGGAAGCAGCCTCGCCAAAGAGCATGCCAAATGGGCAACCGTCCTCTGCTAATGTGCTGAAAAAATGGTTATGTTTGGCCATTATTGCTATGAAATATAATGCAGGATTGCATGGCTCAGGTACATTAGTCCTGCCGGAGGCAGCAGCCAAGGGCACTTGAGGAGACGAGGGAACACAGCTGTTTTTAGGGATTTTTTTGTTTGCTCTTAGATTTTGGACGTAAGAAGGAAGGGAAACAAAAAAAAGGCCAGGGCTACGAAGCAACTTCACATCGGTTTTTGGGCTACCCAAGATGCGCTTGTGTAACACTTTGTTTACCTGAAGACGCTGCTCAAGAGAGGGATACTCTCCACCTTGAACCTGTCCCTCCTCTTGAGGGTCTCCGGCGTCGAGTACCCGCCCCTCAGTCCTGCGCCTTCGGCCAGAGCCAGCTCAAGCTCGATGGTTGCGCCGCCGGTCACCCAAGATCTGCACACAGGGTGAGTCAAAATGGGTCTTAGTAGTGACTTGCCACTGCCACTCCTCGCAGCTGTGCGACTGAGGAATGACCGCACTGTTGACATCCGATTGGGTGTACTTTTTTTCTGGCGCTTCTTCACAGAAAACAAAGCAGTCACGTTTGGAGACCTTTTAAGGCACTTTCGGTGGCGGTGACATAATTTTAGGGAATTTCACTCTAGCCTTAAGTTGAATGGGGTTGCTTAGTGCAATCATTCAAAGTCGACATCTCACATTTGTTGGTCTGTTGTACTTTTTTCTGTCAGTGAAATCGGTCTTATGTTTTGTTTTTGACAAAGAGCAACAGGGTGTTGAAGGCTCAAAGGGACTATGAGAGGCAGTCGTAAACACAGCAAAAGATGTCTTGGTCTTTCTTGCCAGCGTAACGTTCAAAGGCTACGATTCGATATTGGAAGCAATTCAATTTTGCCCACAACAAAGAGTTTGGCAAAACTGAATGTCCACTATAGTTTTATACATGTGTGCTTAATAAAGAATACTCATGCTCGCCTGATGAGTCTGAGGGCGGAGGCGTTGAAGTAGGTGGTAGACATGAGGGAGTCGAGGATTCCCCTTGCCAAGGCTTGGCCGGCGGCGAAGGGAAGCGTCTTGTACAGCTCCACATTGTCCAGGTGGAGCTCGTGGTCATCCAGAAACCTCACATTCGACGAGAACGCCAGGTCGACGATGATGGGCACGGAGCGCTGCCACCGACCGTCAGAGGTATCATACAGCAAGTCACCCAGAATGGAGTTCTGCGGAGCACAAAAAAAGTACAGGGTGGGTCAGAAATAACGTTACATTGCAAATGAGGCAAAAGTTACGAGATACAAAAATATTCATATCCAGACTTGATCCAGGGTCACAGACCTCGTATGTACCTATGCTTATACCGGGGTAATCTAAACAAGTGCGATGTGTAGACATCGACATCGACAGTTTTATCTCAACATCGACATCGACTTTCAATGTTTCGGCTAACACTCTTAGTGTAATCAGTAAAACCCTGTACCGTACCTGGCGTTGCACTCCTCCAGACTGGATTTCTGGCACCTGATTCTCATCGCTAGTGGCGGCGGTCACTTCCGACTCGTCGCCGCGGCTCCCCATGTCCTCGTCCTCGCCGCCCTCGTCGCCAAAGGACATGGCCTTTATATTCAAGGCCGTCAGCAGGACCTCCTTGTCCGCCAGGACGGGTTCCACTCGGGCAGGTACCTGAAGGTCAAGCTCAAGTCGTACCCCGCCTCTTTTCCTACTGCTTGTCTTACCTTGGCCGACAGGATGACGCACAGCCTGCACATGTCGATCTTGATGGCCCTGAGGTCGGCCCTGCTCAGCGGCGTCCCGTCCAACACGCTGATTTTAGGCAGGTTTTGAAGCAGCTTCCACTCTCCTAGGACATTGAGAATCATGCAAAACTCCGATCTGGAGCAGGACTTTCCTGCTCACTTTTGAGGTACTCCTTGTCCCCCACGATGACGACGTGCAGTAGGTCGTGGTACGGGATGTTGGAGGCCCTGAGGGGCATGACCAGGTTGCGGAGACCGATCAGAGGGCTGTCGGGGTTGGCGAACACAGCTACGATCACGTGATTCTTCCCGGTGAAATGCGAAAAAAAGGCATGACAAATCTGATTTCCTTCCCAGCTTGGTCCTGTCCAACCTGCAAGACGGTCATGGCAGCGTCCTGCCTGTCCATGAGGGAGGCCTCTATGTCTCTGCTCGGGCACCAGTGGTACATTCCAGTGGAGTCGTAGCGCATCTTGCTCTGCTCCACCCCGTCGACGTCGATGGATGTGGTCGTGCGCGTCTGGCGGCGGATCCCGCGGCCGCGACCCTTCTTGCTCATGCCGCCGCTGCCGCCTTTGCCGCCGCCGGTCTCCATCTCCATGTCCAGGATCTGTGTAGGAAGGAAGAGAAAGCAGCCACGTTTTCTTGAGGTTTTCTTAGCACATTTTAGAGGCAGAAATGACCAGAAAAGATGCAAGAAACCGAAGATAAAAATCAAGCACGACTGACTTTTCTCTCTCAGTCAAGCAAAAAGTTGCAAAACAACAGAAAGGATACCAAGAGCTCTAATGAGTGTCCTTCAACTTGAGCATTTGGAAACTTTTGCATGCTTTGAGGAAAAAGATCAAAGTTAAAAGCATGGAAATAGCAAAAATAGCAATGCCAAACAGTCTGGAGGAAGATCAACACGTAAGCATCTGTGCATGCCAAAATGAGAGGAAATGCTACATACAGCATTTTGTACTTTCAGGACTTTCCTTTTGCACATTTCCATTGACGCCGTCTTTCGAAAAATCGATCTGCTGCTTCAAGAACTAAAAAAAAATATACACGTATAAGGACGGTGAAAGTTAACCAAAGTCCTATAGCACAACAAGGGACTTTTACGCAGAGAACTAACTTTGGTCCTACTCGTTGTCCCTCCTACTTACGTCACTGCACTCTTGTCTGGTCGAGTGCTTTGGAAGGGGTTCAACAGTTACGTGTGGAAGGGGGGTATTTTGGTGCAAGTTACTTGGGGAGGACGGAGGAGGAGGGGGGGGGGGGGTAACGAGGCAGTGAGTAGAGGATGCGCGTTTGCTCAGGCAGAATTTGGCAATGACAAACTTCATGGCCTCTGTGGTGTTTGTGAAGATTTCAAATTCCGCCTGCTTAAACGCGCCTTTCTGATACGGTACGGATAAGGCAACACTTTCAGCTCGAGATCCGGGGTCACGTCCGTGAAGTCCAAAAGGCCACATTTCAGACCTGCGAAAAGCTGAGATGGCTGCGAAAATGCACTGATAACTGACAGGTCTGAGACCCCGAGTGTGCAACTTTCCAAACACCCTCAACCGTGCAACTCGGTTATACATGCAACATTGCCAAATTCCCTGTCGAGAAAGTTTTCCGTATGAGGCAAAAATTCCCGCGCTTGAATGTGCAACTTTCGCATGTGACGGAGCCGAATCATCATATTTTGAGTCACTTCCAGCCTCAATGGCGACCACGACTTTCCTTCAACAATTCGTTTGCATTCACTATCAAATGTTGCTCCTCAAATGCGAAGCAGGCTTCGATCTTAAACTTTTTAGCTTTCGGGCCCGGATAAATCCGGAGTTCTGGATAAGTCCTGGTTTAGTCAGTCCCCCCTTTCCCGTGCGGCACATTTTCAGGCCCCACACTTGATCGTGCAACTTGCTCAGTCGTGCAACGTTGCCCGGTGCCAAGGTGCACGATTGACCTTAATCCACTGTATTTCAGTTGCTCAAAGAACAGTATGAAACTTAATTTTGACTATAATACTGTAAAAAGACATATGGTTTTGGCCAGACAGACACTGGTGTGCGCCCGCATCTCGAGGGAGAAGTACACGTACAAGGTGCCAGGAAACTGCTGCCCCCCCCCCTCCCGTGAAACAATGCATGTTTTGCGTGAACCCACGACACTTTCAAACGTCACCTGACGCTATTGAGCACTCCATCATAAACAGTATGCGCACACTTACGTAGCAAAGACTGTCTGTCTAACAGTATAACTGACTGGATTAAGGAAATCAACATATTCTTTTTGCAAGTTCCACCAGTCCTTTCTTTCGTCCAGTCAACAGAAATGGGCTCGTGACAGCGCACAGTGCAGCCACTGCACTGCAATTCTCCCGAGAAACGTACATGTGCACTAGTTCTCAAGCACAAGAAGCGAAAGCTCTGTGCGTCAACTTTTGACTCCCTTATTTAATTAAAACATGATATAATTCTTGTTAGGTGATGTGTCTGCCAGCACTTTTGGCGCCAGGACTTAATATCAATTTCCCTGGTACAGTAGGATTAATGTTTCTTCTCCGGGCTGGAGTATGTAGGGTAATGTAGCGTGGACACCTTGAGCTTGCATGCGTAACGGCAGAAATGGCACAACAGTGCTGATGAATCATTTAAGATTTGAATGTTAATAAAAACATGCTTTGTTTCACAGGGGGCTGAAGGGGGGGGGCTATCAATCTGCATCAGCCCACCCAACTGTAGTTAGGTTAGCAGTCCAACAGATTCTCCCGTCATACTAGATGACGTTATTGATGTACTACCTGCTCGACGACGTTGTTGTGCCTCCTCTTCCTGGTGCCAGCCCTCACCTTCTCTATACTCCTCACCGCAGTCCTCTTACAGTCGCACTTCATCACCTTTAAGAAGATGCCTAACTTCAAAAAAAAAAGTTGCGTGGATTCCTAGAGATATCGACCTGCAGCTCATGTTTGATGTTGGCGTGGCACTTCCGACAGTAGAACCAGGCCCTCTTGGCCGAGTCTGCCGAATCGGTCATGAACAAGCCTGCCAACACATGCTCAAAAGTCGAAAAAGCGCAAAAAATGTGCACAGTGTTGAAGTTACCCAAAGCCTCACCTATGACGTTGGGGTTGATGACTTTGTCCTTGGGGTTGATGTAGATCTCTCCGCCCTCATACTTCCTCGCCTCGATCGCCAAAAGTAACAGGTTCAGCTGAGTGTAGCAGATCTCGGCCACCTAAGCGACAGTGGATTACTTTCTCACGCGATGCCTCTTTGTCTGACCCGTAATTTCAGTAGGTACCTGCGAGAACTTCATCCCCACGAAGGTGGGCGACAGCGTCTCGGCTAAGATCACCTTGTTGCAGGCCGTGAAGTAGTCGTACTTCCACTTGGGCACCTCTACAACATGTCAAGGATTCTCTAGTGCTCCTTAAGGTCAGTTAAGAAGGTGTCATTTTGTGTTGCCGCTAGGTAATCATAGATATACTTGTGTGTGCGCGTGGGTGGGTGGAGGTATATAAAATACTGTGCAAGTCAAAATAAAAAAGCGTAACGATGACAGCAAAGGACTTTTCATCGTTGTGAGTGCAGTGACAATTTTCAATGTTTATAACATTCTGTCCTTTTTTATGCTCACACGGCATGTACGTGCACAAGTACAGTTCAAATACACATCGGCTTACAATACTCGGTATAACAGGGTTGGGTGACGTAAGAGACGCGAAATATCATTACTGTCTATCTTCTATTCAATTGCATATACTTTTGCACCTGTGAAATTGGCACATTGGCACGTATTTGTGATTACAGCACACACGCACGCACGCAGGAACATAGAACCTAGTGAGGAAAAACGCATTATTCTTCTATATGAAGCTTTAGGTGCCTACAGATGCTTGTTGTACAGGGTAATGCAAATAAACTGGGACATATTACTTGCTTTATATCTCCTTACGTGGAAATGAAACAAAGTTATTTCTTAAGCAAGACAGATGTGGCAAGAGACCAGGAGCACCTGCAATACATCACTTTTCGAAATGACCATCTTTGGCCTTGCCCCGAAACCTTGGCGCAGTGAGACAGCAGGCAGCCCAGGCCTTCTCCTCGGTGACTGAGGCACACGCTGTCGTCAGAGAGGCCCTCAGGACACAGCTGTCACGGACGGGCCTCCCCCTCCTTTCTCCCCAGAATGGCCTGGGTGCTGTTGTCCATGATACTCGAGTCGGGAGCAGAAAGGGGCCACATCTCCTCTGACATGAGCCAAGTAACGAGTCCCAGTCTACTTCCATCACCCCGGATGTACCAAGGATGCGCCTTGAATTGTGATACCATGAACTGTGGCCAACTCCTCTGACCCAGTCGGTCGTTGCTTTTTTTTTTTGCATTCGCCTTGTCAAATTTGCAATCAGAACGGCTGCTCTGATCATCACAGGGGGCAGCGTTTCCAGGAGTCAAACGAACTTTGAAGTCTCCAAAGTTTGTCGTTTCTTGACAGAGAAAAACATGATCCAGTGGCAAAAACAGACAAATAAAACTAGTATTTGAGTCTATAAGATTCAAACAGTAAAACGACAGGAAAAAACAGCTCTTTTTCCGTGTTTGACAGAGGAATCCTTCGTTGTGGAAGGAATCAATAGTCAATTAATTGACAAACGCACATGCTTGCTACATGGGTAGTATAGGCTAGTTGGAAAATGTCCATTTTGGGGCGTGAAATTGGCGTTAAGCACTGTCTTAGTTGGTACAAGTCTCATTTGTTTGAAAAGAAAAATTCTTTGACTACCTGCACTCCACTCAAAGTTTCATAAAACACTTTACGCAGTAAGTGTAGCGCACACTTCCTTTTTCAGCCACAACTTTTGACTGGATTGAGCTTCTGAATTGGTGCACAACACTGTGAAAAGCTAAGCAGCTCCTCTAAAAGTGAAGTGATATTCACTTTGGCTCCAGGGCCACTCATTTTTCCATAATACGGGATCAAAACTATGCACTGTAGCAGAGTTTACGACATAAAAGGTTGACTGTATTGTGAACAAATAAGTAGTCCCAGAGCAAAACTGCATATCAGTGCGGTTTTAGAGAAGATTCTAGCTTTCCATTTACAAGTGAACCACTTCTGTAGCTGAATTCAGTAAAAAAGTTGTGGCTGAAAAAAAGCAGCGTGCACTGCACTTACTACATGCATTACGCTATAAAACTCGGAGTTAAACATGCGGATGGTGAATGCTCCTTAAGAAAATACGTTTTGAGTAAAATCAAACTATTTCGGCCGAAGACCAACAACCCGGGCCAAACTAAGTATCATTTTCCAAAAGAAGTATCTTTTCGAACTAGCCTGATAGTTATGTATGTACGCATATGTTTAGGACTTGCAGACCATTTAGCGTCACAACTGCTTTAGATATTATACACAATTGTTCACGCACGTGTGGAAAAACTATAACATGTTTCAACTCACGGAGCGCAAAGAAGCACGACACAAAGCAACTCTTTTCACCAACAGCATTCATTGACGTTACCTCCATAGCTGTTCGGCCTCAATACTGTGTCATCATAGGAATATGAAGAAAAGAAGAAAGTATGAGAAAGGTTTAAGGATGATCAAGAGATCAAATAACAGTCCCGAAATATAAGACCAACGAACTAAAAACAGCCATGAAGCAATGAAAATGATATTGAGGACGAAGTGGGAAAGATTTTTGTGCCATTTATTTACCTTCGCCCAGCTCTGGAGAGCTGATGATGACCAGGTTGGAGACGAGGGTGGAGAAGCCGGGGGCCAAACACGACTGCGCTATGAATCCGAGCTTCAACTCGTTCAGACACACGGCCTGGTCGTCCCGACGCCAGTCCCAGCCTGAGTCGAAAACAAAACAGTCTAGTAGAGTTAGAGGCGGTCACGGTGAAAAAAAGTGGTCTCCACCAGACGAAGACAAACATAGTTGCGTCACAACGCTGTCCTTGAACAAGGCACCTGGGATGTTTAGCAGGTATCCCTTGTTGTGGTACATCATGAGCTGAATGATGACCCGGGTGTCCTCGCAGTAGTTCTTCAGGCTGATGACTCTCATGATATTGCCCGCGTCCTCCACGTCGGGCTCCTCGCAGAACTTGTTGGCCAGCACCAGGCAAGCCGCAGCCTGGTCTGCACGCACCCGCTGAAGGTCGTAGGCGTTCAACATTGAACCCCTGGAGAAAGAAAAAGGAAAAAAATCTACTACCTGGCGAAGACATCACGAGGAGCCAAAAACAGTTTGAGCTAGGAGCAGCCCTTATATTTGAGAGCGGAAAAATATGTGACTTTTTTGGCGAAAAATGCAATTTTCATGTGATTTTTTATCATTTTTGGGCAATGCTTGCGAAAACGAGGAACCCAACATGTATGTGTACTGTACAGGTGTCGCAGTAGCTATGACAACTACCAAAACATCTCGTTTAGATATTCATTTCTGTCAATCAGGCTGCTTCTGTACTCTACATTGACTGAAGAAGGTCGCTCAACATCAGTGCTGGCAACAGGATAGAGCTTCAAGATTGAAACATCCTCTAGCCTCGATTTCTTTGCGAAGAATCCTCGGAAACACACTTCGCAGTTCTACGCTGTTTCAGATCCTGGAGCTCACTAGCATTTTGCATAATATGTAGATTATGTTATTTTTTCGAAAAATACGTGACTTCAGCTTAAAAACGGGGGTCTCAATATATGCGAGCCATATAATGTATGTGAGAGCATATTTTTCCGTTCTCTGCTTCTCACGCATTAATTCGCCGGAACTGCTTTTACTCTGTTCATTCTAGCGTGGAACACCCGGTACGATGCGTCACAAACAGCCACTGCGTCTGCTCAAGTAGTCAGATTGGCCAGGGCCCCAACCAGACTTATGCCGATCCCTTTTTGCGTTTAAAGTTCTTTGAGGGCGTCTCAAGGGGAGTGAAATCTCCACTGAGAAGCAAAGTGAAGACAAAAAAGGGAAAAAGATAAAACTGCCGTGTTGTGGTCACTGAAACGCACACGCAAAGCTTTGATTGTGGCTGCCATCATTCGCCGTCTCCTTTATTCACTCCCCCTTTCTTGGCCATTTACCCCCCCCCCCCTTTGACGAAGAATATCAGAGAGGAAAAAAGCCTCCAGACGCATTCGACTCTCAGGGGGTCTGAGTAGAACTGGACTGACAGAGTTTTGGTCAGACTTCCACAGCGTTGAGTGGACTACACGTTGACTGATATTGTGGCAACGCTCGTTGCAGATGGCCAAGGGAGACCGGAAAACTGCTGCGTTTAGCAAAAATACTCTTATGACCGACCTAAAAGTACTGTAATAAATTATGGGTCTGAAGAAAACGGGGGGCTGTTATTAAGCTGTTTGGGGTCTTCTCTTCTGTGGCTGTCTTTTCAGTGATAGACACCATTATGGCGCTCTACGGGGTGCCCAAGAAGCGATGTCGAGCTGCCGTCATGGGTCGAGGGCAACAGCTTTACCCGAGCTTGGTGTCACAGATTGTTCCATGTGGTCAGACTGCTTGGACAAGGTTGCACCACTGCTTGGAGTCCCCTGTGGTGTTGGAGCTCAACTTGGTCATTGTGAAGTATTCCCGTGAGGCATGCACGAGCATTTGGAGTGGACCATGAGAACGCCATTAAAGACATGTACAGGATGAGCAATGCCATGTGTCAATATTGAACATTCCGTTAGACCAATAGCAGACCAATAAAACCAAATGGACATGTGGCATGTCTTTTTGGCCACCTTGAAGTCTTTTCAGCAACATCGTGACACTTTCTCTCTCTTTACTTTCTTCACCACAGCTACAAAGGAATGTAGGCTTGTAGTACATCAGGTAGAGGTGGACTGGGCCTGACTTGCCCTAGGCTAAAGACAAGCTATTGACTCTCTGGCCAGACTAGCAGGCTGGCCCAGCAGATTGGCCCAGCAGGCTGAGGTTCACCTCTGGGCCTTCCTTCTATGATGAGATCATTGCGAAATATAAACGTGGCCTTTGTGTCAGTACACAATGAAGTCATGATCCAGATGCAGCAAGTCTCCAAGTGAATTAGGTACTTCTGTTTCTAGAATGAGCTTGAGTGTGACAATGACTGTTATTCCACTTTGTTGAGCAAGATGGCCCAGAGGAGCTTGGGATGATCGCCATTTTTGGATAAAAAGCAATTTTTCTTGAAGAACTGCAATCATTTGGACTGTAATAGGACACATGAAAAGAATCTCAAAGTGCTGAATTGGATGAAAGGTCTAGGATTGGTACAGAAAAGAGGCAATTTGAGCCCAAATATACTGTACGTGTCTATGTCCTTAGGGTGTTACTCACTTGAAGTATTGGACCCTGGTGTGCTCTCGTTTGAGGAGTCCCTCAAACTCAAGGTCAGGCTCGTTCTTGTTGAGAAAGACGACCTCAACGTCGACGTCGTCCCTAGCTGGGTGGAAGAAGTCATCCAGGAAGGTGTGAACAGACTCGTAGTTGATGTTGCCACAGACCACGATGAACTGGCGCCCGTCAGGCTGGTAATCGCCAGAATACCTGACAATGACAAACACAAAAAATCAAGAAAACTGCTTTTCTCTGTATCAATGCACACTCATCAGTTTTGGCTTCAGTTATAGAACTCCCCTGTGAGCTGTTCCATCCATTCTTACTCACCAGCAGCTCCGGTTATTGCCCCCAACAGAAAAGGATATTTGATAAAGAAAGAACTCCAGCTTACTTCGCATTAGCTGATTCCGAACACCACAAGTACTTACGCAGAGATGTCCAAAGAGACTTTTACAAATGCCCAGTTTTAGGATATGTTCAAAGAGGAAGAAACTATTCTTTTGTGACGTAAACTCAAAACTCATAGCTGAAGCTTTCTTGATCCTGCTCGACAATGTTGCTCGCAAGCTCAAAAGTTCTCCTTGATCAAGGTTTCCTCCTCCCAATGCACTCAATGTCTCCCACATGAAAGTGGATGGGTCTTCAAGCACTTGTGATTAAGATCAGCTGGCATGAAGAAAATACAAGTTGTTTGGGAAGGTCTTAAGATTCATCACAAAAAATTCACAGCTGCGTGATGTCATATAAGTTAATACGTAGAGTAGTCTTGTATATGCTTGAACGCCCTTCGAATTTCAAACTGTTTGGACTCAATTTATGTACTCACGATGCGGCTCTTTAATCTCAAAGTAGCACATAAATTTGCGAAGACGAGGGTTTTGCACAGTTTCTGACTTTTTTGCAATTGTTGCTTTCCATTGACTAGTGACAAGTGCCGATGTCTGAGGTTCCATCTAGAAAAGGGAAGTCTACGAAACATGACGTGCATGCGGGGCGTGAGTACGTTAATATTACTTCATAACTTCACTTTTAGACGACATAAATCTTGTTGCAAGGATGCCCCCTCGGTCGTTTGGACCCTGCCGTGGTGGTGCTCGTAGGATCAAGAAGTAATGAGGCCCAAATTTGCAAAGTCTGTACTTCAACATCGCATTTTTAGTATATAAGCTATCAGAGGTCTTTCGTGACCCGAGAGCTGCAAAATCCAACAAAGACTTACGAGAATGGGTAAGTTACTGATTTACTGATGAGTTGGAACGATGTATAAGCCGATATTTTAGCGTGTGCAAATGACAATATTTCGAATTTGCTATTAGAAGCTTTGATCAGCTGATTGTTAGATTAAAAAGAGCCACCATTTGTAAACATTGGATTCGTATTAGCCATGGAGCAAGCAACAGATCAGTGATTACAGTTTCGGCTGAGACCGGATACCCCCTCGCCATCGTCATTAAGATGACCAAGCTCTCTAAGACCACCATCTATCGTGTTTTCAACAATTACTGGAAGTCTGGGAGTGTCAACTGTGACTCCTAACGTACTCCAAGGTCCCCCGCAAGGTTGAAAAGGTCGATAGAGGGCAGCCCAGACTCTCCCAAGAACTATGACCACACCCGCCAAAAAGCGTCACATGTTGATGAAGATGGTCCACAAGACCACTCATCAGGACTTGGACATGTCGAGTTACACCAGCAGATGTTTCAACCTCCTAAGTTACAAGGCCAAAAAAGTCAACCAGGGTGGAACGGTGCCCCAAGTTGCTGTCCTACCGAAGGAACAAAGGCAGCTCTAAAGTTCTGACTTGGTTGGATGAAAAGAAGTTCATCGTGAATGCCGAGGTCAGCCGCCAAAACTGCTTGTGACTCTTTAGAAGTCCCTCCTGTCTTCTAGACCAAAGGCCCAGCTCCCATTATGGTCTTTGGGGCTGTGGTGAGTGACAGGACCATCACGGACCCCCACTTCATTGAGACTGACTTTCGCCTGAACACAATCAAGTACCTGGAGATACTACATCTTTTGCCCTGGATTGATCTGCACTTTGATAGGAATGCTGTTGTATTCATCCAAGACTTTGCCCAGTGCCACAAGTCGAAGAAGACACAAAAGTTTTTGGCCGAAAAGTTGCCATTTTTAATGAAGTCTGAGATCTGACCTTCTAACGACCCAGATCCCAATCCTCCTGATTATTACACGTGGGGGATGCTGCAAGCCAAGGTCAACATGACCCCACACTCATCTGTGGCCTCCTGAAGTCTGCCATCACAAGGTAGAGCTGGTGCAAAGTGCTTCCGAGGTCATGTGGTCATCCCAGCTAAGGGTGGCCATATAGAATGAAGAGCCTTGACCTACTCCCAAAAACCTTTCCTCCAAGTTTCAGATCGTTTGACTGTTTGGTTTGCAAGTTACAGCCAATCGTATGGATTTTGGTTCGGTTGTTCCATTTATCGGTAAAGCCCTGTAGTTTGGTGCAGCTTTTTGACTTTCCTTATTTGAGTATCTCCTTAATTTTACAATGTCTTGAAGCACATACCGATAGTAGCAGGTCTGCCTCTTCGCTTCGTGTGACCAGGCAGCCCAGTGTGTTTGGGCATGTTGCAACGTGCCAATTCGGCCGAAGATAGGCAGGGGCGGAGGGGGTGGGCCTGGGGACAGGTGCTGGGCCCGGGACAGGTGCTGGGCCCGGGACAGGTGAAACAGCGAGGAACACGAGGCAAAGTAAGTCCACGATGCCATTCGTAATTTGACGAGAGATTTCAAAATGGCTACAGGGAATCTGACGGCGGAGGCCATCACAGCCGAGCGAGCTGCAAGCAACAGCAAGCCCACTTATGTAAAGGCCTGGCATGACTTCAAGATGGTCCTGGCAGGTACGAACACCTCTGAGACATTGGAGACAAGTGGTGCCAAGCTGAATTTTTGTTCTCTATTTCCTCAAATTTTTGTTCTCTCTTTCCTCAAAGTTTTGTCCTCTGTTTCCTCAAATTTTTGTAGAATGTATACACTATTTTTCTCAAAGCAAAGGTTTTTCTCTCAACTTCTCCTTTTGTTCCGTGAGCTCACTTTTCTGTACAGGTCCTGCAGGTAAACAAAAAGGAGTGAGGAAAAGTGGACTTTTCTCCACGCATTTACGGTGAAGAAAAATCCACTTTTCCTCACTCGTTTTCAAGATTTCTCATTTTCAGAAGGCATAAAAAGAAGGCTAAAAGACAGCCTAAAAGAAAGAATAAGATTTTTCTTTACCGTTAGTGAGAGCAAGCGGGAGAAAAACAAAGTAATTCAGGGATGAAAACTGATCATAAAAAGTAATTTTCCCGATTTTTAGGGCGATGCTTCCCATTACCACTTTTCCTCCCTAACCTAATACACCTAACTAACCTAATAATAAAGACCTAATACATGGGTGTAGATCGCTTCAGGAAAGTGAAATTCCCTCGAACACTGCTGGTCACTTTTCTGAAGCGATCTACACCCATATAAATAGCTAATTTGTTCCTATTGCCATAGGTTTCGTATCTTCAACTCACACCAAATAAGACAGCGCAGTAAGGCAAAAGTTTGGCGTGAAAAATGTACAACCAGTTACACAACTTTGTCCACATTAAGGTGACTCCTGGGTTGAGATGGATCAGTAGTTTGAATGTGTTGCCTTGGTGTGAGAGCTGCCAGATTCCAAAAGCTTTGGTCAGATGGATGGATGCGGTTTGTCGTCACTTTCGTTTACGTATTACTAGTTTAAATTCTTCTCGATGCCATAAAGCCTTTTTTTTTAAAAAAAAAAAAAAAAAAAAAAAAAAGGGACCAAAAAGAAGATCAAGAAACTTTTCAAAGAATCGCCTAGAAGTTGCTGGAATCAGACTAATGACACGGAAAAAACTGCTCACAGTCCAACAGACATAGAAAGTGCACACAGTCCAACCACTGAGCCGGGGGGTCACCCTGGGGGCCAGCTGACCCGACGCCGGGACCGCCCCCGATCCTGCAATCTTTTGCAATTGAGCTGCAGTAGCAAAGTCGAGTTTAAAGTGTTTCTTTACAAAAAAAAATATGCCATAAAAACACATCTTTTGCTCATTTTGTGGTTTTGCGCAAATTTGGCGTGGAACCGAACATTAATGAAACTGCTGTCGCCCTCTCCCCTGCAATACATGATTAAAATTGAATGAATAATTCAGTGTCCGTGTATGCATATGGGGTGGACCTAAAGTCGATGGACGCATGAGGAGACACGGAGAGAGAAAAGCCCTGTGAAGACAACGGGGGCTAAGTAGGTGCATTTGTACAGTATATGTACGAGAGAGAATGGGAGAACTATGCAGTGTGGGCCGCGAAAAGTGCAATCCATATGGCAAAGCAGGGCAGACAGAGGATGAGAAGGGCGTGTCAAGGGACTGCGACAATGGAACATGAAGTGTGGAAAGTTTTTGACTCACACTGAGTCCCACAAGGCTGAATTCGGTGTTATCTGCGGTCTAAGAAGAAAAAACTGCTATTGTACACTTTTCTGAAAGCTCTGAGGGTCCCTTCAGACTACTACATTTTTTGTTGCTTTTCGTTTGTTGTCCCTCAATAGCTCACATAGCCTCTCTGAACACATGCGGAATTTTCGAGGTAAAAGAAAGGAGTATTTCAAGCTATCCAAAGAGTGCAGTGGTATCGTTACGTGCTACAAATACATTTCAGTGAATTCATCAGAGTTGCCAGTCCTTCTTATTCGAAGTCGGAGGGGAAAAAACAACATTATATCGTGACTCCTTTCCTTCTCAAAAGTCATCCTCTCCGAGGAAATAAGAAGACACTAAGTAATGGAAAAGAACTTTCAACATTAACATTAGACATGAAGCAGGACGCGAAAGTTTGTGCAACATCTGAGAGTCATTCTATCCGGAAAATTTGTTTCAGCACGTTCACCAAGTCAAGAAAGACTGAAAAAGCAGGACAAGTGAGAGTCGCACCAGGAACGAATGAAAGCAGCTGCTGAAGGATCGTAGGGAGATGCATATTATGAAGGTTCTATAATGCGATATAACAATATGTTTCCGTCATTTGCTCTCCTCACCAAAAATCTCATCTTTCTAAGATCCATGGAAAAATACCCCTTGGAAATGACCGATTTTTGCGATCCACGTGCGACTCCGCAGTCCCGTCGCAAGTCCCTAGATCTTTTCTTCGATCCAGAAGACATTGACGGCGCAGACGCATCCCAGCGGTCAGTTCGGAGGAGACGTTTTGACCTGCTTCAGTCATTGATGGCGTATCGAGTTAGCACTAAACTGAGCTTCAAAATGCGCAACATTGCACGCACGTCTTCAGGGACACTTGGAGGCCAACCCTGGATTCCTCACTAAGGATTGGATCAGTCAGGTCTGGTGAGGTCCTCTGGACTGTCAGGGGTGGCGTCGGAAGTGTCAAGACGCCTACAGCCGTGAAGCCACGAACTTTGCCGCCAAGCTGACTCATTTTGACCCTGCCTTAAGCGCAAAGTCAGTTTTAGTGGTGGGCGCGGGCCGGACCTGACCCGAAAAATCTCGGGTCGGGTCGGGTCACGGCATGACCCAGCCCGGGTCGGGTCATTTTATTTCAGCCCGAGATCAGCGGCCCAAGAGCCGGTTTTATTTCACTGATACCAAACTTGCCAATGATTATCAGGTGCAGAATGGGCAGAATGGGCAGTGTCTAGCACGAGAACAGAGCTCAGTCAAAGATCAACTGGACCATGCACATGCTACTCTGCTTTGTCAGATATCGCGCCACTTCGCTGGATGCCACTGTGACACGTTGCCAGGCACTGCCACATCTTCCACGTAGCTCTTAAATTTATGATCAAGGCACCAGTGTGCCAAGTGAAAGGATCTTTAGCTCAGCTGGCACAATCATTTCCGAGAAAAGAAGCAAACTGTCTGATGAAAATGCAAGCATGTATGTCTTTCTTCATGAGAACCTTAAAAAGTCACGCAATCCTCAAAGAATTTCTGAAGCAATGCAATAAATTAAAACATTCAGAAGTTTATTGATTCAGAGTAAGTTGTAGAT
>JAAUXU010057177.1_pt1 | contig 19019 bp, 17 predicted proteins | sample 7278151 | NCBI WGS metagenome assembly JAAUXU01 (sample SAMN14350113, study PRJNA611818) | marine sediment metagenome | isolation source: surface marine sediment (1.8m) | place: French Polynesia: Moorea | collected 2018-08 | reverse complement strand
GGTTGCCTCGGGTAACAAGATATTCAGCCCCATCTTTTTATCGGCCCGGATCTCTGCCTCTATCTGCGTCGAAACCCGCATTGAGATCTTGACTTCGTTGAATTCAATCGGTCCGAAACCCGGAATTTCGTTGGGGATGATCTGAAATCCGGCCAAATAGCGATGTGGATCAACGTCTTTGGAATTTTTGACGGCATCACAGAACACGCCGATCATTTTAACCCCCATGGGTGCAAAGCGATTCTTGACATGAAACCATTGGATGTTGGCTGTTTTTGTTAATCCATCGGATTGAATCTTGGATATCTGTTTTTCAAAAGCCTTGTTCTGGATGGCCTGCAGCCTGTCCAGCATCCGGTCTGATTCAGGCGAAGCGCCTTCCAAACAGACCTTGATTCCCATGTCCGGCCCATTTTGATAATAGCCGGCAGCCCCCAGGGTATCCAGGTAAGCGCCAAGTTCATCACAGGCAACGGCTCCATTGGTGGTATTTAAATAATAACGCTCACCGGTATCCTGTTTGCGAATTTCGAGCTTGCCCTGCGCGACTGCCTCATTGGCTGCTTCCCGGTTTTCGCCGGCCAAACAGCCATCCACGAAAAACTCATCGCCCACCGCACCGATGGTGGCAATCGAGGCCAGGTCACCATTGGCGGCATCCAGCGTCTTCGCAAACAGATAGCAGGTGGTGGACCCTGAGATGTCGCGATCACCTTTAAGCCCAAAAAGATCCGGATCCAGGTTGTACACCCTGGGATCGGTTGCGGCTTCGGCCACGTGGTGGTCTAAAATCAATGTAAGGTTTCGGCCCTGATTTAAATCTGATAATAACGGTGCGATACGGCCGGCAAAATCTGCAAATACAATTAAAGCACCAGTTTGTTCGTAGACCTTGTGCAGTAATTTCGGATAGGGTTTTTCCAGGCAGGAACGCTGTACCTTGAAGCCGGCGCGTGTAAATGCTTTCGTGAGAATCGCACCTGAGGTGAGGCCGTCGGAATCATTATGGTGAAACACCTGGACCTGCTTTTGCGGCCACTGTCTGACCTCCTCGGCAGCGTTTTCCATGGCGCTGATAAGTTCTGCTTTCATTTCATTATTCCTCTTCTAAAAGAATCTTCATCATAATATACTTTGTCTGGATTGAAAACAAAAAGGTGAAAAATTCACCTTATCGTTGTATAGTAAACAATCGGTTCAACAAGGGATGCTTGATTGTAGGTTGACAAGCCTAGTCTGACTTTTATAAGCAACACCAGCAAAATTTATTATAACTATACCTCCGGGATAGACTGATGAAACCAATCGGCAAAATGCCCAAAGCGATCAAAAAAAACATTCGATACATACTGGCGGATATTGACGACACCCTGACACTCAATGGTCGGCTGCCGGCTGCGGTGTTTGCCGCCATGGAGCGTGTCCAAACAGCCGGCGTGCGCATGGTCCCCATTACAGGTCGTCCCGCAGGCTGGTGTGACCACATCGCCCGCATGTGGCCGGTGGACGGTATAGTTGGAGAAAATGGCGCCTTTTATTTTTATTACGATGATCGGCAACGAAAAATGCGCAGGCGCTATTTTAGATCAGAAGAACAGCGCAGCGCCGATCGGGACAAACTGGCAAGCCTTGAACAGGAGATTTTGAAAAAGATCCTTGGCAGCCGGGTGTCCGCCGATCAACCTTACCGGGAGGCGGATCTGGCCATTGATTATCGTGAGGATGTGGCACCGCTTTCAATGGCAGACGTGGAGCGTATTGTTGCGCTTTTTGAAGCTGCCGGCGCCCGCGCCAAAATCAGCTCGATCCATGTCAATGGCTGGTTCGGTGATTATGACAAGCTGACCATGACGCGGATGCTGTTTGCAGAAATGTTTAAAGATGATCTGGCAGCCGTTAAAGAAGACGTCATTTTTGTCGGAGATTCTCCAAACGATGTCCCTATGTTCCAGTTCTTCCCGCACTCGGTGGGTGTGGCCAATATCTTAAATTTCAAAGAAAAAATCACCCATAGCCCGGCCTATGTGACCCGACAGGAAGGCGGTCACGGGTTTGCAGAAATGGTGGACACAATTCTGGCGAAATGAAAATCCTTTCCAAAAATGAATGTTTGCAACTGATGTGTGAGACGCAAATGCCCGAGCACATCGTGGCGCACTCCCTTCAGGTGTGCCGGGTAGCGGTGTGCCTGGCAGGTCATCTGGCATCAAAAGGAAATCATCTCGACAGGCAGCTGGTGGAAGCTGCGGCCCTGCTGCATGATATCACCAAAAACCGCAGTTTTGAAACCGCGGAGAATCACGCCCTTACCGGTGGCCAGAAATGTGATGATTTGGGTTACCCGGAGATCGGCACGCTTGTGCGGCAGCATGTCCGGTTGGATGATTATTCTGATCCCCAAGAAATCTCAGAAGCCGTTATCATTAATTATGCTGACAAACGGGTGCTGCATGATCAGATCGTATCCTTAGATGAGCGTATGGGTTACATCCAGGAAAGATACGGTACCGAGCCGCAGCACGAGCGCCGCATTCGTTTTCTGTGGGACAAAACCAAAGTGATCGAAAAGCAGATGTTTGCAGTTCTGCCGTTTGATCCCGATGCGCTGATCAACCACCTTGACGCCGCGGGCCTCTCCAGCGAAATGGACAACTACCGCAAGCTCTGTACTCAATCTTCCAGCGAAAGCCGTTAACAATATGACCGACACGGCTCTAATCTTGGTAATTATCGCTGCTTTTCTGCACGCCCTCTGGAATTATCTGGCCAAAAAAAGCCGCCATAAAATGGCCTTTATCTGGTGGTTTATCCTTTGTGCAATTGTGTTGTATTTGCCCATGTTTTGGTTTTTTTTCAAAGGCGCTAAAATTTCTGCTCTCGGCTGGACCTGCATTGTTGCAACGGGCACCCTGCATACGTTCTATTTTTTCTTTGTAGGCCGTTCCTATAGGCAGGGAGATCTTTCCGTCGTCTATCCGCTGGCCAGAGGGTTTGGGCCTTTCTGGGTGCCGATTCTGGCAGTGATTCTTTTGCGCGAGCAGCTTACCGGGCCCGGCATCATCGGTATTGGTTTGGTTGTCGCCGGTATTTATGTCATCCATTTAAAGTCGTTTTCAGCAAAGACTGTTTTTGAACCCTTTCGCGCTATTCGACAGCCGGCGTCTGTTTGGGCATTGCTGACCGGCTGTACCATCGCCGCATACTCGCTGGTGGATAAGGTGGGCATCCAATCCGTCCAGCCACCGGTGTATATCTATTTTATGTTTTTGATTCCCCTGCTGTTGCTGACACCCTACGTGCTCATTAAAGAACAAGCGGTATTAAAAGAAGAATGGCAGCTAAACAAAGGGCCCATCATGGTTGTCGGCTTTTTGGTTGTGTTCACCTATCTTTTGGTACTTTTTGCCATGCAAACCAGCAGTGTCAGTTATGTGGTGGCGGCCCGGGAGTTGAGTATTGTTTTTTCGGCTTTGTTCGGAACCTTTTGGCTTGGAGAAGGGCACTGGCGGACTCGCTTGCCGGGAGCGATTTTGATTGCTTTAGGGGTCGGCATTATCGGCTTAAGTGGCTAAAGGATTTTGTCACTCCACCATGACTGCGCGACGGAGAACTCTAAATAATCGAGGCGTCGGGGTGTTTTTAAAATTCGATCGCTACATAAATCATCAGTCCCGCCTGGGCGGGACGCAAACTCATGCATAAAGGAGCATAGCGAAAGAATAGATCCCGTATGTATAACATTGAGTTATATGTAAATTCAACGTGGTACCACTAAATCATTGTGAGACTCTGGGCTCTTCTTTCGCAGCGTTCCCTAATGCACTCAGACATTGCGCGGCATTCACAAGTGACCATTCAATTCGCTCCCTTACATCATTATTTTTGCCAGAAAGGTCCTGCGGCTTGCTTTAGCGATCATGAAGCTTTTATGGAAAGCAGCTTACAATATTGATTTAGCAATATGAGGTCTTAATCTTTAGGGTCTCATTTTTTAAAAAGGGGATATAATATGAAACCACTTAAAATAACGCTCATGTATTCGGTTGGATGGAATCTCATGCTGATTACCGTCGGTGGCGTTATCCTATCTATTGGTATTAAGTCGTTGGCCATTCCAAATGGTTTTATTACTGGTGGGTTTTCCGGTCTCAGTCTGCTCATCTACTACATTTTCGGGGGGCTGTCTCCGGGGATCTGGTATTTGGTGCTCAATATACCCCTGTTCATTGCTGGCTGGTTGATACTCAGCCGGCGGTTTTTCTTTTACAGCCTCTTTGGTATGCTGGTGGTCACTTTTGCCATCGATTTGATTCCCTTTGTGATTCCGATTGAAGATCGGATATTAGCGGCGCTTGCCAGTGGTACCTTCATTGGCGCCGGTGCCGGAATTTACCTGCATTCGTTTGGCTCGGTCGGTGGCAGTGATATTATTGCCATTATTCTCAATCAGAAGTTTAATGTACGCATCGGCCGGTACTATTTTTATTTTAATCTGGTACTTTTCAGCCTTAGTCTCGGATTTTTAGATCTGGACCTTATCCTGTACTCATTGGTTCTGACGTTCATTACATCTCAGGTTACGGACTATTTTCTGAGTATGTTTAATGAACGAAAAATGGTGATTGTTATTTCAGAAAAATCCGATACGATTGCTAAGCGCATCATGGATAAAATCCATCGCGGCGTTACTTTTCTACACGGGCGTGGCGGTTATACCGGAAGACGCAAAAAAGTTCTGCTGACGGTCGTCAATAATTACCAGCTCAAGCGCCTTGAAGAGGTAGTTTTCACGATTGATACAGATGCATTCTTCATCACGGACAACACATTCAACGTGATTGGTAAGGGCTTTTCTCGTCGCAAGGTATATTAGGTGTTATGAGTAATTAATAATCAAATTAGCTTATTTTTACTAATCTGCAGGTGTAGAACCCTTCTCAATTATCCGCATTCTGTATTTTATTGCTTTGACTTATTAGCCAATTCCTATAAACTTAAAAAAGATAATTATAGCGTTTGTTGCTCAACACTAGAAAAACACATCTGTTTAGATTTACTCGATATTTGGTTTTGTGGTACTTTTCGGGTTTACTGTTAATTCGGAATAGGTCTGATTGGTGGAAGCAGTAATTGCAATAATTTTAACTGTTGCAGGCTTTTTTGTTGGGTGGAATATTGGTGCCAATGATGCGGCCAACTGTATCGGTACTACCGTTGGCGCACGTATTATATCCTTTCGAAAAGCAGCCATTCTCATGGCGATTTTTGTTATAATCGGCGGTGTTTTGCAAGGCCACCACGTTATGAAAACCGTCGGTAAAGGGATTGTGATTACAAGTACCGATGCATACACAAAACTGAACAATGAAACTCCCCCGCAGGAGATGAAAGAATTTTTCCCCGATGACAAACTACCGGACCTGGCGATCTTTGTGGCGCTTATGTCAGCGGGTCTTTTTGTAACCCTGGCGACCTTTTTGAGTCTCCCGGTATCCACATCCCAGTCCATTGTTGGCGGGGTTGCAGGAACCGGGCTGGGCATCGTCGGATTTCAGGCAAGTTTTTTTAAGCTCAAGGTATTGGCCAAAATTTTTGCATGCTGGATTATCAGTCCAATCCTGACCATGATTTTGGCTTTTGGGCTCTATTTGGCCATCGGCTTTGCCCTGAGGGGAACCAAAGCCACCTATGTTTGGAACAAAGTGCTGGCGGTGCTGGTGGTGGGAACCGCGTGTTATGTGGCCTACTCACTGGGGGCCAATGATGTCGGAAATGCGATCGGCCCATTGCTCAATAAATTTCCGGATAAAGGCCTGTATCTTGCACTTTTAGGGGGCGTTGCCATGGGCGTCGGTGCCCTGACATATGGTCGCAAAGTGACCGCTACAGTCGGCAAAAGCATCACCCCATTGGATCTTCCGGCTGCGTTTGCGGCGCAACTTTCTGCGGCTTTTGGGGTGCATTTATTTTCGGTTCTCGGAATTCCCGTATCAACCTCACAGGCCATCGTGGGAGCTGTGATCGGTGTAGGATTAACCAAAGGCGCCCGGGCAGTTAGCCGCCAAAAAATCATTACGATTGCAGTGGGGTGGATCGTGGCACCTACGTCTGCGGCAGTGTTTGCGGCCGCATCCTATCTGATTTTAAAGAGACTTTTGTCTTAATAAAAATCTAATAAAAGGTATCTATGTTGCTATAAATTTAAGGTAATGCCAGCAATTTTATGACGCAGGGACTCAGGTTTTTGACATAAACGATATCCTAAACCGAAAAGGAGCATCATGAGACTTTTCAAAAAGGAAAAACAAGTTATCGAGCTTATTATAAAGCATCTGGACACGATTGAGGTGTCTATGAGAAACGGTTTGAAGGCAATTGAGCTTTATCTTGATGGCAACATCAGTGAAGCCAAAGTTTTTGCCCGCAAAACCCGCAGCCACGAATCGGAAGCCGACCTCATCCGCTTTGAGATACGCGATAAATTATACTCCGGTGCGTATTTACCGCTTCTTAGAGGCGATATTTACAAATTGGTGGAAAGCATCGACAAAGTGGGCAATGCCGCCGAAGCCAGCACCGATTTTTTTCTCAATCAGCGCCCCCTGGTTCCCGATGAGCTCAAACCACATTTCCTTGAGGTCAGCAGAGAATCGCTGAGCGTCATCGATTCGCTGAAACTGGCCGTGACCTGCTACTTAAAAGGCGATTGTAAAATTGAAACCGTGCGGGATCACACCCGAGAAATCGGCTTGCAGGAATCGCGGGTAGACAAGCTGGAATGGGATCTGACCAAAGAGATTTTCAACTCCGAGTTGGAGTTTGCGCGCCAGAGTCATTTGAAGCTGGGGCTGGATTGTGTCGTAGAGGTTTCCGATCGTGCCGAAGACGCCGGTGATCAGCTGGAGTTGGCCACATTGAAGTCCATGGTCTAAAAATGGATGTTATTGGTTATAAGTTATTTGTTATTAGTAGCTCATTGATAATAAGCGATTAATGGTATTTTTATTCTCGAATTTAATAATGTCCTACGATTAAATGACGTCCGTATCTGCAAAATGCTTAATTTCTTTTTCAGAGTAGCCCAGCTCCTGCAATATCGAAGCGGTGCTTTGGCCAAAGTCCACAGCGGCTGTGCGAACCGACCCCGGCGTGTCGCTTAACTTTACGGGTACCCCGATGACCGTCTGTTTTTTACCGCTTTTTTCCGCCACATCCAAAATCATCTCACGTTCTTTAAACAGCGGATCCGCGACCACTTCTGAAAAGGTTTGAATCGGGCTCCAGCATATTTCCAGATCTGCCAGTTCATTTTCCCACTCTGCCAGGGTTTTCTTTTTAAAGGCGGAGCGCATAAATTCTGTGATTTCCTGGCGGTGACTGTCATCATATTGCAGCGCAGCATATTCGGGAACCGCCAAATGGTCGCACAGCTTTTGCCAGAAACGGTTTTCCACAGCACCGATGGATAGGAACCGTCCATCGGCGGTTTCATAGGTGTTGTAACAGGCGTAGCGGTGAGAAAAAATGGCATCAGCCCGGCGGGGCTCCTGACTGTCCTTTTGTTGGAAATGCAAAACCGCGGGCAAAAAGGCCACCAGACCGTCGGTCATCGAGATATCGATGTATTGACCTTTGCCGGTGTTTTGCCTGGCATAAAGCGCCAGTAATATGCCGATGGCCGCGTTCATGGCGCCGCCGCCAATGTCGGCAATTTGTATTCCGGGAATCGACGGCGGACGATCCGGTTCGCCCATCAGATTTAACACACCGGATGTGCTCAGATAATTGACGTCATGTCCGACGCGATCGACAAAAGGGCCGGACTGGCCAAAGCCGGTTATGGAGCAGTAAATGATTTTGGGATTTACGCGGCTGACACGTTCGTAGTCAACCTCCAGCCGTTCAACCACACCGGGCCTGAAGCCTTCCAGCATAACGTCTGCATTCTCAATCAACTTATAAAAAATTTGTCGGCCTTCTCGGGATTTGAGGTTGAGCGTCATGTGTTCCTTATTGCGATTTACCGTGTCGAAAAAGAGGCCATCGTCGATGAATCTGCGACTTTCAATTGAGATGACCCGGGCACCGTGATCCGCCAGGATCATCGAGCAGTAAGGGCCGGGTAAAAGTCGCGACAAGTCAATCACGGTGACGCCGTCTAAAGCACCTATCTTCTGTTTTGGCATGGTATTTATCTCGCTATGTCTCAGAGTTATTTGTTATTCGTTATTTGTTATTGGTAAAAAATTAATCATATCGAGCTTTACTCAAGCCGCGATCTTTTCTAATAACGATAAACCAATAACTAATACTAAATTCTGTGCGGTAGCACAGAATTTATTTTCCCTTAAACACCGGCTTTCTTTTTTCCTTAAATGCCGCCATGGCTTCCATAAGATCTTCAGACGGCATCGCGGCCGCATTTTTCTGGGCCACATACGCTAAACCGGCGGCAATACCGTTATCGCGGCTGAAATTGATGACTTCCTTGGTTGCCTGAACGGTTAGCGGCGGGCAGGCTGCGATCTGGTCTGCCAGTTGTTTTGCGGCATCATACAGGGCAGGGCGGTCTTCATAGAGACGCGTCACCAGGCCCATTTGATGCGCTTCCTGGGCGGTAAAATCTCGTCCGGTGAAGGCCAGTTCTCTAAACCAGCCTTGACCGATGATATACGGCAAACGCTGAAGCGTACCCACATCAGCAATAATACCCATGCGTGTTTCGCGAATGCTGAAAAGCGCATCACTTGTTGCCAGACGAATATCACAAGCACAAATCATATCAACGGCTCCGCCGATGCAATGGCTGTGAATGGCCGCGATGACCGGTTTGCGGCATTGTTCTATTTTTGTAAATGCGCGCTGCAGGGCCGTGATATCTTTTCGCATGCGTTCACGGCCATCCGCAGAGCTTTGGGCAAGCAGCGTCGCGGCCTCTTCAAGATCGGTCCCGGCACTGAAACTTTTGCCTTCGCCCTTTATAATCACCACGCGGACACGGGTGTCCCGGTCCAGATCATCGAGCAATTCCTCCATTTCAGTATAAAATGACATGCCCATAGTATTGCGCTTTTCAGGTCGATTTAAAATCAGCCAGGCAGCGTGGCCATCTATCTGCACCTTAAAATTTGATGTTGCAGGCATATATAATCCTTTCAATGATCTAAATTGATCTATTCAAATAAAACCTCACGCAAAGCCGCCAAGCTCATTTTTGATAACTAACTTTAGTCTTTGTGCCTTAGCGTCCCACGCCCGCCATGCGAGCAAGGCGAGGCGGGCGGGTTTGCGTGAGACGCTTTCAATTCTTCGTTTGCTATCAGGCGGCGTGCATCTTATTTCTGATATCATCGGCCTGTGACATGATACCGTCAAAAAGTGTTTTTACCGGTAAAATTTCTCGGGCAAAACAGATACCCTGCCCGCATGCTAGGACCCCTTCGGCCAGATCGCCCTCGTCATACATTTTCTTAGCCCGCAGACCGGAGACCACTTCCATGATTTCCGGAAAATCAGCGCCGCAGGCCTCAAGGTCCTCACAGTTTTGCGCAGCCGGATTGCGCCAGACGCGGTGGGTGGCGTTCAGGGAGCGCATAATCAGGGTAGTGTCCAGCTCGCTGGCGCCGATCAGGGCATTTTTCAGGTTGTCGTGGATCGGGCACTCCCGGGTGACCAGCAGACGGGTTCCCATGATGGCGGCTCCCGCCCCAAGCGACAGCACTGCCATTAAACTGCGGCCATCGGAAACACCGCCGCCGCCGATGACCGGAATGCGAACCGCATCCACCACCGCCGGCACCAGGACCAGTGTGCCGATATCCAGTTTCCCGGTGGCCCCTCCGTTTTCATAGCCCACAACGGTGACGATATCAGCTCCCAGATCCTGCACTTTTTGGGCATAGCGCACGCCGACGCATTTGTGAATCCAGATCATTCCAGCCTGTTTGAAACGCCGGCAAAGCGCCTCCGGGGCTGAATGACCGGAGGTCTCGACGATTTTGACGGCCTTTTCTTCTAAGACCGACATGTAGACCTCATTGTCCATCTGGCGCATGGCGGGAAACAGATTGATGTTGACCGCAAAGGGCTTGTCGGTCAGCTCTCTGATGCGATCGATGGCATCTGCGAACGCCTCCTGCGAATCGTACATGGCCGAAGCCAGAACACCGAGTCCGCCGGCATTTGAGACCGCTGCCACAAAATTGGCATCGCTGATCCACATCATGGTGCCGCCGATGATCGGATACTTAATTCCCAGCATCCGGGTTACCTTGGTTTCCATCATTTGTGTCTCCCTGAATTTTTTTTCGTGCGCTTCGTGCTCGTCGTGGTTTTATTTTATAGTATGTCCCGAGCTATTACGATAAATAGGAGATTCATTTTTTAAAGTCAAACCTCTTTTCGGGTCCCCAAAAAGCTAATTGACGCCGTTCATGTGTTAGCGTATGGTGCCTGCACGACGGATTCAGACGGATATGATTTTAAAATTTTAAGTAATTCTGAAAGGCGAAACCAATCCTTTGCAAACCCATCAGACCCAAACAGCACAATTAACAACCGCTTCGGATTCCCTGTGGGGTGTTATCTATGCCGTAGCCGCCTTTTTGATCTGGGGCATCAGCCCGATATACTGGAAGGCGCTGCGGTCGGTACCGGCAATCGAAATTATTCTACACCGCATTGTCTGGTCTTTTTTCTTGCTGGTGCCGTTGATTATATTGATGCGGCGCTGGCAGGAATTTGTGGCGGTCCTTAAAAATCCGCGCACACTACTGATCCTTTTATTTACAGGGCTGATTGTGGGGGGAAACTGGCTGTTGTATATCTGGGCGGTAAACAATGATCACCTGCTGCAGGCCAGTCTGGGGTATTACATCAATCCCCTGGTCAATGTGGTCCTGGGAATGGTTTTTCTGAAAGAAAGATTGCGAACACCACAGATTGTGGCGGTAGCCCTGGCCACTGCCGGCGTATTGTATCTAACCATTTACTTTGGCGTGTTTCCCTGGATTGCCTTAACGCTGGCCATATCTTTTGGATTTTACGGGCTGATCCGTAAAGTTGCGCCTGTCAGCTCGGTGGTCGGTTTGACCGTTGAAACCCTGTGGCTTTCGATCCCGGCTCTGGTTTACCTTGTTTATCTCGATCGCCTGGGGCAGGGCGCGATTTTTCGCGTCAGTTTCAAACTCGACTTGATGCTGATGGGCTGCGCGGTGGTAACCGCTTTTCCGTTGCTGTTTTTTACTCTGGGCGCCCGGCGACTGTATCTATCAACCCTGGGGTTGTTGCAGTACATTGCCCCCAGCTGCATGTTTATCCTGGCGGTGTTCTTCTATGATGAGCCTTTTGCAAGCGCCCAGGTGGTCACGTTTATTCTGATTTGGATTGCGCTGGCTATTTACTCGACGGACTCCGTGCGTTATTATCGTCATAACGGGTAACAATTCGCGGTCGGTAGAATTAATCGACTGTGCTCAATTCGGTGAACTTATGGATGTGCATGCGCGTATAGTTGAGCTTTTAGAAAAACAAGAAAGCTTCTGTCTGGCAACCGTCCTGGAATCAAAGATGCCGGGTATCGATCCCGGTCAAAAAGCCATTGTCCGTCAGGATGGTTCTATGGAGGGCTCGCTGGATGCCAAACAACTGGATTCGCGAGTCGGACGCCTTGCGCAACAGGCGCTCAAGGAGAATAAAAGCGCGATTGTTAATATTGATTCCGACTGCCGGATTTTTCTGAACGTCCTTTGCGCGGATGCGCATTTGGTGATCTGCGGCGCAGGCCACATTGCTGTTCCGTTGGCCCAATTTTCACAAAAACTGGGCTTTCAAGTCACAGTCCTTGACGATCGTTCTGATTTTGCCAGCCCTGCTCGTTTTCCGGGCTGCAAAGTCATTGCCGAGGACTTTTCTGTTGCGCTGCACAACATGTCCTTTGGCCCCGCCACCTATGTCGTGATCATCACCCGGGGCCATGAACACGATGTGGACTGTTTGGTTGAAATTATCAATAAGAAAACCGTTTATGTTGGCCTTATTGGCAGCCGCCGCCGGGTGCGTTTTGTACTTGAAGCACTGGCGGAAAAGGGCCTTCCGCAAAAAAGGTTAGACGAAGTGTTTACACCCATCGGTTTGCCCATCGGCGCTGAATCGCCTGAAGAAATTGCGCTGTCGATTGTCTCCGAGCTGGTGTGTGTCCGCCGAAAAGGCCCGGCTCAGGCGCGCACCTTAAGGAATGCCATAGGTATTGAATAATGACCGATCTGGAACTATTTAAAAAGCTATTGCAGCTCAAACAACAGGATGTTGCGGTTTGTTTGGCCACGATCGTTGAAACATCGGGCTCCACACCCAGAGAGGTTGGCGCCAAGATGTTGATCTGCGTGGACGGCACCATTTATGGGACGATCGGAGGCGGCTGCGGGGAAAACCAGGCGCGCAGCGCCGCCTTGCGCAGCACCCTGGTCACGCGGCAGCCTGAGATCGTTGAAATTGACCTCACAGATGACTTGGGCACCAAAGGCGGTGATGTCTGCGGTGGCAAGCTGAGAGTATTTATAGAGCCCCTCTAATTCGTACTTGAATCTTGTATGAAAATTAATGAGAAGTGTGGGCGAGGTAACACGCCACCATATGATCGTCTTCAACCACCGCCTGAGGGGATTCTTTCTGGCAGCGTTCCGTTGCCTCGGGGCAGCGGGGATGAAAGGTGCACCCCGGTGGTGGATCAATCGGGTTGGGGTAGGCAATGCCCAGGTGGGTTTCCGGCAATCCCAGCCTGGGTTCCGGTGTCAGAACAGAAGCGAGCAGCGCCCGGGTATATGGATGGCGGGGATTCCTAAACAGCTTTTCGGTGGCGGCCTCTTCCACAATGCGGCCCAGGTACATCACCGCCACCCGCGAAGCAATGTGTTCGACAACCGAAAGGTCGTGGGTAATAATCAGGTATGTCAACCCGCGGGTTTTGCGAAGGTCCAGCAGCAGGTTCAGGATTTGGGATTGAACCGATACATCCAGGGCCGAAGTGGGCTCGTCACAAATGACCAATTCGGGTTTCATGACCAGCGCCCGAGCGATGGCGACTCGCTGTCGCTGACCTCCGGAAAGTTGATTGGGATAGCTGTGCATAAAGCGGGGCGGCAACCCCACGGTTTCCATGATTTCAGAAACCCTTGCGTCCATTTCGGATCTATTGCCGATTTGATGTACTCGATAGGGGAGCGAAATAATCGAGCCGATCGATTTTCGCGGATTTAAGGAAGAATACGGATCCTGGAAAATGGGCTGTATGCGACGGGCCCTTTCCTTACGGTCGATATTGGCCAGAGGTTGCCCGTCAAAATAGACCTGACCGGATGTTGCCCCTTCAAGACCGAGGATGATTTTAGCAATCGTACTCTTGCCGCATCCCGATTCCCCCACCAGCCCGACGACCTCCCCTTGATTAACCTGAATGCTGACACCGTTGGCGGCGGTCAGCGGCAGCTTGCCTCTGAAAAGACCGGCGCTAACCTGATAGACCTTGGTGACGTCCTCAGTATGTAATAAGGCTGCTGTCATCTGGATTGGCCTTTGTTCATGTTCTGTTGGCAGGTTCGGGGGTCCAGCAGGCAGCGATATTCTCTGCTGGCTGAAATCTGAATCAGCCCAACCTCTGCTGAAGTGCAATCAGCAAACACATATGCACACCGATTTTGGAAAACACACCCCGTCTGCTGACCGATGGGTGTTGGCACAATTCCCGGAATGGACCCGAGGTGCTCGCCGGGCTCGGTTTTCCCCGGAATGGGGATGCACCCCAAAAGCCCCTGGGTATAGGGATGCAGTGGATTTTCAAACAGATCGGCTGCCTTGCCAGTCTCGACCACCTGACCGCAGTACATCACTGCGACCTGATCGGCCATGCGGGCGACCACGCCCAGATCATGGGTGATCAGAATCATCCCCATATCGAATTCTTCCTGTAATGATGCCAGCAGGGCCAGGATCTGGGCCTGAATGGTGACATCCAGCGCTGTCGTCGGCTCGTCGGCGATGATTAGAGGCGGGTCGCACATCAGCCCCATGGCGATCATCACCCGCTGTCGCAAACCGCCGGACAGTTGATGGGGATATTGTTTTAAGCGGCTGGCGGCTGCCGTGATGCCAACCTTTTCAAGCAAAAATATCGCGCGTTCCCGGGCTTCATGGCGAGAGGTCTGTTTATGTCTCAGCAAAGCTTCTTCCAACTGGTTGCCGATGGTATAGCAGGGATTCAAAGAGGTCATGGGTTCTTGAAAGATCATGGCCATTTTACTGCCGCGAATGTCGGCCATGCGACGCTCGCTGATGCCATCCATCGGTTGACCATCAAAGGCAATGGTGTCCGCATGCCATTTGGCTTTTTTGGGCAAAAGATTCATGACGGCCAGAACACTCAACGATTTGCCGCAACCGGATTCACCCACCAACGAAAGCGTCTGGCCGCGCTGGACGGAGAAGTCCACCCCGCGGACCGCATGCAAAACGCCGGCTGCCAGGGGGATGTCCACATGCAGGTCTTTGACTTCAAGCAAAGCGCTCACGATCGTCCCTCCGGAGCCGTGATGTCTCGGATACCGTCGCCGAGTAAGTTAATGGAAAGGACCAGTATAAAAATGGCTGCACCGGGCACGGCAATCATCCAAGGGCTAAAGAGCATGAACCCTTTGGCCTCTGCGACCATCAGGCCCCAGGAGGGCAGCGGTGGTTGGACCCCCATGCCCAAAAACGACAGTGATGCTTCGATCAATATGGCCCGGGTGATCTCCAGGGTGGCCACCACAATCAGGTTGTTGAGGATATTGGGCATGATTTCGGTCAGGATGATTCTGAGGGTTGAACAGCCGGCGGCCTTGGCGGCACTAACATAGTCCATGGAGCGCAATTGTTGGGTTGAGGCGCGCATCACCAGTGCAAAGCGGTTCCATATCATCAGGCCTAAAACCAGCACGACAATCAGCAACGATCCGCCCACCAGAGCGACCACCGCCAGCGCCACCAGCATAATCGGCAGCGCCAGGCGAATGGAGATCATGGCATTGACCACCATGTCCACCCGCCCGCCAAAATAGCCGGCCAACACCCCCATGGTGGTTCCGATCACACCCGAGATTAGCATGGCCGCCACTCCGATAATCAGCGAAATGCGGGCACCGTACATTAGGCGGCTTAAATAGTCTCTCCCCAGGTTATCGGTCCCCAGAGGGTGGTCCCAGCTTCCTTTGTCATGCCATATGGGAGGTGTGAGGCGTTTGGAAAGATTCTGATGGTAGGGGTCGTGCGGTGCCAGCAGCGGTGCCAGCAACGCCATCAAAATGATCAGCAGCAAAACGAGGCCGCCCAACAGAAAACCCAAATGACGTCTGGCTTGGCGCAAGGTCATCTGGTGGGGCGTCGGAAAATTGATTTCCTTGAAGGGGCTGCTGATGTCCGTGTTCATTGTGTTGCTCACTTGACCCGTATGCGCGGGTCCAGATACGCGTTTAAAATATCGGACAGTAATGTCATGGTCACATAAATGACCGACAGCAATAAGACGATGGCTTGCACAACGGGCAAATCCGCGCGCTCGATGGAGCGTACGGCCAGAAAGCCCACACCGTTGACGGCAAAGACATATTCAATTACAAAGGCGCCGCCCAGCATATATCCGAACTGCACAAAGGCCAAAGATACCACGGGAATAATGGCATTGCGCAGGGCATGTTTGAATAAAACCGGGCCCGCCCGCAATCCTTTTGATCGAGCGGTCCGAATGTAATCGGACGCCAACACCTCCATCATGCCGGTGCGGGTCAAACGCATCAGGGAAGGTGAGGCATAGTAGCCCAGTGCGATGGCCGGCATAATAAAATGTTTCCAGCTATCGTCGCCCGATATGGGCAGCCAACGCAGTATTACACCCAATACAATAATGAGAATCAGACCGAAAAAGAAATTGGGCATGGCCTGACCAAAGACCGAGATGGTCAAGGCCATGCGGTCGATCCAGGTGTTGGGTCGGATGGCGGCAATCACACCCAGCGGGATGGCCAGGCAAACAGCAAACAAAAATGCGCACATCCCCAAAATGAGTGTGACACCGATGCGGTCGCCGATGATATCTTTGACGGGCTGGTTGAAATAGGGCGATTCGCCGAAATTGCCCTTTATGGCTCGACCGGCCCATTCCAGGTACTGGACCAGAAGCGGACGGTCGAGTCCATATTTTTCCCGAACGAATTTGATTTCTTCTGGGCTTGCGTCGGCGCCGGCCAGTGCAATGGCAGGGTCTCCTGAAAGATTCAGAATCATAAAACTTATAAAGGAGACCACTACGGCCACCAGCAAGGCCAGCAGAATTCGCTTTCCGGTATAAACGAGCATCTTGCGGTGCTCCCGTTCGGGCGGTTTAGCGGTTTATTTCCATTTTGCCAGAAAGAAACGCGGTACCGCATCCGGGTACGGTTTAAAATCCAGTTCCTTGGAAAAAGCGTAATTGGCTACCCAGGTAAACAGCGGTAGAACGTAAGCCTCCTCGGCGATTCGATTCAGCGCCTTATTATAAACGGCTTTACGCTTGTCACGATCAATGGTTGAGTCGCCTTCTTTGAGCCAATCGCGCACTTGCTCATCTCTGGCAAAGTCCACTTCGGTAAAATTATAAAAGCGACCGGTAATGTTGGAGATGTCATTGACACCGTACGAGCCCCAGGTCGTAAAGTTGAAGGTGACTTTGTTGCCGTACACTTTTTCCCGCAGGGCGGAATATTTCAGGAACTTAAGATTGGCCTTGATGCCCACCGCCTGCAGGTTGCCGATCATGGCTTCGGCATACGGACGATTGCGGTACCCATGCAGGTCGATTTCAAAGCCATTGGGATAGCCGGCTTCGGCCAGCAGTTTTTTTGCCTTGGCGGGGTTATAATCGTATTTGACGACATCAGCGGTGCAGCCGAACTGGGTTGGGAAACAGTGCGAATGAATCACCCGCGATTGCCCGCCGACCAAATTGCGGGAGATGGCTTCACGATCGATAGCATGGCTGACGGCTTTTCTGACCGCGGCTTTTTGAAACGGATTCTCACCGGTGCGACCGGCGGCATCCATTACCAGCCAGCCCACCCGCATTGTTTCAGCCTTCAACACCTGGACGTTGGGAACATTGGCCAGGCTGTCGGCTTGATCCTTGGGAACCTGATAGATCCAATCGAGCCCGCCGGTCATCAATTCGGCTGCCATGGTTGTGTCTTCCGGAATGGTGCGCTGGACCAGACGGCCGATCGAGGGTTGCCCTTTGGGGCTGTCTTTGAAGTAATTCTCATTTTTTTCAAAAACGATTCGCTTGCCCACCTCATGCTCCACGACCTTGTAAGGTCCGGTGCCAATGGGTTTGATGCCGAAACCCTTGGGGCCCACTTTGGCATAATATTCGTTCGGATAGATGGGGATATTGCCGGCCAGATATTCGAGAGCGGACGGAAAGGGCTGTTTCAAATACAGCTTGACTTTATAGGGGCCTAATTTTTCAGCACGATCGATCCAGTTAACATTACGTTGCACCAAAACTTTGTTGTCCGGATTGCTGACAAAATTGATGGTGTAGACCACATCATCCGCATCGAATTTTTCACCATTGTGGAAGGTGATGCCCTGGCGCAGCTCAAATTCCATGGTGGTGTTATCAAGCCATTTGTATGATTTGGCCAGCAGGGGCTTGTACTGCAGCGTGTCCGGATCGCGGTACAAAAGGTCGTCACAAATCTGCCGGCTGACGATCATGCCTTCCCGGGCGGTATTAAAGTAACGGTCCAAGCTCTCCAATTCTTTTTTCCATGAGAAATATAGGGTGTCGTCCTTTTTACCGGCAAGAGTCGGTGATACGGCCGCTGTCAGAAACGCCAGTGAAATGCATACGCAAACGAGTACCTTACACAGTTTTCCTGTCATAAAAGTCCTCCTTTCGTTGTGTCATGCTGAAATGCGATTTGGAAAGTTTTTTGATCACCCCACTCCGCAAGTGTACTGCGGCTCCCCGGAGGTAACCCATAGGAATGCAGATGCCTAAATGGCTATCACTGGTCACAAAGCGGTGTCAACTGAAAATCAGGATTTGTGTGTGATAATAGTCGCGGCGTTCTTACCTAACGGCTGGGGATTGATGATCGTTTGTGAGCGATATGGCAGAGACAACTTACCCGCAGCTGGTATATTGACCACTGATCCGATCAATAGAGATCCGGTCGGCGATTGGGCAGAAAATAGCGCATGCGGTGGCCCCTGACGTTTGCTATCTCCTCGGCCTTAAGGTCAGCGACAATCATATTTTCGGTGCCGCCGGTATCTTTTTTGAGGATGTGGCCGGCCGGATCCAGCGCGATCGCCAGACCGGGAAACTTGAGCTCGTTTTGATTGTCGCCGGTCTGATTACAGGCAATCACGTATAGACCGTTGTCAAAGGCGCGCGCGGAAAGGTGCCGCATCCAGGAATCAAATTTTTCAACGGGTGTGCCCCGCGGAGAGGCGTGCGGCATAAAGAGCGCATCGGCCCCGTCAAGGGCCATGCGTGTGGCAAGTTCGGGAAAATGGACATCATAGCAGAGTTGGATACCCAGTTTGAACCCGTTGATGTCAAACAGCGGGATGGTATCGCCTGCCGTGAAAATTTGCTGTTCGGGAGGGGCGATATGGACTTTGCGGTATACGCCAACGATGCCCTGGGTGGTGGCTACCAGGTGACTGGCAAACACGCGGCCGGCAAGGTCGGCCTCGGCTAATCCGGCCAGAACGGCGATATCAAATTCTTGTGCCATTGCCGCTACCGACTCACTGATGGGCCCCGGCACGCGCTCGGCTACCTTTTGTATATTGGCGCGGGTGCTGTACCCGGTAATGTTCATCTCGGGGAAACAAACCAATTGCGCGCCCTCTTTTTGGGCGGCTTCAACCCACCCGGCCATGCGATCCAGATTATCGGCAATTCGACCCATCGGGCAATTCAATATAACAGCAGCAATGCG
>JAAUXU010082182.1_pt1 | contig 19023 bp, 14 predicted proteins | sample 7278151 | NCBI WGS metagenome assembly JAAUXU01 (sample SAMN14350113, study PRJNA611818) | marine sediment metagenome | isolation source: surface marine sediment (1.8m) | place: French Polynesia: Moorea | collected 2018-08 | reverse complement strand
GGTGTGGTCTGTCTGTTGTGCTTGCTGCGGTTTCTGCCTTGGTTCGTGTTGGGCTCTGCTGCGGCGGCGCCGCGCGCGGCGGCTTCCGCTGCGGTGCGCGCCCCCCCCCCCGCCCCCCCCCCCCCCCGCCCCCCCGCGGCCCCCCGGCCGCCCCCCGCCCCCCCGCGCCCCCCCCCCCCCCCCGCCACGGCCTTATCTCTCACTCTTCTGGTAGCGGCATCTCCAGCTGGCCGTCGACTTTATCAAGTACAGTCGACAATAGAATTCTTCTGTGTGATAAAGTCCAGAGAAAGAGGCATATTTTCCATGGCCCATCCGCGCTTGCCACAGCAATTCACATGTAAAGAGTTGACCGAAGGACTTTTCTCCCCGGATTGTGCACGTGTTCACGTGACTTAAGTGAAAAGACATCAGCCAACTTTTCAAACTTTCCATGTCCCCACGCCACGAACCGTTTAACCTCATGCTTTAGGCTCTTGAGGTCACGCTTACGCGCTGACGAGAACAGTCGGCATATGCAAAGTGCGTCCTCGCGGTGTCGACGGCGCACTTAGCCGGGGCCCCCTAACTGAATTGAAGTTCTTATTACTCATTACGCATATATACCACGATGAGTTCGCGGCCGCGTACTGCGACGTCGGTCCTCTCTGGCTCTCGCTCAGCGCGTGTCTGTGCGAGTTCCTCTCCCTCCCGGACCCTTTGCTCATGGACATCCCGCTCTCGCTTCGCAGCCTCATCGTCCTCGAGAGGACGAGAGAAAGCGGGCAAAAGATCCTCGGTCCGTCGGACGCTCGCTCGCTTGTTCGCGCGCACATTTCCGATGAGTCGCTTCTTAGCACCGAGCGCAAATACCGCAGTTAACGCCAGGCTCCATGTAAAGAGGAAATGTGAACACAAAAGTGACTGGCTCACTTTCTTTTTTTTTATTGTAACAGACTCGAATACATTAGTACGTACTTCGTTGGCTGGCATCGTGGTCATGTCGCAGAAGAGGACGACGTCACGTGATGTCGTCTGGCACGAGAGCGTGAGGCTGGCAGACATCATGGCCAAGGAGGAGGAGGAGGTCGGACACTGCGACAAAGAGGAGAAACATCAAGCAGACACAGCTTATGCCTTCAAATTGGCGGAAAACGTTTGGAAAAAGCTGGCGCCCTCCGCCCTCTTTGCTCTTTCATTCTAACAACCCATAAAGAAGGGGGGGGGGGAGAAAGAACAAGAGATCACGTGGAAAAAGCACTGAAACAAGGAGAACAAAATCATCTGGAACAGCTATTCTGTAGCCATGCAGCTCGGCCCGCTACTTCCGCACTTCGTCATCTTGCTCCTGAATGGTAAGCGATTGTTCAGTGCTGCTTGCACTGCCTTGAGATGATGCTGTTGTCGTCCCTCGTTTATCGTCAGTGACATCACATTTATACAGAGCTATCTAATAGTATTTTTGCCTGAGAAAAGGCTCCTGGGGCCATAAAAGCTCGTCTTTTTTGCGATGTCCCAATCGCAGCCCAAGCCTCACCTCTGCGAAAAAGAATGTCCTGCATAGGTCATCTTTCGCCGTAGCAGTTCGTTCTGTCTCTGCAACAGCGTTGCCACATCAGAAGCCGACGCAGAATATTAATCTGGAGATAGCTGAGAGATACGCGCACTTGCATGCTCACGCACGCCCCGAGAGCGGGGGGGGGGGAAGCGTGTTGTGGGGACCCACCACAACTCGTCCACGTACATCTGGGCCAAGGAGTCGATAACCGAAGAGAAGATCCGTCAGATCCCCGGGTTCCCTTTGCACATTAGCATTCTGTCATCCACTGCTTGTTCGTCGTTCTACGAGCAACAAAGACGCTGTGGTCATTTTTTCCCCCCCAGCTCAATTCCCCCGTCGAGAATCGCCATTTCTCTCAGCAATTAACTCTGAGACAGAGAGAGATGCGACGATTGAGGGAGACGCAGCCAGAGAGGACGTGGGGTGTAGAAAGCAAGAAGTAAGAAGCATTTAGGGAAAGAGGAGCAGAGAGCTCGTTCTTGGTCCCGGCCCAAGAAACTAAAGGGTTGAATAACGGAAGGGTGCGTGTGTGTGAAGTCTGGCTCACCAATACTTGGCTTCATGCGTATGTCAAAAACGCGAGGTCCCCCCCCCCTTTTTCCATCCTCACACGGCTTAGGAAACCCATGCTCTGAAGTAAAACCGAGATTTCCTCTGGGACGAGAAATCTCGCTCGTTCTGACTGCCACTCAGGCGCCAAGTAAATATCTTCTTCTTCAAGAGAGGCCGAATGACCAAAAAATTCCGGTGAATGCGGGTTTTTTTTCGAGAGAGTCACAATTGCGAAGGCTCTCGTCTCCTCTTCTTACGATCGGGCTTTCGGTTACAGAAGCAGGTGGTGAAGGGGTAAAAGAGTTACGATCGCTCTTAGTAGACAGGTGTGGGCTCTTTTCTTCCCGCCAAACTGCTTTCATGGCCCGGACTTTATGATTTGTTTGCTTTGACAGGGATTGAAATGACTCAGGCTAGTATAAAATGCAAGTAGTCTTTCATAACAGTGTTAACTTTCGCTCTGCCTCCACGTTCTTCCAGTGGTAAGAGTATGAGACATTTACCTAATCCTTCCTAATGCTCGCACATGTTGAGACAGTATATAGGGAGTAAGTATCTCATAAAATGACCATACAGGCCGGGAGGGGGGGACTAGGGAGTAGGAAAGAAAGAACACTGTATTTTCTCTATCGTCATAATTTATGAGGGTGCAACTGCAGCCGCTATTGGTACCAGGACCTCGGGCTGGAGGCGACCGTAACGTGCGTGTGGGGTAAGTAACATTACAGAAGACCTTACTTAAGCTCACGGGGCTGGCTGTAAAATTTTGGCCACTTTGGCTCTGACCTTGGCTGCTCATTTCGACGCAGGCCAGGAGTCACGGAGCCAAGAGGAGACCCAACGTGACTTGGGCCATCCATGTCTCGGCCAAAGAGCTATGGCCGATACTGTAGATGGACAAATTGGCACGTGAGAAGAGGTTGCAGGAATCAATTCTGACCCGGGGCCACTTCGTTCTTTTTAGGGGGGAGGGGAGAAGATCCGGAGTGCTGTGTATGTGGTGACCCGGACTGATTGTGGTCCCCTGACAGATGACCCGGTGGAAGGAAGACGTCTTGCAGCTACAACTTCTCTGTCAGAGTTCTGCGTAGACTGGACAGACGGAACGCCAGGCAAAACTTCTGCAATTCATCCACAAAGTGGCAATCCTGCCAAGAGCAGTGAATAAAGACAGAAAAAAATTGGACAGAATATGTCTGTGCCAATTCTGGCACGTATTTTTGAGCGAAAAAAACCCGGCAATCCTGGGCTATTCAGATGGCAACAATGCGTACATCTGTGGTGTTGGAAGGCCCTGACCCCACATCACTTCTGAACCAGCCATTTCGAGTGCACTGTTAGGATTGTCCTCGAAAATGTCTGTCTGGACTGACTTTCACTGGATGCAACTCAGATCACAACTGTCTCCGAGCAGAGACAAACACCCAAAATCAGGGTTGACTGATGCGGTGGCAGCAGGAAAGGGATTGTTTTGAGGAGTAAATTGTCATAGTCCTTTTTTTTTTTTTTACAAACTGTCAGCATATATGATAGTTGAGCGACAAACCCAGACATTTTCTAGCTCAACTTCGACTAGACAGCTCTCGTTCCTTCTTTTTATCCGGCGATCCACGATTTTAGGCCGATCTGAACGGGATCGCGATCCTTTTCTGATGAAGTCCGGATCGGATCAGATGGACCGATCCTTTCCTATTCTTACGATTTACTGATCCTTTTGCTGCATGATTCACTCAAGGTGGCAAACTAGGGATGGATCTTGAGCCCTGCAGTTCAAGTGTCAAATGAAAAATTGCTGTCGGTTGCACAGTTTGGCAACCCTGGAGGCTTCGCCGTTGCGTATTCTGCAGTGCTTTGTAGTGGACCCGCGAAAGGATCTAATCTTGGATCGTGTCTCGCCAAACCCGGATCGGAGACTACAGCGGACTTTTACCTCGCCCCCTGTAGACAGGCGGGGTCAGGAGTGTTGAAAAGCAAGTGCCATCGACTAGACTGAGAATCCAGTATTCTATGCTGATACTGCGGATCCAAGGATTTATTTATTTATTAAGCATTGGCATTTTTTGTGCCCATTGTGATGCGCGTTTAGATGCGCATTTTGATGCGCGTCTGCATCAGTTGCATCTTCCAGCTCGCCTTCAGCGTTCACTATCAACCCTCCAGTGCGACATTGAAGGTACCACTGAGTCCTAACCAGTGGAAGATTTTCTATTTTGTCAAGACCAAAAATATATGCTCGTGACGTGCATGCATAACGTTCTGACCCACCCCCCAATGCTCTTCTCTTATTTTTTCTTCTATGTTCACCCGACCATTACGTTACTAGGAAGAAAAAGTCCGTCCTGACCTAAGCGCGCATGACATCTCACACATGTACTCGTATGTACCGCGTCAGCACCATGTATTCATACCATTTTCAGCTCATAGCACGAGTACCACACATGCTGTGTGAGTAAAAAAATGGGCGCAGCATGAAAAATTGTAAAAAGAGGGGGGGGAGGGACTCTGTACTTATGCAATGGTATTTATGTGTCATTCTGACATGTTGAAGGTTGTCAAGGCCACGTCCGAGCGTAGGATGGATCGCCCAGATAAGATTCTTCCCACTTTGCGTCGGAGTGTGTGTGTGTTTCTGAGGGATCTGCCCTGTTGCATTTTCTGCGACTCACACAATCTGTTATATACATTTAACGCAGTGTCTGTCAGTTTTTACCGCACGTTCGGAATATGCAAAACTACGGGACACAACAGAACGAGAGAGCGAAATCCTTGTGGCTTCACTCGTTTGGCCAGGAGGTCCACGCTTTCCCGTAGGAGTTCTTTGCATGCAAATGTCGCCACTTTGGAAGAGTCTTCCAGAAGAAGAGCTCCAAACGAAATTCACCCCAAGCAACGGGACGGTCGGATCCCCCCCCCCTCCTCCCCCTGGTCGGGCGGCCACATCGTTAAGAATTTCAAAGTCATTCTCAGTGGCCAAGATTGCACCGAGCGTGAAAGAACTGTTTAGAAGCCTCTTATGTACGCTTGTCAAGAACAAACACACTAACACTGGTGCTAGGTATGATTCGAGTCACGAAGCTAATTTGAATCTCTGGTTGGTTTGTTCAAAACTTGAGAGTTTTTACGCATTGGCCCAAGACCTGACGAGGTCATCATCATGTGAATACTGCGCAATTTCTGGCCCATGTCATGGAGGCTGGAGCAGTGATTGTTGGCACTTAGCTCATCCTTTCATCAAAGTTCGAGTGAGATTCGAGTGAGATTGATACAAAAAAGCGCTATCATTCGCAACTTTGCTGGCACATGTAAACACCAGTGGTGACCAGGATGCCTTCGCAGCAGATGAAGTCTGCAATAGCTCATGCTGAGATACGAAAACAAAGTCCTCCTTCATAAAAAAAGGCTGGGAATCCAGTCACAAACATGTCTGGCCATGACGTCCTCAAGCACAGTTGCCACCATTGCTGGCATGGTGAAGATGCAGGAACGCCAATCCTGGATTGGATTCGGGCTGCTGAATTGAGTGCATTACACAAATATGCAAGAGGCCCTTCATATCACATATATTAGGACATCGAGGGAGCAAAAGCCAAAAAAGGAAAGGAGGGGACAGCAATCAATGAGACGCACAGTTTTGCTATATTCCACAGCAAGCAATTCCTTACTAAAGCAACGCCTAATGGTCTTTCTCTCTCAGCCGGACCTCTCATCCTCCGTACAATATGAGTGAAAATAAATGCAGTCATCAGGCCGCGCGTGCGTTTTGCTGAACCACACTGCACTTGCACTCTAAATTGGCCAAAACGAGGGAGGAAAAGAGAGAAGAACAAAAAGTGAGCAGGAAAGAGCCAAGCGGGCTTGAAAAGAAACAACATCGTAGTGAAAGCTGACACTCTTCTTCTTCTTCTTCGCCCTCCTTTTTTACTGCTAAAGTGCGCTTTCTAGTATTGTTGCAGTTGTTGGTCATAGAACCACTCCTGCAGGCCCCGCCAGTCATCTACGAGGAGCGCGTGTACGTGGGGTCGAGTACAACTGGAGGCAGCAACGTCAGCCACCGGTTCATGCTCGTCGGCAAGGAGTATTCATGAAACAAGTAGGTGGTAGTTGCACAGCTTGAAGAGGCTGTGCTCGAGGGGACTCGACCAGAGCTGTGGATGATGCATCAAAAACACTTTTCAGTCAGGGTCGGGCGCAGCTCAGTCATGTGGTGCAGGATGGAGCTCGAGAGGAACGGCATGGGGGACGAGGGTGGACGAGGTGCCAAAAGAGAGAGGGGGGGAAAAAAGCCTGGAAGGGGTGAGCCAGGAGGGTCTCTTTCCTACTTTCGCATGCATTCACAGCTCTGCTGAATGCTCACCACGGCCACGTTGTGCGCGGGCGAGGAGGAGGAGCCCCACTTGCCTCCTCCAGGGGTGGCTGGAACAACGACCCCGCCAGTGATGAGGTGACTGGGGAGCAGCAAGAGACCTCTTTATGCAAGCGTTTCGTCTCCGGCCGCAGGCAGTGGAGAGTTCATCGCGTCCACGCAGAGGTCGGCTCTCTGGCCACCCTCCACACTCACAGCCTCTGGCCTCGCTACGCGCTGGCGACCCCATTGTGGTGGAACCAACTCCGTAGCAGCTCGGACAATTGTTTCGGGCAACCGCGTACTAGAGAAGAAAAGAGGGGGAAAGTTTTCACGGATGAGATGACTTTGAGAAGCAATTCCTCAATGGCGAGCATGAACATACGTAATTGAAGGCCGGTGTGTTTTTTTTTCTCCTTTTGCCCGCAGTCTACATTAGAACGAGGATTTCTAGATCTGGATGAGTGCTACTGAGAGGGTTCAAGCTGGTGCCAGCATGGTTAGGTGAGACTGTCCCGTTGTGTTGTACAGTCTTCAACCGTTTTTCAGTGAAATTACGGTTGGACTTGAATTGTCTGCGTTAGACAGGCAGCGTATGACAGGTGCGGGAATCCCTGGACGCCAGGATCACTGGACGTCATGATCCAAAGCTTACTCCGGAGGATAAGTCCCCCTTCTCGACATTCGGATGATTCACTGAAGTAGTGGAACCAAGCATGTTCCAAGCACAACATGAGAGAGACCAGGTTTCGTCACTGACTGCTTGTGCTGACACCAAATCCACTTTTGCTCCTCTAGAGCAACTTTCATTGTCAAATGTTGCAATTGCTTATGTTTGGCGCGATCAACTGATACTGGAAGTAGCAGAAAATCCTTTATTAGAGGGGTGAAGACGAATTTTTTTTTGCACTCGAATTCCCGCTTGAGTACCCGGGTATTTCCTCCTACTTGACTCGACTACGCGAGCTTTTATCGATTACCATGCTCGACTACCTCTCTTGATTCTATCTGTAATGATAACCTTGCCTTCCCACGTTACATTGCCTAAAATAACAAAGAAACACTGCTCTCTTACCCACGATCTACCGAAGGGACGGACAAACAACTTTCCACGCAGAGCAAAAGAGGGTCTCTTCAGCTGAAAGTCATTCTCACAATTCTGAACTGAATGTCACGCATTTTCGAATACTTATTTAGTGCTCTGGAGTAAAGTCAATACACGACTCCACTCCCAATCAGCTGGACAGATTGTGAAACAGCCGGACAGATAAAAAATCTGTCCCGCTCCTTCTTAAGTGCCACTTAAGGCACTACATACTGGAAAGAAGTACTCGGTCCAATTAAATCCTGGTAAATCGTTCTCTCAGCAAAAGAGCTGGAGCAAGTGGAGGGGGGTGAAGTAGGGATGTCACAAGCTCGACTCCTTGAGCTGTTTAAAAAGCCATTTGGCTGCCTGCCAGATCCCAGACTCCTGGAACGCAAGTCTCTCGGCAAGGACAACACGGCAAGGAACACTGAAAAAGACCCTGGGTCTTGCTCACAAATGAGTGGCGTTTAACTGCTGCAAGTGGCTGCCGCGTACATGGTCAAGGCGACCCTCCTGTTGGACAGGACAGCCCTCGGGCTCATGACCTCCCCCTGCCTTGCAGCCTCGCGAGGCCATGAGTAGCTGTACACTGCACAGTGGGACTACTTGGCTATTCCGTCAGGCCATCCATTTCTAGTGGAGTGTTATTTCTGCTGCAAAACTTCATCTGAGGACCCTCCAGTCAAATGAAATAAAGAAATTATCAGTGTCTTGGCCCCGTTCAAAGTTCCATAGACACAGTCCTTATGGATGTTAGATCAACATTGCAAATTTAAAGTGGATCTGCTTAGTTACTACCCAGATGACGCTAAACGGTGGGAATGTGCTCAAAAGGATTTTAAGAAGGGTTTAGCTTGGCATCCCAGCCTTCCAAATCTGACAGTCAGGTTTGTCAGATGTTCCTTTCTGGAGTTTCTCTATCTCGCTTTAACTATTGCTCTTAGGTAAGAGCAACATATTGCAGTGGAAAGAGGCAGAGAACTGGGAAAGATATAGTGTTTACTCAAAATTTAAGAATTTCGTCCACAGAGCTAATTTTGTCAAAAGCATTCGCAATTTTCCATCTAAGCACAACTTTCGCTGGGATATGTTAATGTCACGTGGCAGCACAAAAGAGCGTGCACAATGATGAGAGGTGTGTGACGAAGCACATGTTCTTGTTGGCCCCCAAGTTCAAGTTTGCTCCTATCCCCCCAACTGTGATGTCGGGAGATGTACTCTCCAGGGAACAAGGTGGGTCAGACAGACAATTGCCAAGTTTGACCACAGGGAGCACGAGAAATTCCTGATTTTTCAGTGCAACTTGTGACAGTTTGCTAGAAAGTCGAACACATCAAAATAACTTTGAAAAACTAGAACTTTTAACTCACCGAAAGAAGCACCTACGCCACTTACAGTAATCTTCCACTGCTTTCTTTTCTGTAAATGATGTTTGAATGTACAACGATCGGCTCATGATGAAAGTGGATAAGAAATTTCCGCACACCAGGACACTTCTGCGTAAAGACACTTTTTTGGCACAGCCTGGAGGACACCTCATTGGTGCTTGTGCAGACCTTGTGAGATTATTTTGGTTAACCCTTCTTTGTCTTATGATGTTCCGGCGGACAGACAGACAGACGGACGGACAGACAAACAGACAAATCTACCGCTGCACGAGATACACCGAATACTGTCACTGATGTGACAGAAATGAGCCTCAAAACAAAGCTCGACAGGCCCTTGATCAGATCAGATTTTGATAGCAGTGCTGAAGGATATGAAGAAACGTAACGAGCGGAAAAAGTGTGAAAGTTTGCACTTCCTCGTGTCACATCAGCAGTAGGACGCAATGATGCGGAAGAACAACTTCTCCTTGCTCAGGGCCTGCGCGCAGCTGCACATCAACAGCAGCTACGACGAAAGTAATGAAAAACAGTGTGAAAAGAAGAAAAAAAACCCCAACCCTGTGTATGCATTGAGTACCGGCCAAGGAAGACTAACCATTTATCCATCTGTGGACCGCAACGCCGCTACTTAGACACATGGTAAACTTCTTGTCTTCTTGTCGCTTTTCTTCGCTTCGTTGACCCACTTTCCGTCGACCGAGGACGAGAAGGGCGAGGAAGAGGGGTTATTTGCGTCGGAGGTCGGAAACAGAGCCTCGATTCTCTCTGTTGTTCTTACCCACCCAGCGACAGATTGATCATGGCAACAATGGTGTTTTCCATCACCGAGACTGAAGACGCCGCCGCCGATTTGCATGTGCTGAACAGCCTGACTTATGGATGGGAGGGTAGAAAAAAGGGAGCCTCTCGTTCTGGTGCTGGTGGAAGAGGATGCACTGTGAAACGTCGGTTTGGTGCGTGGAGGCTGCGAGATTTTTCTTCCATTATTGATCACATGTCTCCATGACGGATCTCGTATCAAGTACTTGGAGTAGTGATAGGATGGAGGCCCGAGGCTCTTACCCTGGAGTCTGGAGCTCATTGCCAGATGTTTCAACAGCAGCTAAGATTTATGCTTTTTCTGATATCGGCCTTACGCAGACGGCCTAATATGACCAAATTGGCGGAGGCTCCAGCTACAGAGCCTTTTTTGCACAATCTTGAACAAACAGCTGTTGTTGGGTCGCAGCAGAGGCCTCCACGAAGAGGCCTTGATGGACAACGTCCTACAACTGTTGCATGACCATGACCGAAAGCTTCTCCCTGAATGTACCACAAGGAGGCTGTGAGGCTGAAGCCGCGCTCAGCCCTTTTATCCACGTTAAAAAAAGTGTAGAAGACTCTCTGCCAAGTACGTCGTACCGTTTGAGAGGTAAAGAATGACAGTAGTACAGTTCACTCCGCTTCATTGGCCCTCGGATTATTGGCCCTGCTGGCTAATTGGCCCAAATGAGGAAGGGACCGTATATTATTCGGCAGAATCCGCCGGTTAATTGGCCCAATCTCCGGTTAATTGGCCCACCACTGGCCAGCTTGATTCGTAATATCGTCAGTACCGTATGTGGCGCATTGTTTTCAGCGTCTGTGTGCTCCGACCTACTTTTTACGCGGGATGTGCAGGGCAGGTAACAAGGAAAACAACAGGAGGGTGGTAGAATTAATTGTTTTAAATGATGTAATTAGGGCTCAGGCATTCAGGCAATTTTGTCACAGACTGCTGATACCGACGTCCGGAACAACATCCATACAACTGATACGAGGTAGTTTGGGACGAAATCAATTGAAAACCAACATCTTGATACTATGAGAAGAAAACATGAAGTTGCACTTGATCTACGTCCCTGAAGGCACCCGAAGTGACTCAATTTTTTTCTCGGCTAGAAAACATTTTAAAGTCGATTTGGAAAACTAGAGACGTTTCTTGATTTTTCTATGCACTTTTTGGAGGGAAAAAATCTATCAGGCGTCTTTCTAGACCGCATTGAGCATCAACACGAGTCATTTAGCACCTTGGCACAATGGGCACCCACCAAAAGAGCTTAATCAGCATCGACTTGGACCACTGGGCAAATGTGTAGCTCTGAATACACAATTTTTTAAAAAAACCTTTTCAATAACTATTTGTGGCGGGGTAACTTCCATGAGCATTCCTATAGAGCGACGCGCTCAAGCTGGAATATTTTTTGACTAATTTATTTTGTCAGTCTCCAGAGCATATCGTTTTGTAGATGTGAAAGCCAGCTGCTTCGTATAAAGAATATTTGCACACTAAGCTACATTGACTCTAATCAAATGCATAATGCACTGTGATTAGAATCCGCTATTATACACTCAGTGCATAATAGCGGATTTTTTTTAAAGCCCGTAAGCTTTGAGCTCAGAGCTCTAGGGATAGGTTCAAGCAGGCTTTCTGCAAGTTTGAGTCGAGTTGAGAGATGTTAGCTTAAGTTGAGTCAACAGCTTGAAGAGATCCTTTGAGCTCTGAGTTCAGGGGCACAAGGACGACAGTGAGTCACCCACAAGCAATTAACCATTTTATGCACTTCACGTGCGTTGGTCTGATGACTTTGTTGTTCTGATGCCAAGAGAGCCATTTTGATGCCAAGTGGGCCAGTTTGACGCCGAAGGAGCTGAGAGATGCCCATGGAGCAGATTGGCGCAAAATGAGCCACTTTGCTGCTCGATATCGTCTAAAAAGACACCCAAAAATCTCGACACACCTTTTACAACGCTGTAGCATTCTTTGCATTGATGACAGTTGCACCAAGGTGCTCGGATATCGGGGTTCCCACAGCAATTTTGACAATTAGACACACGGGTCATTTTTGATCTTAACTGATCTCGACAAGTGCTTTATAGAGTGGAACAGAGATTTAACCGACTTCTCCCCTCTGTGACAAGCGTATGAATGTGCCCGTTACAATGTACAAAAGTGTGTAAATGTGGCAGTTAAGAGGTGGAAGTGTAAGGAGGTCTTTCTGACAACTTTCAGAAGTGTGCCTGTTATGCTGATGTTCCAAAGTCTCCCAATGAGGCAGGAAAATACAGCAGTCCTTGGGTACCCGAGTTCCAAAAATGAGTGAACACGCGGCCAGATTGGATCCGCGAAAAAAACACGATCCGGACGTTCCCTAGCAATAACCTTGGCCCTGAAAAAGTTTGCATCTGGCATGATTGTATGGGATGTTCACAACAACCAAAGTTGTAGCAAGAAGATGGAGAAGTGGGCTGTTGAAGCTAATTTATTAAGCAAAATGCAGCGCATCTGCTGCGACGTCACTTGGTGGTGGCAGACAGAAGTGCAAACAAAATTTTGATGCGCTGATTTAGATGGACAAGATGGTTGTGAGCTCACAACTGAATTCTTGGCAGTCGTCTGGAGCCCTGGTTTCTTTTGACTTGTTTTTAAGTCAACGAATTGCTCGATTTGTTTAAGAGTGACTCACGCGAGCAATTTCTTCATCCGGTGACGCAATGTTGTTACACTCTTATGTTATAATGATCTGTCAAATTCACTATTAGTACATTTTTAAAAGTAAAAAGGTCAAAGTCAGGTCCAAACTTTAAGCTAATACACCTGGAAAACTGCCCAACCTAGAACTGTGCTTTGAGTCTTGTTTACGTATATTTCTAAGGCATGTGTCTACGTGCAGTAGTTTTTGAGACCCATCAGTTTAAAGTTTGGACCTGATTTTAGGGACACCCTGTAGAACTCGACGGAAGATATCCTCCAGGTACTGCTGACAGCGTGAGACATCTTTCCCAGGTGAGAGAAAGACTCATCTGCGCCAGCACTTTAAATCAACCAAACATCAAACGAGGAGTGTTAAAGTCCAAGAGCCAAAGTTACTTTGATGAATGCAGTGGGCTGCTGTAAAAGATCAAGCGCACTCTTATCATAGAAGAGTTCTTTGAAGGCCTTTTTGTCCGCCAACATCCTGTGGTCCAAACTGGAAGTACCTCAGCTATGCCAGTCTCTTGGAGAGAACTTGAAAACCTCTCTGCTGAAGGAGGACACCTTAAGGAAGGTTTACTTGCCTGAAAGTATAATGTGAAAGCTCCATCGACTACAAGGGAGGGGAAAACGTCACCCAAACCTGCCTCTTGTCCTGGCACCTGTTTCGTAGCCCACATTTCGATGCTATCTGGCATATTCAGATTCGACCCCGAAGACATGATGCAGGAGCAGAGAGATTTAGAGGCCTCACGCGTCCAATCTGACTTGGTTCACATCAAAGCCTCTCCGGATCTTGAGTTTTTTTTAAGAAGAAGAAGAAAAAAAGTAGATTCATCTTGAACAATTCCAGCTTGATTGGAGCAAGTAAGAAGCTGATTGAAAGAGATGACAATGATAGCTGGGCTTGGACAAGTTGTCGTTTTACTGTTCTCTGATGAAACACCTGTGATTTACCCCAAGATTATGAGGATGTCAGGCAGTGCTAATGTGAAGTTGCGCTCCAAGACGACCGTTGACACAGAGGGATGTGCACAAAAGTGTCCCGTCAGACAAGGGACGCTTTGGCTTATGGCTGCACACTCAGAACAGTTCATAAATGCTGAAGTAGGATGTGAATGATAGGTGGTCATCATATGAGTGGCCTTGAAATGCTCTCTTGGTCTTCTCGGCCAAGAAAGCTGCACGAACATATTGTAAAATCCGAAAATGCCCATATAGGGGCAATGGGGCTGCCGAATTTTCCGACGTGTTCTCATAAGACTGATCGTCCACCACTTCTTCTTAGTAAGTTTATGCGTGACGTCAGTGTCAGCAACGAGTTGACCGCGAGTCAACTCGTGACAGTGCTCACTGCACTGGCGTGCTGTTGGTGTGAACCATCCTCTTTGTGTGGACTTCTAGGTCAGTGTGTGCCACAACTGATGGGGGCTAACAAAGTACGAAGGTATTTCAAGATAGACGGATAATTCAAGCTTATGTGGCAGCCCTCAGCTGTTAATTTGTTTGTGAATAACCTTTCCAAACAACTTCTATTTACATCATGTCGACTGATTATTAATACAGGGTCCAGTGAGACCCCCCATTTCCATGTAGGAGAGGTTGAGTGCTTGGGCAACATGAGATCTTGATCAAAGGAGAACATTTCAGCCAGTGAGCGGCATTGTCAAGCAGGATCAAGGTGTCTCCATCAATGATTTGTGTGAGGCATTTAGTTTGTGCCCCCGAAGAGAAGCTTTGATCCTCTGGGTAGACCTGGACATGTCCTTACACAGTGCACAGTTAAAAGTGGGCAGGACACCTTTTCTCTTTAAGCGATTGTGCAGTAAACATAAGTTACTTGGATTATTCACCAAAAGGTCACGGCTAGTTTGTTACATAAGCTTATTTTGAAGCGCCTGCGTGGGTGCAAAATGCATCTTCTATATCGGCCCTTTTTTACAAACTAGGCCCTAAAGGCCAGACAAGAGTGAGGCGATATTTTTCCGTTTAAGACTCAGCCAGACGTGAATCAAGCTGCAATTTTTGTGAGGACTCATCTATTGTCCCAGCGAGTTATCAAAGTTGAGAAGCCTCGTAAGCGAAAAGAGCCGAGCTGCACACTTTGAGCTTGGCCACAAGAAGCGGGCAAATCCCTCCTTCATTCCCCAGGAATTGAACGACCAGAAGAAGAAGGGCCATTTTGGGACGGCCTCAGTCAAAACCGTCAAGTCACCATGTTGTGTTAGTCCAATCTGAACTTTCGTTTCTGTGTCTTCTTCAAATTCTCCTATAACAAAGTGCAAGCTGACATTGGCAGTTCAGGAATCCATGCTTTTTTCCCCCTCGACTGCCATTCGCCCTCTTATTCATCGGAAGTGAAGGAAAGGGTTGAACGGTGCCAACTCCGCGGCGTCCCGCCAATCCATCATTGCCCCGCCGTCGCATGGTTCACGTGTACCAACCACTCGACCTACTTTTTCATGGGTCAGTCCAGCTGAGCCATAAAACGACGCTGCTGATGCCACGATGAAAGTAAACGTCCTTCGACGTGTTGATGCGCCTCTTTGGAGATGCCACGGCTGTTATCAACAGTGATAACCTCTAACCTGCGATGGCAACAAAGTAGAAGCACGGTCCCAAACTCAATAGGTGCTTCAGGCTGTACCGTACACACACCTACTGGGTGGGCCACGATAATGGACACTCAGCCATTGTTGATTTTTTCATAAGGTAATAGCAGAGACAACACTGGTTCGAGCCGAAAAGGTGTCAAAAGCGTGTGCACACGTTTCAAACTGGCCTCTCGAATCTCGTCACTGCTTCACGGATCTCGCCTTCAGTTATGGACTCCCGCGTCCGTGATGAGCCTGACCTCATAGTTTGAGCAGGTTGGCATCAGGCCTTGCTACAGCAGGCCTGAAGTCCATTTTTGTAATGAGTGATCGCATGAACTGATGAGTCTCCATTCCATTGGACCATCCTGCACAGTTGGCTGGCCAAGAACACGTCCTGGCGGACAGAACGATTTGTTTGGCTATGCTCTTCTTGGCGTCACAGCCATTCTTATTCACCACACACTCTGTGCACACCTAGTGTTCTTCTATCGAATTTGTACCAAATAACATGATTCAAAAGTAAGTCTGAAATATGTTGGACCACCCCGTACAGTGTGCTTCAGTGCATCTCCAACACATAAACAAGCGGTGGAAAAAAAATACACAAAGAAGCCTTATTCTCCCCCCTCCCCTTGTTGGAATTGGGTCGTGCCATGAAAGCCATCACGACTAAGCTTGTAGCATTGCTACTCCCTCACCAAGGAGAAGGAGGAGGGAACAAGGAATCTTGTTATCAGAACTTGTATGCATTCCCACGATTCCCAAGGGCCCATTACCGTTTGGTGGGTGGACGCAGTGCTTATCGTAATACAACGGCAAAAGCGGCGTGTCTACATATCCCATCACATCATCCTTTCACTTTTGGAGGGGGAGGCTGCACACCCATAACGTCGACGCACACGTACAGCGGCACGCGCGGCTCTGACACGCACAACATGCTAATGGACAGGATGCTGGCGCTCTCCCGGATGACATCTCACAAGAAGCACTGAAATTTGCACATGCGCAAAATGAGCTGCTTTCAGTCGCAACTATCTCTCTTACAGCTCTTCGGTGCTCTGCCGACGAGAATGAATACCGTCTGATCAAGTACCTGATGGCCAACTACGAGCCCAGCGTCAGGCCTGTTCCAAACGCGGCCGACCCCATCGTCGTGAACTTCGATGTCTCCCTCCATCAGGTGAGCACAGCGTCATTCGCCCATGGCGGCGAACTGGGGTGCGCCCGCTAAGTGGGGGAAATCATTTGTGCTGTTCGGCATCATCAAGGTCAACTTGGCTGGTCACACTGAGAGCGCAGTAGCATAAAGTGATCCGCATTGAATAACTGTACCGGGTGTTCGATATTTAGCCTTTCCATCGACACTCACCACATTCATCGATACTTGCAGCCCAGTGAAGTACAAGGAGTACCCAACAAGTACGTAGAGAATTTCCACTACCTCGCTATAAAGTTGTCTTTACAACATACACTTTACACTTAAGTAGTTCTGGACATTTTCGAGACGTTAACTGCATTTGAATTAAGAAAGAGAATGAATGAAAAATCGAGGTTTAAAACTTCGCTCGACTGAACTTGTTTGAGAAAGTTATTTAAAAAGGCATCACTTAAAAGTCACTTTAAGGCACAGGTATTTTCGAACAAAAATGCTCCTCCGACAAATGATTTGCTTTTCACTGCTATCAACATGGCTTCATATGATTGCCATGCATAGCTTTCTACGAAAGCCAAGTACACATATCTTCTAGCCAATGAAGGTCTGCAACTTGTTTCCCATATTTTTCTTGATAACGTTTCTCCTGGCACAAAAGTTCCCCACTTACCATGCGCACCCCGTGCAACGTGCGCACGTAGCTCTGTAGTCCAGTCAGTCAGTACTTGGCTCTCCTACATCTTCACAGATTATCGACATGGATGAAAAGAACCAAATTCTGACTACGAACTGTTGGCTCACCTTCAATTGGAACGACACTCACCTCAGGTGGAACAAGTCTGACTTCGGCAACATCTCCACCATCAGGTTGCCCTACGACCGTGTTTGGAGGCCAGACATTATACTATACAACAAGTGAGTCAATACTCACTAACAGCCGGATGAGTCCCCTCGAAAGTGATCTCGTGAAGGCCCCAGTGTACATAACTATCAGCTGGGCCTGTCAGACGTGCACGTACACATGTATGCATTTTTTTTAAAACTGCAGCGCCCATTTCAACTACTACCAGGCCATCATCAACACCAACGTCATCGTGAGCGACACCGGTGATGTTGTTTGGCTCTCCCATGGAATGTTCCGCTCGTCCTGTGATATCTCGGTCGAGTACTTCCCGTTCGACATTCAGAACTGTAAGCTCAGTTGGGCATCGTGGACCAACGATGACACGACGGTGAGAACGCGATTTCGGACTAGTCAAAATTTGCTTCATCTGCGATTATGTTGCCCCACACAGATCGACAGGCCTAGGCCTATGGGGCCTATGCTGGTTGTCTTGAACAGATGTTAACACTCAAAGCGAGACGAGACGCAGTTGAATTCTCTGCTCAGACACAAAACATGCGTTGCTGCCCAGTGCACACATGCAGTAATCGTGTCATGATCTCGTAACCTTACCAGGCACAGCCAGGACGCAATAGAATACATTTGCACGTGCATATAAGTTGCGTGCCAACAACGTGTACATGGCGAAGCTGCATGAATTCAGCTCGGCGCAGAAGACGTTGGGCATCCCCAATCACAAAGAACATAATGTATGGTCTACTCTGTCCGGCTTTTGGTAGCTTAATGTGACAGAGAGGCCTGACTCATTTCTGAGAAACTGAGATAGCGACGCAGATCGTCGGAAATTTGGGTGAACGAGAGAGCCTGCCAGAGAAATGCCCCTAAATATGTCGGATACAGAGAGCTCCGCTCGCGCGTGAGCCGCCTACGTATGTACGTATGTACGCTGTGGCAGCTCTGTCCTGCGCCCAATATGTTTTTCAGTGTTTATCCCCCAAATTTCTCCTCTTCTTCTCCATCTCCCCTTGCTGCCATGTAAAGAAAAGAAAGTGATGACTACATCAGCTTTTCCGTGGGCGTCGGAAGGGTAACCCGAGATCGATGATTGATTTTGCCTTACAAAACCATCCGGCCAAGGATCTGTTTCTCTCATTGCATCATTCCCAGCTCGTGCTCCGCAACGTCTGCAGTCACACTCCTTGCACAAACAAAGGGTCTGACATTGGCGGCAGAATTGCATGGTTTTTCCACCTTATCCTGAGCAAGGTTCAACAGCCTTCCCAGCAAATTCAGCCCTCTAAAACGAGCCTACGTAGGCAGGCAGACTGGGTATGGGCCAGCACCAGCGACAGCTTCAAGATCATCAACTTCAACAGGTTCTTGCCTGCCGTGTCACGGAGAGGCGCATAGAAAACATTCGTGATCGACGTCAAGGTCCCCCCTGGTCTTTACATATACAGTGGGGGCCAGAAATGAGCGTACAGCGGGAGAGAAGACGAAAAAATTGATTTTTAGGGCGTTTTTTAGCAATAAAGTGTGATCCTTTTTTGTTAATCCCCCACCGGGGGGGCGCTGCCCCCTGGACCCCCACGGGGGCAAGCCCCCAGACCCCTAAGTTTGTTGCTTTAACTTCTGGCCCCCACTGTACCTGTCAAGTCAGTGAAGCTCTTCTTAATGTTGCTACCACTGTACGTAGTGCGGTCTTTCTTTCGTCAATAGAAGCTTTCTTGCATACGCAATACTGCAGGCCATGTGTATAAAAAGCTAAACATGCAAGAAAATGCACTCATGCGAGTCCCTAAATACTGAAACTGAATTTTTCTTTCACTAGAAGTGACACCTAATTGATATGCCAGTACGAGAAGGTGGACGCCTTCTCGAGGAAGAACACCACGGAAAGGGTTGACCCATTTTTTTTTTTTGGGGGGGGGGGGGCACTGAACTCTGGATAGGGATGGTGAGAGTTGTTAAAAAACCATTAACTGCAAAAACTTTTAACAACTCTATAAAAATTAGACCAAAAAGCC
>JAAUXU010072863.1_pt1 | contig 19025 bp, 17 predicted proteins | sample 7278151 | NCBI WGS metagenome assembly JAAUXU01 (sample SAMN14350113, study PRJNA611818) | marine sediment metagenome | isolation source: surface marine sediment (1.8m) | place: French Polynesia: Moorea | collected 2018-08 | reverse complement strand
CCCCCCCCACCCCCCCCCCCCCCCGCGCGCGCGCGGGGGGGGGGGCAGAGAAGGAGAGCTTTTTGAAGAGACCTTCTTAGTAATAGCGCAGTGGTAGCAACGGTCTTCGCTCTCTCTCTCTCTCTCTCTCTGGCAGACACGCACACACACACACGCGCGCGCGAGCACGACGAGCCTGCGCGCGTGCGTGCGTGTGCGCGCACATCTGCGCAATGTTCAAAACATTCAGTCGAGCGTTCGCTGCCAGCCCGAGCAGGAGACGTGCATGGATGGCCGCCCATGCAAGTCTCACGCGCTCCGATGAATTTTTCGAACGACAACTTTTCCTCCAGATAAAGTGCGGGATCATTTTCCCCTGCTCTCACCAAAAGTCGTCGTCGTCGTCGTCGTCGTGTTCATCCACCAGAGGAGAGGAGGACGACAGCATTTGACAGTAAGTTGAGGCCTCGTAGCTGTTGTGCTGGCCACCAGTGAAGCTTCGTCCTCATCGTTTAAAGAGGACCCGTTGCACATATCCAGACCTCTGACTTTGGTGGCTGAACAATGTTGAGGACCAAGAGATTCCTCTTTTTTTTCAGTGCTGCTTCTTAAAGGGGGCGATCATCATTAGACAGCAAAGTGAAAAAAAGAGAAAGAGAGTAGAAGGAAGGATAACAGGGTCAGGTCGTAAAAGGTGGATGAAAGCTTGAGTGAGTTCTTGGATTTTTGCTCCTTGGGGCTCTGATGCTGAGGGAGGAAGAAAAATAAGAGCGATATCATCACGTGGGCAGTTCATACTTACACTTCAGCAGAGGGGAGGGGGGGATGTGACAAATATTCCCTGATCGCTGTGGCTTGACCACGAGAGCTTGGGCGGCGTCTCCCCCTGCGAGACCTCCTCGACGTCGGTCGGGTCGTCCGCACTCGTGGGAGGGCAGAGAAGTGTGTTCAGCACCTCTGGACTCTCTCTAAGGACTGCACGCGCTCGTGCGTGCGTGCGTGTGTACAAGCTCGGACTTACGCCCAACTTTGTACGTACAACGCGACGAAACTTTTTTCCGCGGGGTCTCTCATGGACGAAGGAAAAAACTTCTTAAGAGGGTATTATTTTAAACCGTCGTTGGTGATACCACAGTCGGGGAGGGGAGGGGGGGGGGGAACTCCACAGCCATTCTTTCCCCGGGTGACTTTTATTCAATTTCAGTGCAAAGAAGTTTCCTTTCTCTCGTTTCCTATTGAGTTCCCCCCTTACCTTACCTTCTTTCTATATCCAACCATCCATCTCCCATCGTGTAGTACGAGTATATATGGGATACACCTTCAGATATAGAGCTGCAATATGTTGGCGCCAATGTGAAAAAAGAGAGACAAGTTGAAAGTTTCTGAGGTGCAAAAAGCTTGGAAAGAAGAAGCTTGGTCACATCGGTCTTCATCAAGGCCGGCGGCAGCAAAGATTTTTGGCTGAAAAAAACCTATAAGTTTCGCTTGTGTGCGTTTGCACTCGCGCAAGCACACAGAACTGTCATTTTTTCCACCCTGTAGAGAAGCTGCTGCTGCTGCTGCTGCTGCTGCAATTACCACAGCTGCAGAGCTTATATGACAATTAGAGACCCTGGACGAGATCTCAGGTTTCTGATGACAATTGCGGCCTTGACTCGACACACTTTAGGCGTCTCATTGCTCCGGGGGGCGTGCGTCGGCACCCCGGGACGACCGGTCACTGACGGAAGTAAACGGAGGTGGAGTACGAGCGAACCGAGTCCACCCACACCCCCGCAAGGCCCAGTCAAGGCTCATTGTATTGGCTAAGATCATCAACCTTTGACAAATGAACTGTTTATGTGTGTGTCGACTGCGCGTCTACTGAAGAGAAACCCAAAGTGACGAAGCCCGAGTTGAGTTGAATTTTTCCGCCTTCCAGTACTGATGTTAACAGCAACTTCAACAGAAAAGTAGTCAAAGTGCAACCAAGTCGTGCATCCCAGGTCAATGCTATGTCCGCCATTACGCACATGACCTCTCCTCGAATAAACACATCCATGTCATGGCAATGTCATTGGCCTTCAGCATGTAGTTATTTAGCTCCAAGTTCCGGAGCTGCACTGTCCAGGCTCGCTTGGCGTCCAGTTGACAGTGCAGTACACAAATGTGTGTACGTGGCAGTCGTTGTCCGCAGGGTCTCTCTCTTCAGCATGGCCTGCAGGGAGCGAGAAGACTTCACACAATTTCGGTGCGTGTTACATGACAGAGAGGAGAATCCACTGTGAGAGGAGGGGGGAGGAGAGCTGTCTAATGGCAGGTTGACCCGACTTGAAAGCACGCACGCACGCACGCACGCACGTATGCGTGTGCGTGTTTGTGCATCCAACCACTATGTATATGACTAAGATTTAGGACACACTTGTGCACACAACAGAAGCAGACGACGCTGGAAGAAGTCCTTCCATCAAGACACTGTAGTAAGACAGTAAGGAGATTTTTAACGACTGCACAAGAGAATAAGACGTGACTGCTCAAAAGGTTAAGGCAGCGCGGATTTCCTCCCAATTATGTCAGAGGATTGGGGCGAATTGATTCTTAAGGTCGACCCCCCCTCCCCCTCCGGTCCGTCCCTCCTCCACCCGCGATAATTGTTGCTCCAAAGGTTACTCAATGCACAGAAGGACACGCTCGTGCTGCTCAATTTCATACATTCCCACTGCCCTGCTCGACCTTTCTGACCCCGAAGCTGCGCAACTCCGTATTTTTCAACCATACACAAGAAGATGGAGGAGAAAGAAAGAGGTTCTTCTTCTTCTTCTTCGTGCAGCCCCTCCTGCTCTGCCACGAAGACGACGACGACGAGCAGGAGGAGACTGAGCACAGCTTGTCAAACGTCAGCAGTTCTACTTTTTTCTTCTTGGTCGCCGTCAGATGGTCGTCAGTCGTGTCTTCGGCCCTGCTCAACTAAGGATATAGATGTTGTCATCTTTGAACTGCTGTTTCCAACATCCCCCATTGTCCCTTATATTGTTCTCAAGTTCTTGTCTTTTTTCATGATTTTTCCGATATTCCAAAGTGTCCTTGTACTGCGGCCTGGCCAAGTGCTAACAGAATTTTTCAATCTGTACAACGCACGGTGCCATTTTTCTCTGCAAGACATGTCTTGCAGTGAAGAGGGGCTTTCTCTTTCCCATCAGAAACTTTGTGACGTCACTTTTGGGGATGAATGGAGACCCCTCGGTCATCTTTGACTGCCTCCTTGAGATTCGGCTGGATTTTGTATTTGTTCATGAGGTGATTCTTCAGTGCTCCTGTTGTCCCCCCCCCCCCTGCAAGCAACAATGACCCTGAAGTGTCCTGCGTCGATAGAGCTTTTTCTTCTCTCCATCGGCTCGACTTGTCAAAGTACAAGCAAACAGGATCACCGGCACTAAAGTCCTTGATAAGGACTTGATCGTCACTTTGATCTCTTGCATGTCCACATCAATGAACGTAAAAGAAGCAAGCACGGGAGTTGATTCATTGGGAAAAGGGTCAACAGAGAAGTACTGATTTAGATTCATCAGCAAGAAAATGCAAGATGTTTTGTACGTACCGCAAAATAAAAACTGCTATTTTCTCGTGCGTTCAAATGAAGCACTTAAGAACTGAATATTTGGTTCCACACGCCCCATTACTGCTTGATCAGCATTTATTGATATTTCTCTTTGTCTCGTTCTCTGCTGTGCAAATTCTGTTAGTGGCCGAGCAGAGATTCGCAAATTTGCACGCTCTCATTGGTTCGGTCCTGTTCGCCGATGCCTAAAATGAGACCTCGCCTGGGCAGTGGGGAAGTGAGTTTGTATGCAAATGGACCGAACAAAAAATCGAGGTCCGTCGTTCTCGCAATATCGTGCATCTTCGCATATTCAGTACTCGACCCGCCGTCTTGGTTCAGAAGCACCCGATCCCATCCCTCCGGGGCGAAAAAAGTGTGGCAACCCAAACTGAGCGCCACATTGAAGTTGGACCCAAAGAACCAGATCTCATTGGGGTACGGGACAAGCAAGACCCCGATCCGCTCCTCTCCCCCCTCCCAAGTCGGACCGGGTCGGTGTCTTTCCAGTCTCCGGGCGCGACGACTATGAAGACATAAGGAGGAACATTGTCGATATTCCAATGGGGCGACGGCGGCTCCGTTGATCGCCGCAACCAAGACTTCTCCGAAGAGCAGAGAAGACGTCGTTTGAGTCGCTCCCAAGCTCGACTGGATTCATGATCTTGTCTCCCACTGTTGGCAGGCTGGAAGAACTGGTGACTGCGGTGTTGTCACGTGTACGGAGACCAACTTCATGGTCGCCGTCAGCTGCTGGCTGTCCGTTTCCCGTGTACACGATAAAGCCGGCGCTGCCGAGGAAGACCCTTTAATCGGCAGGAGAAGCGAGACATCATGTGCTGGAGTATGTAATTTAATCCAGGTTGAGGCCTAGGGCCTGAGGCCCAAGAGCAGAACGTTGGAGGGAGGGGGGAAAAATTGCTTCGTGTCTACACAGAGTAACAGATGGGGCGTGGAAATTAAATTTCCCTCCCTTTTCAAGAAGAAGCTTTGTTAAGGTTAAGGATAAGACAAGGAATTTTACACAAGGTCCTGTCGTAGTCGAGGTGACGTCGTCGGCATATCCGATCTCCCACCTTCTCTGTACCGTTTCAATTTTGCGGAGACAACTTGAAGCTTCCAGCTTGAAGCAGCAGAGGCAGCACTTTTTGCAAGTTTATGGACACTTTTTGCTTAGGCAAGAGAAAAGAAAAGCCTCAGTCTGGCAATCACTCGCCATTTCAAGTTTTCTGCTGCCTTAGCCCGAGTTTGTTTACTCTAGCCTATCCTTCTTATGCTCATCAGAAAATCGTGGTCATGCTGAGAAGGACCTGAGCAAGAGGTCTGGAGCACAAGCAATGGACAGAGTCAAGAAGTCCTGAGATACTCGCAAGTCCGGGCACGTGTGCAGAACTTATTAGTTGAGCGTGCGATTTTGCTTTGTTGACGTGAGTTGGATTCAGAGCTTTGCATTGTGAGACCGCCAATTTGGAGAAGTGCCGGAAGGTGACACGAAATACTTCTCTCTGTCTCTCTTCCTCCATTGCTCAAGCAGCATTAGCGCCAGATTGAGTAATGCCACAGCCATAAGGAAATAGGGGACCCATTCAATTCGTCCTGAGCAGCAGAATACTGCAGGATACAATTGTAGCATTATTATGCTACAGCAGATTATGCACTGAATTCACGCTCGCTCTTCTTAAGAGGAATCTGTGGAAGCTTCGACGCACAGGCAAATTGTGTCTTCCTCTTAGTGTTAGCTGTAGCCACGAATGTCAAAGAAACATTCGCAGCTCCATTTCTATGGAAATTCCTCACTACTTTTTCTCACGTAAATTTGCTCCAGAATCATGAAAGAAGCATATGTCAGACGCCCTTGGTTTGGCCACAGCATAACTACAAGGATATTATTATTCTCTTGCTTCTTGTTGAGAAGACAAAGGAATTTTATGGCTCAGGACTCACACAGGAAGTCGGAAGTGATGACTGCTGTAGTTGGAATATTCGCCTAATTGAAGCTGCTTCTTTACATAAGAGCAAGGGCAATCGTACCCCCCCCCTTAACCCCTCCCTCCCCCCCCCCTTTGTGTGTGTGTATGTCTGCGCGACGGACACCAGAGTTCTGCAGTCTTGAAGTCAGTCTGGATGCCAACAGAGAAGAGGGGGGACCACAAAAAATGCGGCAAAAGAGGACGCATCTCAGCATTTTCACACAGAAAACATTTGTTTCCTCATTGGTGAAGAAAAGATGCGTCCCTTTTTGGGGGGCAGGAGCTCATTTCTTGGACACACCTTGAGAGACGACGCCCAAATGTCCAATGGTGAACACATCCCTTAAAGATTACTCACAGCCCTGAATTCAGGCTTAAGTTTCGTTAGCTATGCCTGAGCGAACAAGGCGAGGAAGAAAGAAAGATTTGACATCAAAGAATTCCTGCGAGTGTCATAGTTGAGGCGCAAGAAAGAAGTCTCCTCTTTTTTTTCTTTCAAATTCTGCATAGGCGCTAAAGCTGGATGGAGTTTGTCGCATGTCAAAAAAGTTTTTGAATTTGTTGCAAACCTGACATCGCCTAGCGCCAAAATGAGCTCCCGAGCGACGCATGTTGCTGTGCAGGACGCAAAAGTAAAGCTTCTTCCAGGAGTGATTTTACTCAGTAGAAGCTGCAAAGGTTTTTTTGTATCCAGGGCATCACCCAGCCAGGGAGGCTCTGATTTATGATGAATTTGGGACATAACACAAACGTGTGCGGATGTCGTCAAATGAAGACTAATGGCGGTCAATCAGCGGGGAAGCCAAGCGTGCGGGGCCACCATGAAGAAGCAGCAGCACGCTACCCTGCCCAGAATGTGTCAACCAGACCGGAGAACTGCCTCGAGAGCAGGCACGAGTGCGTGGAGAAGACGGCCGGATTTGTTGGTAGGGACAACAACCCTTTCTCATGCAGCCCCACCTTTGGCATTGACTCCGGCCTCCCCGCCAAGTCGTGGACAGCAGTGCTGACCTCCTCCTGGATCCCGGTGCTGCCGTGGCAGCCGCCCCGCGTGTGCAGCGGCGAGGAACCTTACTGAAGACAGGGAAGAGCGACAACAAGTCGTCCTCGCTCGCGGGTCCAGAGACGTGACGACCAAATTCATACACGGTTTCCCACCACAACTTTCGCCATGTCTAATTATCATACTTCCGCGTGTCCTCCACTGACGGATGAGATGATTAGAGTGCGCAGCAGGATCTGCTGACCAAAAGTTTACACGCTGTCCTTGAACAATAAAAAAAACTTTTTTGTAAGCCCCCTTTCCCACCTACTGGTATTTTTTTCCGTCTTCTCACTCCACCAGACATGCTTGAATGTTCCTCCAGAGAGACCTCAAAGCTGCAAGAGGTGCAAATTAAAGTCGTGAACAGACCTCCCCTTCTCCCCAATATCTTTCTCCCCCAAGTAGAAGAAACCAACTGTTTCTGTTATTCTCTCTGAGGAAAAGAGAAATGGTCTGTGGCACACAGAATTGGGGGAGGCGAGCGAGTTCCACGTATGCATGGTAGCTTCTCTCTTTCCTTTGGGAGCACCTGGAACGAGAAGAAAGAAAGAAAACTCTTGAATTTTGTATTCCACAACAGAGGTTCGTCAAGTTGGCGGACACATACGCGTTGCCACTCCAGAGCTGGCGGGGCGAACCCCTGCTGATGTTGTGGAACGCAACGTTGCTCGTCCAAGGGATGAAAGATATGCAATGAGTGTAAATTTCAGCCCTCCCACCGTCCCACCAACGCTTATCGCACGTTCAATTGCTTCTTTGTGTGCACCTACACACACCTGAAGCAGCCCCGTTCAATGTGACTCCTGAGCTGCGTTGCTCCTCTTGTCCTTCCAACTTAATGTGTAGGCATTGCTTGCATTTTAGAGTGTGTATAGACACTATCTTCGCAATCCAGTGACAAGAAAAAAAAGATTTGGGTTATGCAATATCAAAGAGCCTCATGCAGTATGCGAATTCTCCTTTTTTTACGTTCTTACGCTACCATCAAAAAGAGAGAGGAGAAAAAAAACATGCTTAGGGTTGGATTTAGAAGATATATCTTTGATGTTGCCCTATGGAACAAAGCGATTGAATGGAGCCTTGTGCCAAGACCAGTCCCAGTCAGTCAGTCGTGCTTTGTTAATCATTTTTCACTGCCAAGAGTTGGGCCAACAACACTCTTAAATGTCAATAGGTCGTCAGAGGTATTTTTGGGTACGTGGATGAGTGAGTCCTGGTGCGTGTGTGCGCCGGGCGGGGCGCGCGCGCAAAGGGAGGGGCCGGATCATCTTCGGCCCCTTGGCCATGTTGCTCCAGGCGACATCTTATGGGTGCTGCCGAGCTGAGCCGGGCTGAGCTGGAGCCCCTCCGCCCAAAACTATCTCCAGATTCCTTTGTTAGGGGCCTTTAAGACGCATGAGAGCCCCGAAGAAGGTTTCGTTGTGCCCCACACCGAGCTGTGCCCATTGAAAGATCTGCACTGCTACATACGCAGTTGCTACAGCTGACAGGATGAATGAGTGTGCATGATGTCACAATTTCATGCCCAAGTGCGGCGATTGCGGAGACCGCGAATCCGACAAATCTAAATTCTTGCGGCCTCATTGTTGATACCGAAGCGGTTAACAGATCAACAGCGCCCACGGCGTCGTCATCTTCGCGCGTGGGCTGGTTGACGAGGTCTCATTAGCTAATTCGCGCGGCCTCTTCTTGTGCCACGAGCAGGACGTGTAGGATGTGTCACTCGGTGCGCGCGTGATGCGCACGTCGGTACAGTGGGTAGCGGTTTTGCATCCGCCTGAATTTGGGCAATTTGCTCGGGTTTCCTGTTGCCGTTGCTGCAATTTGCAACGTGCCTATTTGCTCATCACCAACGAGTGCAGCTCGATTGGCAAACTGCTGATTTGAACTCACGCTGCTCGCGAGCTAAGAGGACGTAAAAGCCAGAGGGTGGATTTGTGCATAGGAGTACAGCTTATGGCTGTAATAATTCACTAATTCGCTACTCGAGTACAGGGTGTAACAAAATTGATTACTTCCCTCCCCACCATTTGGCCGAAGCTTAACCTAATCCTAAGGGCTTTTTTTACATTTTTCCTTCCTCCCTGATAAATTGCTTTGTCAGCATTTAGTCGGGCACGCCAGACCCTCAACTCCCAACATTTTGACAATCGTGACATTGAGAGACAGAAACGGAGCATGCACGAAGAGGCGGGCGGGGCTCATTCTGGCAACCCTGAATTTCACAAATGAGACGGATATGGGGGACATCAGCTTTGTGCCACCCTGTACGTACAGACGTCCCTGGCGACACCGACATCATTCGCGTGGTAGCAGCAACTAGCTCGTATTGTCCCAGCGTCCCTCGTTTGCTGCGAGCAAGTTCCATTTACAGCTGGAGAGCCCGCTAAGCGTGAGTGCAGCGGGATTTAAAAAAAATAGTTGACTTAATATGCACACGTCCGCGTAATCGTGAGTTCTCACCGCACACAGTCAGCCCGCATGCAGTGAAGTTCCTGCTGCATGTCACGCACAGCGCAGTCCGAAAACGGATGCCTTTGAGCTTGACGTACTGAAATTGATGCCTCCAAAAAATGGTAATAATGATACTCGCACGTGCGTTCGTACAAGCGATGCTGAAATTTCCTACTGACAGAAGCATCGGTGCCGAAATTCACGAGAAATTTGCTTTCGTGTCCACACGAAAGGACAAAAATCGCGCTATTTGTCACTTCCTGCATGCAAATCTCTGATCAAATATGTCTTCGTTGCTTCACTCCGACTTTTAGCTGGCAAGAAGATAAATGACCGCGTCGGAGGATACTATTTTAGGTGCTTTTGCACAGGAAGAAGGAAAAAATTTTGCATTTTACTGCTTGCTGGAGGAGGATGAGTAATGAGGCCGTTGCGTAAACGTCAGCACAAGCGAATGCAGGGTAAAAGTCAAAGCAGAATGCAGAAGAAAAGAATATAGCATTATGATAAGCCCAAACCTGATTCTTTCAGCAGAATTCTCTCTTTGTGGGTATGGAAAAACAGTGGAGTCCGTTTACGCAAGTGACGTTCTAGCAACTTGCCACTGTATCCACTTTTTTAGGGCGAGGGACAAGCAAGTACGTTTTTTGTTCAGTGTTGACTTAAATGAGTAACCAAAGGACTTGATCAAGTGTTGACCACCTCGTGTGAGGGCTCCTTGGGGCCATTCCAACCATGTGATCAAATGAAGCTGAACTTTGGCCTTGCTCCCAGCCGGTGGACTCGGCTTTCGATACACGGAGATGAGTTCTTATCAGCCTTCTTCTTCCCCAATGTTGATCATGCTCTCTGCTCAGACTCTCCTGGTCCTGGAGCAAGTCCAGCCTGTATCAATTCAGCAATTCAGTTTGGGGAAATTGTCTCTGCATGCGAACTGTCACCATAAGCGGACTCCACTGTACTTTCCGATTCCGCTTCCCGTCTCAAAAGAGCTTTCTGGATAAAAGAAAATGTGACGAGACCTGAACCATTGTGTGACACATAAAAAAGACTATTTATTGTATTCCACCACCTCGACCAATCTAACCTCAGCCACTTGCGGTGTTGGAGGCGAGGCAAGCGTTGCTGTCTTCGCTTTTGTTGCCCGTCTTGAACAATGGCATGGCGAAGACAGGACAGGAGCAGGCATTCTCAATACGACGGAACAACCACGCCTTTAGCGCCAAACAGACATCACATGAGTACATCAGTAGAACAGGAATTCCACCTAATTGCAAAATATACACAAAAGAATTCATTGTCTACTTATGTATGTAGGTGCATACGTACCTATGAGGACAAGTCTTGTGCTCCTCTCTCTCTCTCTCTGGCGAGCGCGCCCTTGATCTCTCCGCACGCTCTTTGGATGGTTGATGTTTGCATGCGCGTGTGCGCGCTCGTCTCCAGGGGTGCGTGCGTGCGTGTGTGACTGCGAATGGTGGCGGTGCCAGCAGCAAATAGGGGCGTTGTCATCGATTGAATGCATGGAGATGACGGGCAATGGGGACAAGGGAGATTATCCCCTTTAATTTGTGCTCGAGGATCCCCTAAGGTCCTTTATTCTTCATTTATGTAGACCCTACCCGTTACTATCCCCCGAGGAAAACCCCCTTCACTCTCCTCCCTCGTGTTTCTTCGTCTGTGATGGTGGCACGAGAGATGAATACCAGGCAGTCGTAATACAAAGAGGCGTCGTCGGTACATGTAGGATGAGGTGCATTGTGGCCGTAACGACCAACACCAAGGAGCTGCGTGCTCCTTTCTCTGAGGCCACAATACCAGGAAAGATTTGACTTACACTATTATTGCCTCGGGCCTTTACTCCTCTCGCTGCTTTTGCTTCAAGAACTTTCATCAAACTTTCCGGTCGGCCTTATTTACTCCTTGCAAGGATAAGATGAAGTGCGTACGTAGAAATATCGATCGATCGATGGACCTGATCTAAGCATGGTGTTAGTGTTTCTTCTACCCTTCTTTGCAGGTAACCAAAGATGTCTCTCCCCAAGTGGAACCACTGGTTCTGGATCACCTTATCGACGATATTGCTACTTCTCCGATGTGGTACGTACGAGCCCAGTACTTGTGTGCTGTACTGCGTGGCCTATATGTATGTACCGGGCCGGCTGCAGTGAACACGGTGGGCTGAGGCCTATTTAAGAGAAACTTTGCCTCTTGGTGGGAGGAAGAGTCGTTCTGCTGCCCGTAAATCATTGGCTTTCTTGTTACCCACTTGCTTGCCAAAGCCACTCACGTGTAAAAGCAGAAGATCCGAGTGGCCTGGTTATCTGCTCCTCTCAGGCTCAGGGTGTGGGGTTTTCTGGTATCACTGATGAAAGAGGCGGGTTTCACAGTCCGAACCATTATTCATTCTCCTTTGCAGAGGCCGCATCTCATATTTCGCTCTACGACGACCTCCGACCTCCTCCGGAGTCATCCGCTTTCCCCTCGTCGTCGCCGCCCCCGGCGGAATCTTCGGCTTCTCCCGCCGATCAAAAAGTCATTGTCCTGCCCCAATCTGCATTGTCCGTGGCCGCTGCGGAGCCGCCGCTGACTGTGGTGACGCCCTCGGCCGTCATCGAGGAGAAGACGCCCAAGGTTGAGATCAGCCATTCGGTCAGCGTCATTTCAGTCAAGTTCTCCTCGTCCTCGTCGTCGTCGGACGTCGAGGAAGACTTGACTTCCTCCGCGGGAGACTCGATTAAGCATGATGAAAGGCGGAAGACGATATTTGCTCCTCCAAGTTCCTCAACTGAAGACGACGCCTTCGCTGCCCCATCAATTTCTCCTCAGCTCATCACCACTCGAGCGCAACAATCGAAAACTTTTGAAACTAAAGAAGACGAGGAAAAGGCAGCTTTGAAGAGCTCTTCAGAGAGTGTCGAAAAAGGGCTGGAGATACAGCAGGAAGAAATTATCAATTCCACCAAAGAAGTGTTAGTAGAAAGTCAGCCTCGATGGAGGCCCAGAGAAGAAGAGCCTGAGAGGATTCCCAAAGCCATCGAGATTGCACGTAAGAAGGACGAAGAGAAAATCAATCAGGCCACAGATTCCACGACCACCGTCGTCAGCCATTATCCCGATGGCAACGACATAAAAGACGCAGAAGAACAGCAGCAGGAGCCAAACTTTGTCGAAGACAAGTTTCTGCCACTGGATAAAGAAACTGAAGATCTGATAGGAGCAGACGGTCTCTATTACTACGAGTCAGAAGCGGACCTGTACGACGAGTACAACATCACCCAAGAGTATCACATCCCAGAAGAGAGCAATGGCAGGTACGTGGGTTCACTCTTCAAATAGACACTGGCCTGTCAGTTGGAGCGGGACATTTGCGAAGCAACTGCACAGCACAATACTGGTGGTACACACGGTACATGCAGCAGTGGGAAAATTCAGAGTACGATCGATTTTTGGATGCTATTCCAAGAGTGCTCCAAAAAGCCTGCCAAGAGACACGTTTGGGGCATGAATTAGTGTTGCCAAAAATATCAAAATTTTGAAGTTCCCAGTTACCATTTCCAGTTTCGGGGGTTTTCTATAGAAACAGATACAATGCTAAATATCAAATTTTAATATTGGCAGCATACTGTGTAGAACAAAAAAGGACCAGGCACTTAAAATTTGTGTATAACTTTCGCTAGCATGCTTTCAATTTCATGACACTTCATGTTCACTTGTGCAATGATCATGTGAGTCAGTTGATGTCATCTTGGACCAGCTTGGACTGATTCATTGCATTCATAGTCATTGAGGATTACCTGTTGCATGAGTACAATGGATGAGTCCACGGTGGTCCAAGATGACATCAAATGTCTTCTTGTCTGATCATTGCACAGGATCATATGAAATTTAAGGCATTGTAGCCAAAGTTGTGAGCAAATTTTACCCCCTTTTTGCACACTGGACTGGACCATATATGTATACTTTTTAAATCGACTGTCTCTATGTCGTGAAAGCTGCATCCAGAAGTTGGCAGAAAAGTATCATTCTCCTGATTAACATCACCAATATCCTCCCTATTTCTACAGCCTTGGCTCCTTGCCCATCTTGTTCTTGAAGAGTTTGGGCCTGTTCCTACTTGACTAGGTCAATTTCCGTACTGAAGTCAATCGGACGCCACACTTTGCCATTCCGATTGCACCGTAGTCGTCGATGATCTTTGACTCACAGGCCGAAATGTTTCTCCCAGGACTCTGTTCGACCACGACGAGAGCGGTGAGGAGCTTCTCGAGGTGTACAACCGGGTGCTGAAGGAAGAGAGGGACAACTATTCGTCTGCTCAAGACGAGCAACTGCTTCGGGATTCGTCTGAACAGAGGGACAACGTCAAGGCTTGGATGCCCATGGACAACTCGGCCGTGGTCGGGATCGCCGTCGCAGCGATTCTCTTCATCGTCATGGGCACAAGTGCGTAAAACAATGGCTCCAAAGAGATCTCTTCGTTCATGGGAGAGCAGTTTTGAAAGTTTTAATCATGGAAGGAGAAACCATCCTTCCCTCCAAGTCTTCTTATCTAAGTGAGAAAACTCATTATGGCTGCCTGCTGTTACTGCTATGTGAGCTTCTTCTTCCCGAGGCCACTAACTTTAATTATAGGCTTCCTTAGGAGCCACTTGCGAAGGCATAATTTTTTCCCTCAAGCATGTGAGAATTGGCTCCACCAGGATACTGTAGCTTATGCAAGTGGTCATCTGACTTAGTCATAAGACTTACGGTATCTTGGTAGTAGCGATATAATCCTCCAGGCTCATCCCTCTGTACGTACTGCACTGTTGTGCTCAAGGTAGTGTTGGAGGTTGAGTCCACAGAACTCTAGCTGGATGTGATGCTTGCAGTCGGGATCTTGGCGCTCGTCGCTTACCGCGAGAGCTACTACAAGCCTCCTGCTCGCGTCGTGGACGACCTTTGCTGCCTCAGCTGCTACAGCTACGGCAACGGGTTTGGATCTTCCGCGGACTCAAGCAGCAGCAGCAGCGAATTCGCGGCCGGTGACGACAGCGGCTCTTTCCGGAGCGGCCGCAGCACGGCCGGGACCATCAGCACTATCGACTGCGCTGGATTCGACCTGCCAAAGGCAAGTTGTCAGTCAGTGTCCGGGGCAAATTTTCGATCTCTGATTAAAGATGTCATCTTCATGCAGGACAATTTCTGCGAGGAGATGTACAACCTCGACAACGACTCTTTCCTCAACAGTTTGGAGGCGATGGCGATGCCCACCTCGCGGTGGCCAAACTACAACACAGATTCTGACGTGTGAATTGAAGAAGTTCGTTTTTGCATTCCTGTACGCACCCATCAACTACTGTGTATATTTGCGATGAAAGTACTCGTATCATACTGGATCCCCTTTACCAACGTACGAGTGTAAGAAGCAATTTTGTGCTCTACACATTTGAACGGCTGTGACAAATAAAACCTAGCTTTAAACATCAACTTTTTTACGTGTCAGAACTCATCTTTGTGCAGGTAGTCGAGTAGATTGTTGGCCGCACATCAGAAGCCCACGTTATGAATCCGGTGTGTTTTGAACACGTGAAAGATACAATGACGAATGATGATACTGAGTAGAAGGGCAACATTTCTATGTCGTGCGACTACCTGCATCTGTAGGCCCGAGCGCACATGAAGGAAGCTTCCTTCTTGACATTATCTGTGTCCTCGTCTGGCCCCCTGGGGTCTTGGCCGACTATGACCGCGTGGCAGCGAATTGTCCACCACTCTGCCGTCCACTTGGCACACGTTGCCAACCGAAGGAAGCATCCAATCTAGAGTGGATATCCTGATCCGCCGAGCCCGCCTCAATGCGAATTACCGTCTTATGAAGATCCTTAGAGAATGAGTTCTTTCTCTTTCTCTTCGGCACATTTTCTTCAATCTAATCCATCACGCGGAAAGAGCTCTTTGATGGCCTCACTAATGAAGCTGCTGACACCACAGCGAAGAGAAGATGTCATTAGGGACATCACGGTAGCAAAAGCATCTAAAAGGAGCAGTCACACTGCTTGCACAACAAACTTTGAGGCTACTTTTACCGATTCTCCTTACATACCTTATGTGATGACTTTCTGTGGCGTACGTGAATGGTGTGGGTAAGTCTATCAACCTGGCAAGGATTTGCTTCTAGCTAGCGGAGAACAAGTGGAGGGTGCTTATTTTTGCACGGGACACCTTTGGGTGAGTGAAGTTTAAGAATGTGTCTATTTTGTAGAGGACTACATCATTTTGTGAGTAGAGTGTCAGGGCTGTTGAGCAACTTCGCATTCACACTCATCGCTTAAACAAGTTGCACTCATCCTCCAAGAACACTGGAAAACTTTTGGGGAAACTATATGAGAAAGGATACGAGAAAGGTGCGGCACGTGAGTTATAGAGAAATTGGCAGAGCACATTGCTGTTGATGCTCCTTATTTGGTTCTTTTTCTCGGCTAGAGTGTGGCGCAATGATCAATTTTCACTTGATGTTCACAGGTTTACTTCAAGGTGAGGCTCTTGTTGACATTGAGGCTGTGGACCAGTTTGTTTGAGACCTTGTCACGATCATTGTGCATGTGCGAGAACTTCAGCTGATTCATAACTACCTCCTGGAACTTTCAGCCCAGCCCTAGGTAAGACCCACGCATATAAGGACCATACGGCAGCTGAGACCAGCAACACTTAAGACCACCATCTTCTGTTATGATAGTTGTGACCAGAGCAACGGGACGTTGAGTAGCGTTTTCTTGAGGCAATACTCATGACACTGATGTACAGATGGTCTGACATAAAAGCTATTAAACATCCAAAAAACGAAGTACTGCGCTGGCAAAGGTCAACTACAGAACAAAGCAAAAGGAGAACACGATCCTTAAAACTTTCAGTAGAGCTGGAAGCTTCATTCTTAGCCTTTGAGTCACTCATGTCAAAGCGGTGCTCAGGCTTTTTAGTGTTTTAGTCGTCTTTTCTTAATTTTAAAGTGCAATTCGCCTTTTACCCTAGAGTTGGGTGTGCCCGATGCACGTGAGGAGTGGTTATGTTCTGGTAATATCACATTTTCTGCCTTGCTCCACGGCTCATACTGGTTTCAAATATCGCTGTTAGTGCTGTAAGATTAATCGTTTGTGAGGCGAAAATTAAAGTGAAAATGAGGTCACAAAAATTATTAGTCGATTAAAAATTCGATTAACTAACGATTACTTCGTTTAGACGTAAAAAGGGTCCATTAGCTGTACTGTATGCACGTAGCAGAAGTGAGGGCTACAAACGCACACATACAAGACAACTGTGTCACAGTTTTCAATATTCTTTCTTCAAACAGGATCAGAGAAAAGTTAATGTTTTGTCTGAGAGTGACGTCCTCTGTTTGGCGACTAAAAGCCCAACAGCACTGAAGCTCCACAGGAGGGGATCAAAGGATTTAATATATCCTTTCCTTTTGTCCACCAGATTGGTAAGTGATCAGATTTGCTAGATCGCTCTTAGCTACAATTGCCAAAATCAACCAAGGTTAATCGAATCAATTGATGAAGAATTTTAATCATTTGAAAAATTTAATCACTTACAGCAGTAATCTTTTTTTAACTTCTTACATCAATTTTCGCTGGTCTTCATTTTTACCGATCTTATTTAGGGCTGGACTGAAGTGGAGTGACTTTGCGATGCTTGAGTTTTCTAGAACGCATATTACGCGACCGCATTACATTACTCCTACGTAGTACGAAACGAGCGCTATCGGCATATCGTTATATCTATATTTAAAAGCTTGATTTTGTATGTCCAGGGTGTACTCAACTTAGCTACGTGCACTAAGGCGTGTCATTGCTGCTTGCAATTTTCTTTCATAGGGGTCTCCACGCTTCTTATCTTCTTGGGCGTTTTTTTCACTGGCGTCTTTGATACGTTTGAGGGCGCAATGGTCTTTGAACCAGCGGAGGCAGCTTCGGTCAGGGTGTTGCCTCGTAGCCTGAGAAAAAGCAGCCACACATGAAAAGCATAATGATGGCATATTAATCAGCGCGGGCGTTCGATTTACCTCCTAAAGTCAAATTTCTTATGCTCGGCCTTGTAATTCTTAAAGAAATCGTCGTCATCGTCGTCGTCGTCATCTGGATGATGATGATGATGTGAGTTCCCCTCCGTGGGCGTCGTCTTCTTGCGCAAAGACCTGAAACACCAAACATCACAGTATAAAAGTCATAGTGAAGCAGCAGAAGAAGCCTACTTGCTCATCCAGAAGGAGCTGGTTTTCTTTATCCTATTAACTTCCTTGAGTGGCGTTGGCGCAACGACCTCGGGTTCAACCAGGCCTGGCGCAGCCTTTCGAGTTGTCTGGACGCCAGGAGTGGACGGCTGTTGTTGTTGATTCTGTCGTGAAAATTGCGTTGTGCCAAAGAGGAAGTACAAACATCACACTTGATCGTCTCACCTCTTTGCTCTTTTGCTCTAGCGCAACAGCCTTGGCCTGCCATTTTTGCGCCATCCGCTCGTGGCGATCACTCTCTTGGCGCAATTTGGCCACCTGTGAGCGGAGGAGATCTAACTGGAACTCCCGCATTCCACCGCAGCCGTTCCAGGACCCTGAAATGAAACCGTAGCAAGAGAACCTCTGCCTTGAGGTCTGAAATGTGGGTACTCCTCACCTGAGGGAGCTTCCACCTCCTCCGTCATGATCTCCTTGTCGCAAACACTTCTGGACGATTCCTGCTTGGCTAAATATATAAAATGTACATAAGACTTAATTTAAACATTAAGTCCGGCTTCAACAGGAAACTTTATTCTACCTGGTTCCGATGCTTGAGAAGAACTCAGCTGACCAACAATGGTTCCGTCCATCGAAGCCGCCAGCTGGGCCTTTCTTAACTGCTGCTTCAAGTTTCTTGACGCGTTCCGCTCGTACTCTAACTCGGCCTCCAGCCGCTGAAGGCGCTTCTCGTCTTCAGCGTGCTTCCCAGACAGACGAAGTCCGGCCAGTTCACCTTGAGCGGACAGAAGGTCCTTCTCTAAAGTCATGCATCGCTGTAACAACTCGTCTCGATTCTGAAATAAAATGAAATTCTGAGTCGCAGTTCTTTATATGGTGGAGATATAAGTACTTGATCTTTGGTAGCTTCCTCGAGCTCGGACTCCGCCTCTTGGACGCGCTGGACCAGTTCTTGGCGTTCCTGTATCAGTCGATCAAACTCTTCGGAAGCTGCAGTGAATTGTTCCTTCAGGTCTTCGATCTCGCTGACAGCACCGTCTCTCTCTTCCTCCAACTGCTGCCTGTGTCTTCTCACATCTTCAAGACTCTCTTCTGTCATGCAAATCTTGTTTTTAATGTCGTCGTGATCCTTCACCAAGTTCTTCATCTGAGATGAAATGTAATCGTAGTTCTTTTGGCCCTCAGCTACTTGTTCTTTCAGACTCGATATCTCTTTTGCAGAATTATCTCTCTCCAGCTCCAAAAGTGTGGAGAGTTCCTGTACTTTGTCACCCAAGATGCTTGCTTGTTCTAGCTGCTTGATTTGATCAGCTATCTCTGTCTCCTTTTCATGCAGAGCCTCTTTGAGTTCTTCTCTCTCACTGTCAGCCATTTGCTTCTCTTTTCTGGCCCGTTCCAAAAGTACGGAGAGTTCTTGAACTTGGTCACCCAGGGTGCTTGCTTTCTCTAGCTGCTTGACTTGATCGGCCATTTCAGTTTCCCTTTGGTGCTGAATTGCTTGGAGTTCTTCTCTCTCACTGTCGGCTACTTCCTTCTCTTTCCTAGCTAACTCCAAAAGTGTGGAGAGTTCTTGGACTTTCTCGCCCAGGATTCTTGCTTCTTCTAGTTGCTCATGTTGATCAGCCATCTCAATCTCCTTCTGGTGCAGAATCTCCTTGAGTTCCTCTCTCTCACTCTCTGCCATTAGCTTCTCTTTTCTGGTCTGTTCCAAAAGTGCGGAGAATTCCTGGACGTTCTCGCCCAGGATTCTTGCTTCCTCTAGTTGCTCATGTTGATCAGCCATCT
>JAAUXU010152145.1_pt1 | contig 19027 bp, 16 predicted proteins | sample 7278151 | NCBI WGS metagenome assembly JAAUXU01 (sample SAMN14350113, study PRJNA611818) | marine sediment metagenome | isolation source: surface marine sediment (1.8m) | place: French Polynesia: Moorea | collected 2018-08 | reverse complement strand
GGGCAATATCACATATCAAATGTAGGGCTGGCAAATAACTTGTGCAAATCCAACACATCATTACAGTACAGTACAGTATACAAGATGGCCAGTGCTGCAGTATACATTGATTTTCATCCAAAGTGGAGTAAATAAGTTTAACTGCTGAGACTTCAAGTTTTTCAAAGATGTCAACAGAATTTGCATAGCTGCAGTATTAAGGAAGTTATGATGCTTGAAAGGGGTGAGTGCTGACTTTTGATCCAGCAAAACATCAGGGTGAAAACTGGGGGTCTGGGGGGTTTGCATCCAGTGGGGGACCAGGGGGCGACGGCCCCCTTTAACAAAAAAGTCACATTTTAGAACTAAAACAGGCCCTAAAAATCAACTTTTCCGTCTTTTCCGCCGCTGTACGCTCACTTGTGGCCCCCACTGCACGTACAATAGCAACCACAAATTTTTACTTGAAGAGCACTGGCAAAAATTGCGAACAATTTTACCCACCTTGCTCGTGAAAAGAGTTATGCATAAGAGGCTTGGTAGAGTTATGTTAAAACCATATAGATATATACTTCACGCCCCTATTCCGAAGATTAATGGAGCTGAACACCCGGGGCCCTGTGCGCGTGCTCTCATTTCCTGCCATAGAAGCTCCAAGATCCCCTAGTGTCATGGGGTCCGGTTCAGGCTTACACAAAAGTGCCAAAAATGATTTTAAAATGAAGTCTCAAGCTTTGGCAGCAGAAGCCGCGAGGAGGACGAAAACATGCGTTTCCACTCTGGAATAATCTGGTGCGATGAACAATGGAGTCCGTGTGCTGGCTCTTGCATGAGGCCAAGATCAACAGAACGTAAATTCATAAATTATAAAATATCCTCATAGACCATTTCTCACAGTTGAACTACAGCCATTTCCTATATAACTTACTTTTCCACAACATTTCGTGGTCTTGGCCCCAAAGAATTATTTGGCACCAGACAACTGCAATTGTCCTCCTCCTCGCAAAACTTAATGTTGCCTCATCAAGTCCAAATTACACCAGATTATGAGCATTTTACACCAACATATTCAAATTGTCACCGATTATGCCATGACTATTGGGGCAGCGTTGCAATACAGGAGTGATGCAGTGTAACGAGTGTACTTTTCCCCTTAGTAGCACAAATTTTGTTCGGCTAACGCCGCCTTCAGTCCCGCAATTGTGCTCGTCCTCCCCTCCCCACTCATCTCTGACCCTCACCTCGCCCAATTCATTTGCAGGCACGTTCTTGGACTGAACTATGAACTATGCTCATCCACCTCCAGAAGCCAGAGACATTCCACAGGAACGAAAGTGAAAAGCTGGGTTAACCCAGAGAAAGATGTAAAAGGCTTTGCTCAGGTCGCAGCCACACGTGCGGTAATTTTTTACTACTGTTGACGCCTAATACTCAGGGGTGAAGGTACGTTATTTACCTATCCACTTTCCGTTCTCCAGTCACTTCTGGTCCAGTCAGAACAGAACTAGATGGACTACAGTAAGCACACCTGAAGTCTTGGTATTTTGCCTTGATTTCTTTTAAGCTTGAAAACTTGGCATTCTGGAGTTGCCTCCTCTCAAATCCTCCACAGCTGCTTTCCATGTCAGGCCGACAGTTACATGTGACCTTCATACTAAAACTTTGACAAACTTTAGGCTTTTGTTAAGTAATACGAGGTCGAGCCCATACCTGCAAGCATGGACGGCAGGAAAAGGAACTGCTGAAGGCCTCAGTTACTTTTACAGCCACTTGGGATGGTTTCGCATGCTTTGCTGCTGGTTTTCTACTGATCAGAGCAACTGTATACATCTTCGACCCTTCAGTGTTACCTAAGAGGTTTTGTGATTGGCAGTAAAAACACTTCCACCCCTGAACATTCCGCATCGTCATCGGCAGCAAGTGTGACTGCAGCCTGAGACCGTGAAGTGATACTTCGTCAACTTTCAAAAGACGATCTGCAATGCAAAATTTGGTGTGGCTTCAAAAAATAACTTTCAGCATACTCGCAATCTTCTTGCTCATAGTGGGGGTACTGTCTAGATGCATTCTGGGAAATGCAGTCGCTATTTCGGGACTGAAATGTTGTTATTGGGGGGGGGGGGGGCTTGGACGGACGGTAAATGTTGTCTCGATTTCAATAGGGGTCTCCTAGTATTGCAACATATAGGGGTGCATTGCTAAGGAAGCCATACTACCTTGTGACACCCTGTGTACTCCTTGACCGGATCGAGGATAAGCTGAGAGATCCCAGAGTGGAAGCAGCCTCTCATGACATCTGCGGGGTCATCGCCTGAAGAAGATGAAAGCAGTCAAGATGGTCGGGTAGTCACAAAGGGCTGCTGGTCAAAGTCGATGTGGTCAGGAAGCTTTCAGTGGGGAAGACCCAGCGACCTCAGACTTCTTGAGGGCTTTGCTAGCAGATTTCTCGGCGATAACGCATGAATCGGTCACACACTAAAACCTTTTTGCTTTACCTGAGCAAATATTGACAGCGCAGCCTTCAGTGCATTAGTTTGATTTGTCTGCTCTGTTGGGATAATGAGGTGGCTAAAGCTGAGGAAAAGAAACTGACTCTCCAACAACAGATGGTTACGCAGGCAAGTCTGCCAGAATGCAACCTCCACGCTTGAGGACTTTTGGGAGGTCAGCAAATTGTACAACCATTGCTACATTCTGGACGCATGTTACAGTCTAAAATAGTATTCATTCTATAAAACAATTTGCTTCTCTTAAAAGTTTGGAGAACTGCAGGCCAACCTAGACAGCCCATTCTGTGAAGTTAGACCCAGGATCTCCCCCTGAATTTCAGCCGATCCAATTGCTGGAAACTTTTACCCCTTGTGGCAACTCTTCCTGAGACAGACTCTAGAGTTCATGCACACATTGTCAGCTGTGTGGCAGCTCCAAGTCTCGCAGTAAGTAGTTCGCACTAGCGTTTTACGAGCCTTGCTCAAGTCGAATAGTCGAGTTCTGTGTCGAGTACCTGAGAAAAAAAGCTGCCAAAGAATTTGCAGTGGCAGGGAGTCAATATTTCGGATCCAACACTGAAAAACCTATGGTCCGATGTTCGAATTTTACTATTGCTCAGCAGTAAATTGTCCGACTTTCATCAAGTATTTGTCCGGATGCGCTTGAAGGATCTCAGCTAAGCACCGAGCAAATCCGTCTCTACGGGGAAGCTCGACTATTCGCAAAGGAGTTAAGTACGAGGACAATTTTCGAGTCAAGCAAGAAGCCTTGGTCATTCTGTCACAGACTGTGGTGACGTGAGCAGTCTGTGACAAAATAGCCGAGGAAAGGTTCCCCACAGCGAAAGGCTCGAGATGAACTCGAATAAAGCTCGAAAAAGACCACATCTACAACAAAACTTGTTATGTCAGTGGAGTCGAGTCAAAATTGGTGGAGTACAGCGAGTTGGAGTACACTCGATTGTCAAACGTCAGTTCGCACCGATCTTCTTGAAGCAGAGGTCTGCAGGCAGATTTGGTCCGACACTCGGGCACAGCTTGGTCCTGAGGTTCCCGCCGTCGCCTTGGAAGCACTTGAAGGCCGTGGTCACCATGGGCAAGGAGAGGAAAGCTATCAGCAGCAGCCGCCACCAGACAGACAAGCCTGGATGGAAATCTGGCAATGAAGAAATGAACAATGAGTTAACAATGGTCTTCCCCTGTTTCTTCTTGCTGTTCTTATGAGATGCTGAAGTCCGCGTACATATGCAGCGCCTGCATGCCCGACTGGGTCATGGGGACGTCGGCGTGTTTGACCAGCTGCAGCAGAAGCATGCACTCCGCAGCACGTTGCAGCAGTACAGATATTTGAGGCTTCTACGTTCTAGAAAGGCGCTTAAAGACGCGGGTGCACGGGCGTACTTTTTTCCCCGGTTCTAAGCCATTGCTGCAGTGTTCGTCCTGTTGGAATTTTTGCGAGTGGAGGGGCACCCTTAACTATTTTCTTCTTTTCATATTCCAGGCATCGGGCACACTTTGTCTGTGTCAGCGTTGCCAGACTCTTTGTAGGGAGGTGTGCCAATTTGGGCTCATCAATATGCCAGATCCGCCACTTCGGGTGAATGCGTTGTCGCTGAAGAAGGCCCCAGTGTCAAAGCATGCCAAACAAGATATCTGTGTCCCACCACAAAATGTCGACAAGTGCCAGTTTCGCCAAAATTGGCATCGAAAGGAACACCAGTTGGCAATATTGGTCTGTGGTCCTTGACTGCATCTACGAAGGCCGACCTGAACGTTTTGGGCAACCTAATCGCTGCGAACTTTGTGTAGGTGCGACTGCGCCCAAAAAAAGGCAGGGGCCATTTCTGCGTTGGCCCCGCTGTCGTCACAATGTCAGTTATGGCAAGCGTAAAAATGTTGTAGGCCACTTTTGTCCCAGTAGTTGTTTTTTTTTCTGCCAAAGTACTGGGTGTTGGACAAAAAGTGAGCAAAGCTCACACTTTTGCATACACTTTGACCGAGTTGGCTCCTAACGGTGTCACTTCAGCGCAGTCATTGCACCATTTGGTCACGTCAATTGCTGCCCTCTCTTGTACCCGCCGGAGACCCCGCACACCTTGAAGAGACTGCGTCGAACCTGGTCCACATTGGTCGACAGTCCCGTGACCTTGGTTTCTGCACGGTTTTCTTTGCGGTCGTTGTTCCTGAGCCCGAGACCCGGGCAGAAAACCAAATAGCGTCATCTCAAATGGATAAAACTGCGCCACTTTCCCCGAAGGTGGACCTGGCAATTCGCAATTTAATTTGCTAACTGATCATCAAACACCCTGTATTACATTTCACACCGCAGAGAAGGACGGCCAAAGCTGACAATTGGCGAGAGTGGTGGAAAAAAATTGCTACTTTGTACTTGCTGACCTCAACTTCTTGAAAGAATCCACGTGGGAAGGAAGTACTTTCAGAGGCCTGCCTTTCCTAGCACAAATACACCATGGACATGTGGACGAGACTCTCGAGACTAAGTGCGGCGGATACCATGGACAGTCACAGTGCCAAAGATCTCAAGCAGGAATTGATTCCTACAGTGTGGGAGCTGCCCTTGACCCGGTCAGCTCATATGCATCTACGGGCAGCAGCTGTGCGAGTACAGCTACAGTCAGGGGAGCTACAGGGCATGCTCAGAATTTTAGCTGGAGCCTGATTTTTGGCTCATCTGGTGCAGCTTGGGCGTTTGATCAAAATGAGCCCCCCAGATCAGGCCCCAAGGACATGCTTTACCCCAGGAGCAAGGCTCTCCTTTGCCCAACGGGGCCAGAGGCCTTCTGCAGGCATGGAGAAGTGTTAAAGAGCCAAAAAATGCCCATTCTAAGCGCGCTTCATTCAACAATAGAGTACTGCAAAGAATATTGCGAAGATTTTTAGTTTCATCGACACAATATTGCACCACACACAGAATCTTATTCATGGAATTTTTTTCTGGTGATTCTCCACACCTCTGGTCTTCCCTGGTTAGAATGGTCAGTTTAGCAGACATTTCTTCTGTTACAGCTAGGCCTATTTCTGTGCCTGCACAAGGCCTCAGTGCTTTGTAGTTCGACTTAGATTTTCAGGCGGTTCAAAATCAGAAAAATAAAGTAGGACAATGAAAGGTCACTATATTTTTTAATCAAGTCGCTAAAAGGCCGCATTTTGCGGAGGGACTCGAGTCACTTCTTATTGACGAGACTGCTTCTCTACGCACAAAATCGCCGCATGTTTAGGCGGGAAATTTGAATATACGCTTCACCACCCAAAAGTCTGGCCTGAACCCCTTGAAGCTTTGAGCCAATCGACATGGTTTCCCATGATCCCGAAGTGTGCAATTCAGTCCTCCGTGAAATTTTGAGGTCATTTTGAGGACAAAAAGACTACATAATGAGAAAAATAAGTCTTTTCCTCACTGACTTTTCATCACTTATTCGAGCCGTCGAACGAAAGGAACGAATAAAATCAGTTATGAAATGTGCCTATTTTCTTACTGTACATGAGGCCTCCTTTTTCCAATCGGCTTTTCTCCATTTCTTTAATTGGCCGGTGAAAACATTGTGCCAGCAGCAGAACTTTGAAGGTTGGCCTTGGTCTTGATACTTGACCGTTCACTTGAGATTTGACAAGCGGTTAAGGTCACAGACAGTGTACAGCAAGAAAGGTCAGACACCTACAGAGTGCGGCAGCGAAACCGACACTACAGAAGATTGCTCTTATTTCTCTGCCAAGGTTTTAAACCACAAAAGCAGTCCTGAGTGAATTGGCTGAACTTGTTCTCTCAGCACCCATAGATTTTTGGACAGGATGACGAACCTCTAATAAGACTCAACATTGGACTGAAAACAATGAGTCCAACACCAAGTCATCCATTGTAGCAAAAAATCCAAAAGATATATATACCGGTATATATATATTAGGCTAGGTCAAAAAGGGGTTCACTTTGGAAATTCACTGATGGTGGCTGGGGTTTGTTGCATGGGCTCAAAAGATGAAGATGTAGTCAAATACTTTTGTAAAAAAAATTTTGTTTACCTCTGCCCAACTTGATTTGAAATTTATGTAGTAAGCCACTGTAGTAAATTTGCTGTGAAAGTAGATTTCAGCTCTGGTGGCTGTCAGAAGCTTCCAAACTGGGTGAAAATCACTGACCAAAATGCTGACATGATCCAGTTGGTCAGAAAAATATTTTACAGCAAGTCCTGAAGAAAAAAATTACAACTTATTTTACAGTATTATGAAACTATAAATGCATTTGGGCATAGCTAAAACTTTTTTTTTCATTTGACTACAAAGTCTTCCAATGGTTTGTGGTGACAAATTTTGGACACCCGCAGGGAATCCTAATTTTTGACCTAGCCTATTATATATATATATATATATGTAAAGTATAAGAAGGTCGCTCTACAATGGATGAGTCCAAAACCTAGTACAACTGGCTTGTGTGACCATCACACAGACACGCACAATGTTTCCATGAAGTTTGAAGCATCCTGATCAAGGAATTGAGCAAATTTTACGGCTATGATCCTTTTGCTGCGCACAATATTAATCAGACTATCTCTGTGTGAAGCTTCATACAAAAACATCATTAGTTTAAAAACGAGTGATAAGAAGATTTTGGCAGTCGCTGTCGCGTTTTTGCCACCCATTTTTTGATCAGAAAAAGCCGATTGTATAAAGAAAAGTCTTTGGGGATCAAAATTTCAGGACAAAAAACAGTTTTTTCCACAAAAAGCTTTCACTCACCCTAAAGTGAGAGTCATTTTCCAAGGCCTTTGGTTGTCGCACCGGTGTGGTACGCGACGAGAAATGCCTCAGGTACCCTGGCCATGGCCGTGGTGAGCCACAGGTGTGCCATTACCGGCCTGACTTGCACCCACGTGTCCTGCTGGTCGCGGTCCGCACCAACCGACCTAGTCCTTCCTGTCTACTTGTGCACGCATTACTGCAAACGCTTTGCACGTCCTTTGTCAATGTAAACACCAGCTTAAGGCAACTCCCGGTGCAGAATTGGGGCTTGCGACAAAGCCGGGCATTCGCATCAGCAGTCCGCGTATTCTCGCTTATGTAAAGTAGGGTTCACTTTACATGGGGGAGCTGGCGAGCGTGTCCGTCTAATAAAACGCTGTCAGAAGGCCCAGCTTTTCCTAAGCCTGACGCAGCTGGACTAAGCTGGACACGTTATGAGGACTACAACTATGGAGTAGTAGAGCTTTTGCTCGCGTAGTTGATGTCCTGAACAAGCAGAGATCGACGCTGTCATGAAGACTCTTGCAAGTAGGCCCCATGGATCTAGAGAAGTAGGCCCCATGGGCCAAGGGAAGAAGGCCTCGGAATGTCTCCCTATGCTGTGTGGGTGGGAAGGACAGCATAATAATGATGTCATTGTGTCGGTGAATGTGCATGATGGAAAGAAGACGGATGAAACAGGTACGTCTTAGAAAGTTTTCAATCGCGTATTATGAGGCGAAAGCTCTCGTCGTGATAGAACACGAGGTTCTGAACACAGGCTACGTTTTACCAGGCAACGTGGGAAAGTTTTCGGTACCGGTCAGGTCAGAGTACAAATCTTTCGAAAGTCGAACTAAAAATGATCTTGCCAGAATCTTGCCAATTCGCCTCCGCTTGTTCGCTGTCCATTATCATGTTGTGTCAGCACTGCGGACATCGGTTGTAGTCAGGACACAAGCTACATAAGTGCACATTGACCAAAATGAGTCCAATGACAGTCTCAGGGTTCAGGGTGTAAAGAAATCGCTTGCCTGTTGGGTGTGCCTCTTTGTTTGAGACACGTCACTTTCCTCCACTTTCATTACTTTCCAAAATGCTTTTCCCTCCTTCCTGAAGCACAGTTCGGTGCAGTGCAAATGTTCCAGACACCAGACGGGCCTCAACTATTTGGATCTCCCCAGGAGAAGCAGTTCATTTCTTCACACCCTGTACTTCAGGGTCCGGAGTGCTGTCAATGGGAGGAGAAAATGACTCTGGGCGCGTTATTGGCGGTGCTATGAATAATAAGGGTAAGTTCTGAAAGCCCATCAAATTTTGAAGAATCACATAACTTTTCTTAATGAATTTCGACTTAAGATGTAAAAAGTGTTGACCTTTTCCAACTCAACGTGAAGCCCATTTGCACCCATACACTCGACATAGCGTACCGAACAAGACCTGACACCTTGTTGACCTTCTTTGGCAACAAGGCCTTGTCCATGGCCTTGACGATGGGTCCCTTGAGGCAAATGACGTTGTAGCCAACCTCGTAGATGGCAATCCTGTTCTGGTCGTTGACCATCTTGGACCAGTTTTTCTACACGTCACGTCTCTCTTTGCCCACAAAGCTAAACACGGGCTCATTTGAACGCATAGAGTTTCCATCCAACCTAGTTACTTCAAGTGGCACTAAGACCGTGCGATAGCAAAAAAGTATCCTACCACCGATACTCAATGTTTTCTCCTGGTACCATTGGATAAAGTATGGGATCGCCATCCTAAAGTATCGAGTATCATTCCGCTACAAATATCGTGTAGATGCAATGCTTGAAACTAGAGTACAAAATAAAAAGATATGGTGCAGATTAGTTGTTGCACTAGAAGTTTTGAGCCGACAAAACAAATAGATCTGGGGAAAACCGTGTGCAAGTAGTAGTGATGGAACTGTTATTGTTCTCGAGTATCGCCGGTCCTTTTCTAGGCGATACAATACTTGATACCGGAAAAAGTGCCGATGCTCGATTCGATACTCCCGCGATCCCGGTTTCGTCCCTGAGCTCGGCTGATTTGATCTATGCATTATTAATCTTTTCATTTAATTTTTGTCAGACAAAAAAGTCCCCTCGAAACGAAAATGTTTTTCTCTACTTTTGGAACTCGGTGAACTCATCTTGAGAAGTACAAGGTTTAATGTACCGTGAAGTCGCTGTTATTAACGTTAGCTGCAGTTTATCTCAAGTTTCGGCTCTGTTTGGTGCGGTTTATCTTTGAGGCCGATCTAGCTTCAAGAGTGGCCTTCAGAAATATAACATGGCAACAAATGCAATATTAGCAATTCACAAGCGCAAGAGCTCAGTCGAGGCCCAATTGACAAAACCTATCTCAGGCTTGACTTCAAGGTGAAGTCTTTCGTATCGTTCTTTTAAATGTTCCTAGACGTTGGTCACTTCGTAATCCTTAGGTTGCATTGTGGACCCTGTGCTGAAACACGCGTTTTACCGGGTGCTTCACAATTAACTGTGCTTTGAAAACTGCTAGTTTCATTGTTTCAGTATTATGTGAAGCTATATTGCCATCGCCATCGTCAAAATTTTGTTTCTCATCAGACTATTTATAGCATTTATGAGTGGAAAGCACGTGAGCTTCTCACAAGGAAAACGATCAACAGCTCAACATTTATAATGCAACTACTTCAATGAAATGGAGGAAATTGCAGGACACGAAGGAGAATCAGCTGCCCACTCAACAGTTCCTATGACATTTTAAAAAGACTTTAGTCGGTACTTCTTTAGTAAATTGTTAAAAAGTTGAAGCAAGTGAAGTTCTGAACCCCTTCTTCATTCATTCAAAAGTACTTACTGGGCTCAATTGCAACGTTTTAGTTGCCATTTCTACTTCAATGACTGTTTTTTAAAAGTGTTCAGAAATTAAGCATATCTTTTTTCCTACAAAAAAGATATCTCTTTCCTACAAAAAAGATATCTTTTTGTAGGAAAAAAGTAGCCTAGTAGCCTAGCATTATTGATCGTGAAATGTTTACATTCTGTGTGTGTACGTTACATCTGCTTCGTGATTGTCTTGCAAAAAGGATCGATGCACGTATTGTACGTCGATGCCCAGCTCGGTATGAAACACCCGGTGCAGTCCTTGTTTGACGTCATCTTTGCCCCATTTCCTTTTCTTTGGTGATGCCCAAAGTCGACTCGCAACTTGAGTTGACTCGAGCCCAGCTGAGTTCTTCTCCTTGGCTCGAGTCAAAGTCAGAAAGAAAATATGTAATAGAGAGAACAAAAAATCATTTTTGCTGCCTGATATAGTCTTATATATGCGGTCCATCTTACATAAGTGAAAACTGATGCTGCTGAGGACCTGATGAGATTCTCATCCAGATAGATGGAGAGAGCAAGGATTGCTGTACCACTTTCTAGCACTAAAGATAGCGTGGAAGTGACTTTGCTATTAAGAATGGCTTGTACAGCTGCAGGGAGCTTGAGGCGTCTCACTTGTACGGTGTACATCAACAATTCCTATTGACAGTTGCGTTGTTTAATGTTATCTCAAGGAGGGATGGAGTTGGGTTGAGCTCGAGCTCGAAAGTCCGAGCTTTAGTGAACGCTCAAAGCCCGAAACCTGATTGCGTTGAGCACGTCTCATTTCGAGCTCCTGAGTCGGTCGGTCTCGATGCAAGACGGATGAATCTCGCACTTATGGACGACCTAAGTACACAACTTATGGTACAAAAATGGATGCAAACAAATGATGAGCTCGGAAACAAAACCTGCAAAAAAGTTTTCTGTGTCAGGTTCTTAACGACGTCTCTCAACCATGACTAGAGCCCAAGCCCGAAAATCGGAACCCACTTTATGTGAGCCTGAAAAGCCCGAAGCCAGGCTTCTTTGAGCTCGAGGAGTCCGAAGCTTTACTTTTTTGAGTCCTTTCCGTCACTAATCTGAGGAAAGTTGTTTTTGTCTCGTCTGTGCAGTCGACTTGGAGAAAAAAGGCGGCCCAGTTGGGTCCAACTAGGGATGAAACAGAAAATTTTGGGTCCAGCTTAAGTGCGGTTAAAAAAAAAAGAGGTACAACTCGGATCAGGTAGGATTGGGTTGGTTGGACCAGTGAAATCCAATTCAGTTACTTTCTTAAGGCCGCGCCAAAAGTTCATTCTGTCCAGAGTTAACACATACTAATTTGGGAGCGAGTTTTCTGAGTCCTCTCACTTTTTTCTCCTCCGGTCCTGAGGAGGTTTGTCGGTCACTCTGTGGCAACTCCAGAACAGAGTACAAATTTGTGAGTGAGAGGGTCACGCAGAGCTTACCTCACCGGGTCTGATCAACATTACCCTCCCCCTACTTTGTTTCCTGCTCGATTGGCAACCCTGCGTCGTGGTGGCGCCGGTCTCATATAGCTCGCCTAAATTTGAACCCGGTTTCGAAAGCTCGAGTCATTCACAAACACACAAGTTTTGAAAATGGATTGTGCTTGAAAACTCATGTGAATTACCATAAATTTTTTAGCAGTACCCATTGTGAGCTTGCTTCATATACGCACCCATGTGTTCTGCCGGGCCTCCTTTGATCTCTTCCAAGCGACAAAAGTTGCTCCTTTTTTTTCTTCCTGAGTTCTCCTTTCAGCTATTTGGAGAAATATCTCCACTGTCCCGATAGCAGCACTGTCTCATCCTTATTTTCTTCAATTTTTCGTTTAATGTCTCTTACAGCAGTCCTCAGGCATTTCTCTTGTCACGAGTAGTTTTCTGCCTTGTTACTTTCCATAGACAACGACGAGGCGAAGGCGTTTTACTGGACAGATGCGATGAAGACGACGACACAGGCAACGACGACGCTGATGGCGACCTCGAACACGGGCCTGCAAAGAAAAAAGTAGATGCTCGTTCAGAGAGCAACAGTTAGGTTATATGATGTCGACGGAGGGAGGAATTTTAGGCGTTCACTTTCAGTCCCTTCAGCTGGGGACGAAAATCTCATTTCGCGTCGGTCACTAACTTTTAGTTAGTTAAGCCACAAAAAGTACAACTCAGGTGAGGGTTTTTCGGTCACGGAAGTTAAGGTTTTCTTCTCAGTGCTATTACGAAATGTTACTATCAATGAAAAATGTAGCATCCACTGGACTTTCAACTTCTTCTTGTACCTAAGTTTCCGAATTTTTGGGGCCCCAGAGGGACATTTGAGATCTTTTTTTTACCTAAAATTCCGAGGTTGTGTCACACTTGTCATGTGCTGCGCTGGATCACTTTGATATGAAAGGCCGAGATGAAATGTACACTTGTCCTACATTGTTATTATTATTAGTCTTCGTCACAGTCGCAGACAAAGCACGATAACAAGAAAAATAGAACTGTGAAAGTCTGCAAACCAGAGGCTTCCCAAGCTGTTTGTGCCCCATGTTCCAGCACACACATGCGCCTCACCATCAAGTAGTAGAACAGATCTGCACTTATGAGCTCGATATTTGAGAAACTTTTCCGCAACCCCCTGGAATTAGCTCGCGGACCGCAGGATGGAAATCCCCGACGTAAAACAAGGGTGTAACGGGAAATGTCAACTCCATGCTTGTAACGTGTCCTCGGTGACGTCTCCTACCCCAGCCAGACCGCACAAGTCAACTTTGCTCATTATGTCACCATTGGGGAATTACCGGAGATTTCCAATTAATGTACCCCCTCCCCCAAAAGACATACCCTGGATACTTCAAATGGCAAATAGTGCCTAATGATATGCCAGCATCTACAGTATTATAAGGCTGCACAACCACTGTCCTGTCCTGGCTCCAGCTGCGGTAGTGATGAAGCAGTGCAATAGTTGGACGAGCTGGTCTGACAAGTCGAAAACACCAATGACCCGAGGAAACTAAACAGAGCACTTGCACTTATCATAAGTATAGTAAATACCAGCCTGGTACCAGGTGTTCCAGACAATGTTCGGGTGCAAAACAAAGTGACAGAAAACCGGTGATTCCCTGGCAAAAGTTGAAACTAAATGATTCAGAAGCTCTTCACCAACCTCTCCTCCCTCCCCTCTCTCACCACGGTGATGGCGGCGGGCCCTCTGTCCACAGGTCGGTCGGGCCAAGTCGAGCCCCAATTTGGCTCAGTAAGTTTGTCCAGATCTTGAGCTCAGCGTCAGATGAATTAAAAGCAAATAAGTAGGGGTGCAGACATTTTTCAGGGATCTGCGTTCAGCAGTTACATTGAAAGTGGCCTCCATCCATGAAAAGCAACCAAGCAGCAATCAAGGGTTGCCCTGCTCTTCAATGATGGAGGCCTTCGGGAGGTCCATGCTGCTGTGTGGCCTCACTCTGACCCTCCTATCCGAAATGCCCCCGGGCGCCATAGTCAAGGAGATTTAGGTCTGAGGATGTTAGTAGCAGCCCAAGAGTCTTTTGCATAGCGGTGATTCATCTCCTCTATGCCATCGTTTCATGTGATGGTGGCAGACTGCACGTCAGTGAGTACAATCTGGTCAGCTAAGCTATGAGGTGTTGTCAAAGTCATCACAAGTCAGAACTTCAAATGAAAATGGAAACAATGGTGTCAACCCAAGTACAAAAATGTTGAGGAAAGTACACGCAGGGGAAAACTAACGTCAGGAGACTCACTCTTCTTACCTATATTTTGCTCTCTCTTTTCACAAGGAACTCTTCAAAATTGGACTGTTTGGCGGACAAGATCAATAATACCTTCTCAATTTCCTTTACAAACTCTATGAAATTAAAGTTTGTGCTCAGTGACCCCCAAGCCCAGAGGCAAAATCTGATGCCCACAATGAAGGGTTCGACTAATTCGACGAAAAGGTTGTGTGGAACAATTCCGGCCTCGAGTTCTTAGGGAGGTTGGGAAGAAGGAATTAAGGGATGGAGTAAATGAATGTGTGGCACCAACCTAACTGGACACCGATAAATTTCTTCTGTTTCGTTCAGAATTGACACAGTTATTTAAAAGTTTAGAAATGAGCCAATCTGTATACCACTCATGGAGGTGATGCCCAAATTTATTTGCTAGAGGCACCCTGTATCTTTACGAAAACGAACACTAGAGAGATCAGACCAGGACAAAATTGAATGCTTATCATGCATTTGCCTCTTTAACTATCTAAGATGAAACTTAACAGCTAAGTCACACGGGATCGGATCGCTGGGCTCGAGATCTAGTGATGAAAATGAGTTAAGACCTAAAAAACCCCCACTCTTTCGAGCTGAATAAGATGACGAAGCAGTTTAAGACAGTTGTTCTTAATATAATTCTGGAATCAAAGGTTTAAGATTTAGTACATACGTGATGAATACACGAACGAGAATACGTTCTCAATATCACACCCTCGGGAATCTTTATTTTGGTTAAAATGTGAAGCACGCTCAATGACACAACGGCAAGCGACGTAAGATTAGGTATTGAGCTAGACCAATTTTTTCAATCTCTCTCTGCGTGCTGTATTCATGGTAAGACTCCCTTTGAATCTATTTAGTGAAATGGAACGGAAAAATAATCATTGTTTGGGCCCCCTCTTGTCTTTCTGTATGCAGCCCTGAAGCTCTTCTCTGGCAACACAGTCATGTCGCACTGAAGAAAACAAAAGAGATTCCTGACTGAGGGGTTGAAAAGATTACTTGCTCAAAGACCATTTGACTGCGTCTTCCCTATTAGGCGTTAGGTAACAAACCTAAGGCGTACTCAGACATATCAAAAAATATGTCCCTTGAGTCAGCATGATAGGTCATAGATGATATCATGTATTATTGAAGGGTTACCGTGACGAAATGCTTTTCCAGGAGAAGTCAGTCACGCTCATCAACAATAGAAAACACACATGAAAATCTCCAGCAGACGTTTTTCTAGCTGAACAGAGTCTAGGCTGCAAAAGTACGCAGCCTTAACTTTCTTGTGTAGCACGAATACTCTGACTAATGAGCATCCTCTTCATATGGGCGACGCTCATGCCTGCCCAAAACAAACTGCTGAAGTGGAGGGGAACTCCTGTACGTAGAACGTTGTGTTGGCTTACGTTTGATATCAGGCCAACTTCCTGTTTGCAGCAAAAATGGACGCCGAGCAAGCCCGTGGCTGACAGTGAAGAAGCTTCTTGCTCGCATACTTTCAGAGCGTCCTCAACAATGTGGGAGTTGTGTCTTTCTGGCTCAACTTATGAAGAAGTGACTGTGAAAGTCGAGCCGTTGGCACTGCCTCACTGACACTGCCCAGACTGTGGCATCTGCGGCTCCTTTACAGTTCGATTGTACAGTAGGACCCGCTTATACCGGCCTCGCTTGCATCTACCGCTCATCTACATCGTCGACTTCGGGCTGTGTGATTCCTCCCTCACCCCTCCGGATGGGTCGTCCGGAGCCTGTCTGCCCGAGGTGCAGTACATAAGCGGAGTGCCACTGTTTTATGCTACATATGATAAGAAAGTGGCCTCCCCTTGGCTTTAGAAGTTCACCTTGCTCTCTGCCAGAGGGGCAGCATGTTTCTGTTGTCTTGGCATGTATCAGGGAAAAACTTTTGGCACCCCTAAGACTAAGGGCAATGACCGTCACCACGAACATGGGCACAGTCCGCCAGAGTGGTGTGACGCAAGGGCCATCTCTCCATGGCTGGATATGTCCTTCACAGGCTCGTCCAAACACTGATGTGCGAACAAATACAAAAGTCCAGTTATGGATGACAGTTTCCCAATCATTTATTTTTTGTCACCCACCCCCAGTGTGTTTACCTTGTGGAAAGAGGACACTGACGCCAACCATGATGGCGAGTGCACGTAGATTATCCCTCTGTTTGTCGTCATCAAACACGAGTACATGAGTAAGTACGGTCGAATTTTGGTAAAGTAGTCAGCAGCAGCCTCCAGTCATTCAGCAGCCTCCAGTTTCCCCTATCGAGATGCTTCCTGTAACGGGGGTTTCGCTCTGTTATGACTAACCAATTCAGTGAGCGGTGCAGTCTTTACTTTATGGAGAATCTCTAGGACACCGAAGTTTGACTATGCCTCCTTCTCTCGATCCCCATCTCCATGGAAGAAATGATTATTAAGAGGACTTCCAGGGAAAGATTGAGAACAATTTTTCACTCTCTCACTTTGACGAGAAGAGTCGCAATCAGTCAAAAAAATCCAAGAAAAACAATGTAGAAAAAGGGACAAGAAATGTCTCATCTCGGTGGACATTTTTGCCGCCTCCATTTTGAAGATAGCAACTGTTGTCACCGCCTTCCTTATTCCTCACCCTTTATTTCCCCACTGGAAATCAAATTACAGAGTTAGGAATCATGTCCTTATTTATGTCTTTCTTGGTCGGCAAGTTGACAGCACAAAGGCTCTGACGCAAGCCCTTTTTATCCCCTCTCCCCAGCGACCAAGCCAACCACCCCTGGATCCAACATTGCTCTTCGATGTCAGACATAAAGGCAGGATTTCTGTTCCATTCTAGTCAATGAATTCGGCTAAGTCGTCGCACAAAAAAAGATATAACTTGAGCAACGTTTTCTCTCCAACGTTCCACTCTTTCGACCTTCTTTCCAGGTTTGACACAATTGGGCCTGAGCCTTTACGTGTCCTCGCCGGCGGCCCGCTTGCCCACCGTCACCACCATCTCGGTCCCCAGGGGCATCGACTGGAAGGCTGTTGTTGACTTCGCCATGAAAGAGTGAGTCCGGATTGCCAGTTTTCTGTCACCAATGATTATTTTATCAGTGCGTAAGGTCACATTTCTTGGGAGTCCGAGCCTCACAGGAGTGGGGGGAACCACCCTTTTTTCGGGATGGGGCGGGGGTGGGGGTCTCTTCAATGTGGGACAACAGGAGAAAAAGCTTACCCCACCCCACCCCCGTGTTCACGTAACGTTGTGCTTCTCTCAAGTGCATGCGAACGTCGACTATGCAAACTGCACCGAGACGGTGTGTGCAATGCAAAATACAGTGCCAGCTACGCTTGACGACGTTTCTTGCTATGTCACGTTCTTCACTGAAGGAGAGCGGAAAGTAGCTGGATTATCGTCAAATCGAGACTTCACTGTACAGCAAGTGAACCCAGGGTCTCTTTACCAAAGCTTTGAGTCATAAAGTACGCCTTAAGGGAGGATTTTTTTCAATCTCTAGGCGGTTTTTACCGGAGGCCGAGAAATAAAACTTTTGCCCGCGTGTTCGACTTGATCAAGAACTGACTCAAGTGTATGAATGTCTTCTTTCACTCTCTGACGTTGGTTGAGTTAAAGTTGAACAAATGAATAAAACTTATTCTCGGTCTGACTCTTGGGGCATTTAACGTGGGCAAAAAATCGGATCTCTGTTAAGACTTTTCCATTTTGTCACGGACAAGGAAACAAAGTGGGCTGGAAAGAGCAGGAGGAGGAGACGAACTTTCCATGCTTGAGCCGTTGTCATGACCACTCCTTGAGGCAGCTGGAGTTGGAGCTGCAATTTCTGAGTGACAGGAGACGACAACGACGAGACAAAAAAAAGACCTGTGATTAACTTTTTTTCTTGTGTGTGTGTGTGCCAAGCTGCACACACACATCAGTGACATCATATGTGACATCAGTCTGGGGAAGGAGAGAGAAAGGGAGGGGAAAATGATAGGTGACTCACCTAAAAACTCTGCGCAAACAGAGTAGTACACTATGAGTCAAGAAAAATGTGGGCCTTTCATTGTACATTTCCACAGTTTTCTCTAGCTGGGCATGCTTGAATACTGACTGTAATGAATGGCTGTGCCTCGTGCGAGGGGATCACGTCTTTCAGTGAAATCACATATGTTTTGGGTCAAAATGGAAGGTTCCAGACAAGAGAAACCTCAAGTTGCTCGACAAGAGTGTTTGCTCGTGCCGGAACAGTTGCGGTGTCCCGAACCCTTGTTTAACTTGTCCTTCAGGCACAAGAGCACCACTGTGGTGTGCTCTCTCTCTCTCTCTCTCTGTTGTGCAGTGCAGTGGGTACACCTTGCTGAGCAGACCATAGAACTGCACTACAGGATTTAATATAAGGCATTTCCTCTAACATAAGCAATCTTCCAATAGAAGCAAGTCCTGCATCCTGCAGCTCTGTCTGCAATATGTGCAACTCCTCCAACATAAGCAATCCCTATTTTTGCATAAACGTTAAACCCACTCCTAGAGTGGCTCGTGCAGTCCTGTAGTTAGTAGGACAGAGTAGAAAGAAAATTGTTGCGTGAAGAGTTGTGGCCACCAACCTAGCACAAGTAAGCCCTTGGCTTGTGTGGGCTACGTTTTTAGTTGACTATGACAGAGTCACAATATATGATGATACAATAATAATAAAGGATTCAAAAGAAGAAGAAGAAGAGCACGAGTCGTTGGTTCTGCCTCTGCTAGTATAAATATTGCTTCTAATGAAGGCAACGAGGCAGAAATCACATGCAAAGTTAGTTAAAATGATGGGGCTGCTTATATTAGGGACAGTGCGGTACGTGAATTCACAAGTGACTAAAAAAACCCACGGTCTTTTACAATTCTGAGAGGATGGAGAAGGGTAAGCAAACTTTCAGAACTTAAGCAATTGTGAGCTGTGTTTGCTCAAGTGACAAAGTGATTTTGCTGTTTTTGATACAAAAGCAGCGTCATTCACAGTCATTTTCTCGGTGAAAAATAGATGAAAACAGCAAGATTTTCCACGAATTGTCATTTTCTTTTGCGTCATCAGTTCTTATGTTAGGAATGATCGAAATCTTGGGGGACAAACTTCAGTCTAATGGTCCAAATTGAACTGACATTGTTTGTTTGTTTGTTTGTTTAGGGGGTGAACCACCGCCCAACTGAGATGGGAGGGGTGCGGGGAGTAGCCCTATTGGGCCTTTTCCCGTCCCCAGATGGCAAACATG
>JAAUXU010008066.1_pt1 | contig 19027 bp, 19 predicted proteins | sample 7278151 | NCBI WGS metagenome assembly JAAUXU01 (sample SAMN14350113, study PRJNA611818) | marine sediment metagenome | isolation source: surface marine sediment (1.8m) | place: French Polynesia: Moorea | collected 2018-08 | reverse complement strand
ACACAACCCAAACTCCCTCTACACGAACCCGCACAATCAGTACTTGCCACGCTTGTACAAAGCTTTCTCCGTCTGCCTTGATCGCCCATTGAGGTCTATCCTCTCCCCTTATGATGCCAGCATCAGTACAATGACTTTCGACTCAAGGCTCTACTGAGACTCTGCTGTGACACTGAATTTCAGCCATGTCGATCGAGCAAGGACGAACGAGCTGAAGGACACGTCAGACACGTGTTCCCGAGCGATCTGCATAGCGAGAAAGTCTCTGAGTAAAGCCTATGACACAACTGCACGAGGTCAAGCTGATGAATAAGTGTAAATATGGATGAGTTAGAAACTCATATTGGCGAGTGCGGACTGAAGAGAAGTGGATTGTTACATTGTCACTTCATTGGCAGAGAAAGGAAACTAATCTCATCTTTTGCTTCACTTGAAAATTGACTCCCGTGGCGCTGATGACGTAACTACGGATGAAGGCCACGGCTTGGCTCAAGGTGATGCTGAATCATCAGTAGGTGACGATGCGGCCGTCAAACCCCAAGCTACTGGAAGCCGAAGGAGGAAGACCAGGGAGATGCAGTGCACCGTGATGGTGACAATCAGATTGCCCTCGACTAGGGCCACCGGACCTGACAAGTGGTGCGTACAAAAACGCCACCGAGAACAATATGGGGAGCAAGGACAAGGGCTATACTTTACTTCAGAGTCAGGTTTTGTAACAACCGCCGTAGCCATTCTCATCCCGATCGACGTCGACGGGCTTTAGGTAGGAGCCACATGCTGCAGCCTGTCCTAGGCGGCCTGGCAGGTCTTGACCACGTGGGAGGGATTGACGGTGTAGTCTTCTCCCCTCAATCAGTCTCACCAGCCCCGGTCTGACCATGGGCTCTGCGCCGCACACAACGGCAGGCAACCTGACCCAGTTCAAGAAGTCAAGCAGCGAGCAGTCAGGGCTGAGCAGGAGGAGAGATTACCGAAGGAAAAGGCGCTGTTCTTGATGAAGTCTCTCAGGTTGTCTTGATGGAGGCCGCATGTCCTTGACCCGAAAAAAGGCTTCCCCCTCCCCCCTTTCCCCATCTCGGGCGTCAACCAGGTCTGTGTCAGCTTGGAGGTGTGCGTCGTGGCCCTGTTTTGCAAGTTGCCTAAACTTGCAACTAAAGTCTCTAAATGTGCCATAGATGCTGGAGAGTGCCAGGCAGCTGCCGTTGAGGGTCTTGTGCAGGAAGGGAAGACATAGCTGGCTGGTATTTTCGGCGCCAAATGTCTTCAAAAGTCTTTAAACTGGCTTACAGCCAGTGACATATTTTTGGGAAAAGGCGGGAAATTTGTAAATTATCTGCCAGATCGAATTTTCTTTAGCAATCTCATTCTCTCCCTCATGGTGGATGCGCCACGTTGTCCGAGTGGCGGGAGGACAGCTTGATGTTGCACACCACCTGCACTTAGTCTAACACCTGTGAAGACTAATGCACATTTGGTGCAGCGATGCTCCAGAGCACTCAGTGGCAAAATGTGCAGTGAAAACATGTCATCCATCATGAAAACAACCAAGTGACGACGATGTATGAGGGAAGCTGGACAATGTCAAAGTCATCAGAGCCACTCTGGCGCAACGTAGTGAATCATGAAGCAGCCTCAAAAGCATTCCGTGTGTGTCGTGCACAACAGTGTCAAGGTTTTTTCTTCTTCACTGTTGCGCAGTTCGACTTAGGTGACTTACACGTGCACTCCATACAGGAAATGGGAAGGCCATGGGAAAATACCTAGAGAGAGTGCACAAACCACGTTAGTAGAGACAGTTCGAACCTATGCTCGAGCTCGAAGGCTCGAAACCATCGTCAGCCTACCAGCTCGACCCGCCCCCCCCCCCAAAAAAGATAGCCCGACGCGCCGCTACCTGTTAGGGCGGTTATCTTATGTCGCGGTGTTGCGTCGGGCTAGTTTTTTTTTTCGATCGGGTCGGATTGGCTGAAAATACCTTCAAGCTTTCGAGCTGGGGCCTGGTGGGCTCCCAGCATCTCTAACCTAAGAGGAGCAGGTGAGCTGCGCGTGAACTTCATGACGTTCTTCGTAGACATCGTGTCCACTCTTGGGTCCACATAAGTGGAGCAGGTGACTTAACATAACCCAGCAGGGTTTACGCACGCTCTCTAGTCTCCAGGGATCTTCCCGTGTCATGCAGGTGCTACTCATGCCGCTTTGGTACAGAAAGAATCTTTTTTTGTTCAGACTGTATGACTTTTTTTTGACTTGACATGACCAAAGTTCGAATCTTCTTCTGTCTCAACGAGCCCTCAATGAGCCGTGAATCCTGTCTAAAGCTGAATGGAATCAGACAGTGACCAGTTGACTGGAGCTGAAATAAACTAACTCCTTGACATGGAACTTGAGAGAAAAGGGAGGGCTAAGCTTGGGTTAAGGGTTAGGATAGATTTGATTCAGGTTTCCTCTTGTCCCTGTCCCTCCCCACTCCCCTCCCCTGGAGCACCATTGGGTCGAAAAGAGGTCAACTTACGGCTCGAAGTGCCGAACTCGGACGGAAGAAGAAGCCGCGACTCTCCCAACCTCGAATAAATCTGCCTCCTCCTCCTCTTCCCCCCTGCAAGCCTGCATGTGCATTGCATGATGGAGCCCCAGCAACGCACAATTTCTTTTAAATCCAGTCCACGGGACGCCGCCCAAGGCGCACCAGAACCTATGATAGAGACACTCCAACCTTTTGGGACATTTCAATTCTCTCCAGGGCTTTCTTTGCATCATTTTCGGCGATAAAAAGGGCTCTCTTTCTCCCCCCTCCCAACTTTTTGGCCGCTGTTCCACTACTGCCAGGCCTCTTTCTGCTCTGGCCCATCCGGGACGTTACCCACTCGGCGTGCGCGTGGAATTATGCGGCAAAGTGAAGGGGAAAGAGAGGCTTTTCTCCAGAGAGAAGAGCAGCAGTGGCTCTCACTCCCGAGCAGCATCTTTCCAAAGGAACTACGCCCTACATAAGGAGTGTAAAGCCCTAACGGTCCTGGCCCGCGCAAGCTGCTGTCAGAAATGGACGCACAACTACATGATTGCTTTTCTCTCTGGCCCAGAAATGGAGGAGGGGGAAGGGGGAAAAAATGTTGCCGTGGAGGAATCTCAGGAGAGCCATGCACACATATTAAAGCAGACGAGCGATTTGTTGCGGACCCAGGAAAGTGCGCCAAACGAGAGCCGGCGAGGTCAACATTTATATTAGGGCGCCGCAGACCAAAATCTGCAAGTGTTATTTCTTCTGGGAGGGGGGGGGGGGGCGAGAGGGATTTTTTTGCAGCTCCCTTCTATGATTCACTTACTTACTTACTTACATAGGGCAGCTGCTGAGAATTTCTTTCTTCTTCTTCCTTTCTTTTAAGTCTCATTCTGTAAACGTTTTCTAACATGTCTCTGTAGCAAAATAGGAGAATTCCCCCCCTCTTGCCTTCGGACATTTCCCGCGGCTTCGCGCAAACTGCCTCCTTCTGTGCGTGTGCATACGTGCATGTAAAGTGAAAGCTCAGGTCACATGTGAATATCGTGCCAATTATGCTACTGTCGTGGGGAACCCGCGATCTCTCCCCTCCCCCCCTTTTTTGGCCCCGAGTCTATTTGTGAGGTGAACTCAATTCCCAGTCTCCGGCGCAAAAATTGCATGCATAATTCGCGTGGAATCGCGTGTAGCTAAGATTTGGCTTGAGTAAGTCACTACTGAAAGCTACGAGGAATCACTTCTATCAGAGCTGCAGAGCGACACCCTGGAACAGCGAGCGACATTCCTGGGCAAGCAGAGAGAGAGCGAGAGAGAGCGCGAGCGCGTGCGCGTGTTGGAGAGAGCGAGAGAATTTCTTCGTTTTCCCCGGGGCCGCGAGTCACTTGGTTGCAGCACGAAGAAAGCAGAGAGAGGGAGAAGAAAAGCGCGCTTTTTCGCAACCAAGAGAAAGTAACCAAAATCCTCAGTCGCAAAGAGGAAGGGACACAGCTGATTTCCCACTATTTCTCCCCGGTAGGGGGATAGAAAAGGCCTGAGAGGCACAACAAGAAGCAGAAAGATGTGAACAGTTAAGGGAAAAGTAGAAGGAAAAGGCCTCCTCAAGGCCCAGGCATAAAAGTTTTCGTAGCAGAACTGTTTTAAAACAAAAGGTTGTGAAGAAAAATGCAGCAGCCTCCTTTTTTGGTGCCTTGGGCAGCCGGCGCAACGCCAATCAGCGCTGTGACGACACCAACCGCCACCACGCAGCAGCAGCCGGTGGTCAGCGCCACCGTGGCGCAACCCGTTCAACTGCAACAGCAGCAGAAGCTGGTGGCGTTGCCTGCAGCGGCGGCGGCGGCGCCTGCGGCCGTGGCGCAACAACAGCAGTTGGTGGCGCAGTTCGGCTACGGCGGCGCAGCCGCTGCGGCCGCCGCGGCGGCGGCCGCGGCCCAGCAACAGCAGCAGCAGCAACAACAGCAGCAACTGGCCTATCTGTACCAGGTGGCCAACCCGCAGCAGCTGGGCGCCACCAACGCGCCGGTCATCGCCCATCCCGGCGGCTTCATCGGCGTCGCGCCGCAAGCAGCGGCCGCCGGCACTTCACAGAAGGCGTTTCTTCCTGGGGGAGCCAAAGTAAGAATGTGCATTTATTGACCCTGTTTTGTCCACACAATCCTATCAGCCTTTGTTGAGGCTCTGTTCGAAGGCCTGTCCGAGGCTCTGTCCGAGGTTCTGTCCGAGGTTCTGTCCGAGGTTCTGTCCGAGGCTCTGTCCCAGGCTCTGTCCGAGGCCTCTCCCCAGCCCCCCTCCCTTCGGAAGAAGAATCATCGCCACACAGAAAGGGGCAAAACGTCTTTATTAATAGCTGCCTACCACAAAGAGATTGCCCCTTTTTTTTCACAGTCAGTGTTCTCTCTTTTGGGCCAATCTCCTGTAGGCCCCCACAGGCCTTGACTACAACAATGGTTGGGCGGCCAACCGGCTAATTGTGTGCGTGCTTCTCCGTTTTTTGCCCTTATAGCAATGGTGGGTGGGGGAAGGAAAATGAACTCTTTTATGCGCTATTTTTGGATGTTTCAGTCGTCTGAGGCATCCGAGAAAAAGCTCTGGAAAAAGACATTTCCCTTGGCCGGAAAATGCGGGAAAAGAAAAGTCTTCTTTCTTCCTGCTGTCCATTGAGGAAGAAGGCGAAATCAATCAGCTGTCGTCTGCCATTGTTTTCCCACATATCCCATGTGCTTCATATACGAACTGCAGGTGAATTTATCGAATGGACGTTAACACAGGGGAGGAGTGACGGGCTTTAAGGCGCTGTCTTTCCCACCTCTGGCAGCCGTGCAATTATCACGATTGCATGCGGAAGAACTGGGGAAATCCGCAGCGAAATTTTCCCCTTTTTGGCGCCCCAGGCGTCGTTGTTGTCGTTTGATTCTATTATCTTGGTCGAGTGCTGCATATTATTGCACTGAGGCTCTGCCAACACACCCCAGGGGATCTGCAGAGCATTTGTGCGTGCCCGTGTGAGCCAGAAAGAATGCCCAAGAGGTGAGGAGGGCCATTTTTGAAGGGTCGCGCGGTACAAGAAGACTCTGTTTGTGGCATCGCATTACTGCATTATGTTTTGGAGGGGTTTTTTGCTTTGTTTTTTGGCTTCTACGGGTTCCGTTTGCCCTAGCAGACTTTTCCCGTTTCACTCTTTGGTTGGCCTCATTTGCGAGTGTTGACGCGCCCTAAGGGGATGAGCGCATGAAAGCTCTTTAGAAGCGCACTGCAAAAAATCAGGTATGAAGACTTGCCGTTTTGACGGAGAAAGCTGAGTCAAAGGATTTGTTAGAAAATTAGATTGACTTTGTCAAGACTACCATAATGATATTCAAACGGTGCGTATACGACTTGAGCCATTTTTCACGTGATCGTAGCATAATTCTGTTCCGCTCTCACGCAATTAAGGCCCAGGAGTGCAAAAGGGCCTCAGAACACGAGAACTCACGTGATTGTAGGGGAAAATGTACAGTGGACGTGCTTTAATTTTTTTCCCTTCTCCTTTTCCTCTCTCTTTGGTAGATCCAGATCTTGGCAAACACTGGACCGAGTTTTCTGTGATTTACACACATGTTTTTTAAGGGGGGGGGGAAATCTTCGCCCCCAAGAAGAGATCCTTGCCAATAATGCTAAAACTTAGATTGGGCGCATAATGAAGTCTCGATAATTGCGAAAACTGCCGATATTTCTGACATCACGCACAGTCGACCCCTCTGCATGATGAACGCAAGGTTCCTTGATGGATAAGTGTGTGTTAAGGGAAGGGGGTGAGCGCTGGGAATTTGCTGGGGGGGGAATCGATGCTAATTGGGTTGGCACATCTGACAACAGAGGCGAAGACTGATTTTACCCCGTGTTTGACTCTAGATTATTCATGCTTTTTCTGTGAAAGCGTCAAAACTAACAAGGGTTTTTTTTCCCTAGACAAACAGATCAGTTTGGACTTGGAGGAAGCAAAGGGTGGACTGAAAGAAAAAATTCATTTACTGAAGAAGAAAGAAGGGCCGGAGGAGAAAAAGATCCGCAGTATGTGACCCCAAAAATACGCACAAGGGAGGGGGGGGGGGAAGTCAACAGCAATAACGTAGGCACGAGTTATCCCCACGTGTTCTGTCTGAGGTGAAATGATGAGAAACTGATAACTGAGCAACGTGGCTGACTTGGAGTACGCTTGTCATACTTAACGCACAGTTGCAAAACATAGTTTCCGTTCTCTGTACTGAAATCATGATGCAAACTAAAAGACACGAGCTGACTGAGAATGTCTATAATACTTAAAGGCAAATTACGAAACGGACTTTGTATTCTTTCTGCCTCACGTCGTCTTCCTGAAGTCGCACATACTTTTCAGAAGTGCTTTCTGTAGCCAATGATCATTACCAGGAGGGGGGGGGTGAAGACTCTAGAGGCATGACCGTAACGAGAAGAAGGAGCAAGAAGAAAAGGAGATTGAGAACATGTGTGAACGCGCAGCTCAACTTCTTTCTTCCACACAGGGGGGGGGGGGGAAGGAAACACACGCGGAAAATACACGTGAATGAATGCGTCTTCTTGCCTGCCTCCTCCTCCTCCTTCGTGTCCATTTCTGGGCCATTTAAAGCGATTTCCGAGGCTCTCCGAGACACCCCCAAGAGGATCTTTGTGTGCTCTGAGTCAGCAGATAAATCAGTCTTACTAGTCTGAAATAGATAGGGCGAATCATCCGTCCATTTTCTGTAGGTTGGAGGCTTTTTCCCCCTCCAATTCCCCTTGGCAGGGGAAGGAGAAGCCGCGACGGCTGCTGAATGATAATTTGGCGCGTGCATGTAAATGTTTGACACATTTTGGCCTCATCTATGACGCAGTGAGGGCAATTTGGGCTATTGGACAGCGCGCGAGAGAGGAAAATAATGCATTTGCTGCTAAAAAAACCGCATGGGAGCATTAGGCTAATGAGATCCCACACGCTTAAGACTCGCTTGACCTGTGAGAAATTCGGCGGATTTTGTGCAAAAGTGGCCCTTAAGACTTAGGCCTGGGCAAAAAAAAACTGCTGCAGTCCTGGGGGAAATCTAATATCAAAATCAGGCAAGAATTGCACCTAGGGGAGAGAAAAGAAAAGTTACTGCTTCTCCCCCCCCCCATGTTAAATCGTGTGAGCCGCGAAACTCGCTGCGCCGACCGCCGCGCGCGCTTGTTTGCGGCTCACGCGATCGCATCCTCAAAGTCGGAGGTAAATTGAAACTTTCAATGAAGCGAGGAGAAAGTTACTTTGAGGTCCGAATGAATTTCTCAACTGCAGGGTTTTCTCTTCCTCTCTCTCACTTCCCATACATCGCTGTAGGGTGAGCAGGGAAAGTTTGCCCTCGCCTTTGCGCCTGTTTTCGCCTTCTTGGCAAGCTTTTCAGCTCTTGTTTGACAGCTTCCTTTGTTCATTTTATTAATTTTAGTGAGAGAAACTTCAAGCCACTTAATTCAGCACTTCCTCAAAACCGGACCCTTTCGAGGTTCGAGGCCGCTGGCTTTCCATTGGAGGTCAACGCAGTCAAAAGAAGTGAAAGAGAGAATAACTTTAGCCTCCTTGGCCTTGCATTTACAACAAACATGTTATGAACATTACATGGGCATGACCCAAGATGGCCTTTTCTTTCCCTCTGCAAGGCCTTTACTGGGCTTTCCTTGTCGTTAGCGTGACACTGATCGAATGGACGAGGCTAATGGCGGAGGCCATTTTATTGCATTCCCCATTTTTTAGAGCGAGGGAGGGTAAAAAAAAGAGCCTTCTTGTTTATTTACATCCTCTTCTCATATTGGAAGATACGGAGGAAAGCGTGACATTTGAAAGCTTTTGCGGGCGGTAGCAGAGAGAAAGTCAATTTGTTTGAGTGGCACAGACTACAATGGCGCAATTTCAGACAAATGTTTATCTTTTCCATTCTTTTTTTCGCAGAGAAGAATGGAGAAGGCATCTCTTCTTCAATGGAAGTGATTAATCGTGCTTGAATGGGCCTCAGAGGTCTTAACCTTTTGCTGTTTGCTTTTGGTATAGAAGACAAACAAAAAAGTTGACGAGGTTTTGTGACCTGAGGGCCTTTTGAGGCTAAGTCTCTGGACTTTAGCTTCATAAATCTCGCTGCTTTCACAATAGAAGTTCCCACGAGTCCATTTACATAACGTCTGGAAAAAAAAGGTGGCCTCTCTGAAAATCTTTCTCCGAGGGTTACTTTGCCATTCGGCTTTGAAGGAGCAGCTTTTCCCTCTATGCAGATTCGCTGGCGGGGAGGCCGTAATTTTCCCAAATGATACAGGTCTGGGGCCTAATGGGCCTTCGCTCCCTCGCCACTCCTCGCCCAGGCCCACTACCCAAATGTTATTGCTGGCAATTAGTACGTAGTGTAAAGCCGAGCAAGGGGAGATATTTATAATGCGTGCCAACGCGCACGCGCACACTGCGACGTTAGTACCACTGGGCCTCGAACCAAGACGATGGATTCGTGCGTGCGTGCGTGAGTGCGTGCGTGCGTGAGTGCGTGCGTGCGTGAGTGCGTGCGAGCGAGCGAGCAAGAGAGAGAGAGAGAGAGAGAGAGAGAGAGAGAGAGCGCCCCCGAAAAAGGGGGCCCTGCCCATTTTCTCTCCCCTCTCTCTGCCCATTCTTGTAGCAATACAAAGAAATACGCCTGGCGATGTACTAATCTAAACTTTTTTTTGGGGGGGGGGGGGCCTGCGGCGCTACTCGAACACACGGCTTAAGAATTGTCAAAGTTGTTCTTCTGATAGGAAAGGGGGAGGACTTAAAAAGAATGTAGGGAGTAGGTACAACTTGGGTAAAGCATGCGAAAAAACGATCCTGAGGAGATACTGTGGAAGTCGACAACTTTGTGGTTGGAAAGTTTTTGATTCGAGGCCATTTTGAGGCTGTCCACAGTGGGATCCATATTTAGGATAGTCACTTTTCCGAGTGGCCCCGGACTCGGCAACTTCGCAAGCGTTGTAGAACATGCATTGGAAGAGTGAACACGACCGAGCTTTCGACCAAGGGCCACAAGGTGCCCAACACCGACCTCAATCACGAGTCTGGATTGGTTTGTCACAAGGTTCCTCCGAAAAAGGAACTGGAACTAATTGTCAAGTGAGTTCATCTCAAAAGAAGGGGGTCCTTGATGGGTTCAACAGTTCAATGTGAAAGCCACAATATATTGGAGCACTTTAGGCAGTCATTTATTCAGTTTCAGCACGAGCTGCGTCTCAAAATGGGCACTGCTGGAATGTACTGTCGACTCTGGATAAGGAAACCCTCTGGCCAGCAGGGAGGTATCTACTCCATCGAGAGGTTCATTGTAAGCAAGAGAGACACGTTGGTGGGCCCAGGGAGTGAGATCTGACTGTTCAGAGCGGAAGTCCAAGCAGTTCGTCGAGTTGCTGTAGAATGGAAAGGCCTCTGAAGAGGCCTTTCATGTGACACAATGCAATGCGCAAGCTGTTGTTTAAACTGAGCTCTGCTTTGCCTCTCCCTCCACACGCAGCCTCGTCATGAGGAGAGGTCGACTATGAGGACATTCTCAGGATTCGGAACATTTTGGGAAAATCTGTTTCTTCTGGTGTCGGAGAGGCTTCATGAGTCCTGCCAACGTCTACTGTACCCAGCGTTGCCACTTTTGATAGTTCTCTTTACGTCATTCAGGAGGAACTTTGGTCGTAGAATACAAGCATTGTTCTGCACAGTCCACTGCATAGAGCAGTTAGTTCACTGTGTCCTCACAACATCCAGCTTCCACTGTACCTCGACTCCTTGTTTGGGCCGCAGGCTGGAATGCCGATGAAATTCAGCTCTCGCCATCCGGATCTGTCCAACTGTTTTGTTATGGCGTGGCACCAGAGCGGCCACTTACCTAATGGCAGTGCATAGTTGCACGCTGACTTGGTGCCAACTGAGCCCGGTGGTCTTGCCGCTCAGGCCCCAACTCTTGCTTGCTGGCCAGACATTGGGTGACTTTCTCGTCAAATTTGGCGACTCGCCCGGTGGTCACAGCTCGGGGCAGAAGTCGCTCGGTCTGTTCCTCCGGTGCTTTTCTTTGTAGCCGCCATTGATGGCCCACCCTGTGCGCACGCAGCCGCGACGTCGAGTGAAAAGCATCGTTTGGCACCACATTGACCCGTCTGTCTGTCCTCAGCAAACTGAGTTCTGGCAACAAAGTGATTGGTCATGTTCAAGATCATGTCAAGTCAAAGACCTTTAAAGAAGGCCTTTCCTCCGTCAGGCCTCCGTCAGGCCTCTGTCAGGCCTCCGCCAGGCCTCCGTCACCCCACCCTCTAGCCCCAGCCCTTGATTTTGCCACCCAACTCACGTCTGGAGCAATTTTCTGCTCGGATAAGCTTTTTCCTCTTGTCTCTTCCTTGTGTGATTTGAAGAGATAACCAGATCCCTCTGAAAGATTCCTCTGTCCGGCGGGAAAGGCACTGGCGAAATGTCTGACCGAGTGGAAAGTTCTAAACGAGGTCTCAGCAATTAAAAAAATTAGGATTTTCGAGGCTTTCCACACACCTGAATCAGCAGAGCAATTTTCTTTCCTTTTTTTTCACGCCTCCATCTGTGAGATCAGTGCCTTCTCAGAAACCCTCGGGGAATAAAGGGAAAGAAAAAGTTAGACTGTTGTCGAAAAAAAAAACTTTCGTTCGTTCGGGACGGAAAAACTTTCCTTTCGGGCAAATGTTGCGCCTGTGAAAGCCTCGAAAGACGTTGTTTCCTCTTCCTCGTCGGCGAAAAATCCTTCTGGGAAAGAAGAGAAGCCGATAATGATGCGGCAGCGCCTGCTTTGACCACCAAGGCCAACAAATAATAATAGGTTTCCGTTCTCTTTTCCCGCATTTTTACGGTCTCATTCCACGCAAATTCTTTTTTTTTTTTTTGCCTCTCATGACACTGGAGGATCCACAATGGTGTTGTCTTCCCCGTCCGCCGTGGCCATGATCACGCTGGAGAGGGAGGAGTTGTTCCTCTCCAACTTGAACTTGTGCTGTTCAATGTCAAACTTGTGCTCGTCCTTGGCCACGACCACAGAACTTGAAGTCGTTGTCCTTTTTTTTTTATGAGTAATACTCTACATAAGAGATAATAGAGTTCGAGATGAAGCAAAAAGTTTTCAGTCTGGGGGAGAAAGAAAGTTTTAAAACTTTCTGATCGCTTGTATGACTTATGTATCTTTCCATTTATCGTCTCCGGGCTGCGCAGGAGGGGTGGGAGACGACAAAAGCTGGAGCAAAGTGCTTCTACAGCATGACCTGCGTGGAGCTTAGTCTGCATTGCTAAGCTGTCGCTCTGCCAGACAAGAAAAAACAGGTTAAATTTAACTGGCGACCTCGACCAGACAAAAGCGTCTGGCAGTTGCTCCCCTGACACACACGTGCGTGGCCCAACCTGGACGCTGCCACGACGTGGCAGAATGCGGATGTGAGCGCACAATTTTTGTCTGATTGAGTGGGTCGGACACATTCCAGGCATTGTTTTTGCCTCCACCCGGAGCTGAAGACGAAGACGAAGAAGACGAAGAAGAAGTAGCAGAAGTAGCAGAAGAGCAAGAAGCTGCTGCTGCTGCTGCTGCTGCTGCTGCTGCTGCTGCTTTCCCTCTACCCAACTTTTGCACTGCATCTACAGAAATAGAGTAGGTTGGGGTCCAGCAGCAGCAGCAGCAGCAGCAGCAGCAAAGAATGGGCGAGAAAATCTCCAAATGTATGAAGATATTCATATATGAAGAGAACGAGCGGAATTTTGTCTCTGCTCTGTCAAGTGTTGCCACTCGGTTGGCAGCCAATTATAGCGGGCGGATTTGCTGGGAAAGGCGAGATCAATTTCCAAAGTTTTAGCGGCTCACACGAAATAGTCCTATAAAGTTTGAGAAGCCGCACACAAAAGTTGGGAAATAACAAGTTTGTCAAACATGAGGAATCGGAGAAGTGGAGGCAAAAGAAATAAAGCAAATTACCAGGGGGACATTTTTCTTTCTCTCTTTTTGTCGGTGTCTTCTTTTCTCCATTTTGCAGGCAAAAACTAACCAAACTCTGGCCTCGTTTGTCCCTCCGGGCTGGAAACTGCTGTGGCGGGAGCAAAAATCACCTGATACAAACATCGCTCCCCAAATTTGCATCTCTGCTCTCTTATCTAGACTTTCTCTATCCTTTGCCAAAAATCTATTGTATCTGAAGTCACGCCCGAGGTTCATTTTTGGGGTCACCCCCCTGTAGCAGAGGAACAAGAGGAGGAATCTGCTCAAAGACTCGCGAGGTCGCTTTGGCCTCGAGCTTCACTCCTTGAGGTCGACCCCGGCAACAAAGGGAAGTTTTTGTTCAGATTCGTTTCTCTGTCTCCGCCGCCACCGTCGTCCACACACACCCCAACTTCTCCCCGGAGGAGAAGAACAACTTGGACAGCTTCTTGGCCGGCGTGAAGGCTTCCCACATCCGCCGGCCCGCCGAGACCGGGGGAGAGAGAAAAGGGAATTTTGTCGGCTGCGTTCCAAGAAAGCGCGTGCGCGCGTGCGATGTTTATCGCTCGTAGCGATGATTTTCCCTTGTATCTTCGAATGTAGACAATAATATTTCTTCTCCTCCTTCCTCGCCCTCAACAGTGGCAGCAACAGCAACAACAGCAGCAACAGCAGCACCAAAAGAAATTGATGATTTATGTATCAAAGACTCTCCTTCTGTTCGCTCTCCCACGCGAAATCCCCGCGTTTCCCACATTTTTCGCCGTCCGAATAAGAAAGCCGGGAAATAAATGGTGCAAAATCTACGTGTAGCAGAAATTAGATCTCCAACAAAACTGGCTGACAAGAAGAACTTGGGTTTCTCCACCCAAAGAGATGACAACTTTGACAAAAGTTTGGCACGCCATATTTTTACTCCTTTTCTTTCCATGACGGCTTCAGAGCAAAGCTAATTGTGAGACAGGATTATGCAATTAAAGGGGGGGGGGACAAGTGTGGTTGTCCCCCCTTATCTTCATTTTTCACGAATTGTTTATCGCAGAACCCCCCCCCCCTGCCGGGATCCCCCCTTTTATGCTTCCGTCCTCCTCCTTCTTCTTGTGCTTCTCGGAAAAGTCGGTGGTCATGCAAGCCTCAGATCAGTCTTTGGACGAAGACAGAAAGAGGCAAAAAACAAGAGCTACATTTGGCAGAAAAAAAAGTTGTTATTGAGGAGCCTTTGGTCGGTTCTTTTTCATCACAAAAGAGTGGTTTCATTTTTTTTTATTTTTGACGAAAAGACTTGAAAAAAAAATGGACAATCAAGTCACAATTCGGCGGAAAGTCATTGTTGCTCCTTTCGATGTATTTACCTTTCTTTTCGGGAAAGTACCTTGTTTTATTGGCGTCCTCTCGTGACCATAACAACGCAGTCAGGGCAGCCAAAGGTGTCGGCGCAATAAAGGCTGAATCGAAAGTTTATGGTGAGTTATTTGTCGCTAATCTAAGAAAGTATCAAGAGCAGCTATGAGAGATTTTCCCGCTGACCTCAGCGATTTCCCCCTCGGCTGCTTCTGGGGCGAGAAGAATTCGCTGACGCCGCAAATTCGACGCCAACTTATACCTAATCGAGTCGATGCTAACGAGATTCAGTAAATAAAGATCTCCAAGTGAGACGATTTTGTCAGTGGAGAAGAATAAGAAGTTTGGAGGGGAGGAAATGTGAAATCGTCATCATCCATCCATCTCATCCCAATCCCTGGTGTTGGTGACACTTGAATAAAGAAGGGAAATCCCTGAGAGAAAAGAAGGGAAAGCCACTTAAGCTTATTCCAGCAGAAAAAATCTGGGAAATCCAAGTGTTGATTGAGGCTGCTTCTTCTTTGATTCTCTGGGAAACCACATTTGCTTTCACTTCCAAGGCAAAGAGACAAAAGACAGGCAAAAAGGCCGCCGCGGCCGCGGCCGCCGCGGCGGCGGCGGCGGCGGCCGCCGTCGCCGAAGAAGAAGAAAAGAAAAAAGAGTGTGCAAAAAATAAAAGGAGGAGATAACTTAATTTCGCGTTTTGCAACAGCAGCAACTTCTTTGGGGCCCTTTCTTCCCTGCCCCCCCCCCTCCCCCCTACACAACAAAATAAAAAAATTGCGAAATTCGAAGCTTCCGAGCGAGGTCTTAGGACTTTTTTTTAATGGATGGAGGAACTTTCCACGCTCTGGTTCGCGCTTTGACAGAAATATCAAGGCCGCAGCCGGAATCTGCGTGATCGTTCCAAGGGGGGCCTTCGAAGCAGGAAAAATCAAAGTTTGTGGCAATCCTGGCAGGAAAGTAATTGCGCTTTCCGCTCACGCGCCTTTACCCATAACTTTCCGAGTGGGGGAGGGGGAGGAAAGCCTTTGTAATGGTACTTTTGTACCCACAATTATGAAACTTTTTGACCCACATGGGGAGAAAAAAATTGAGGCTGTCGTCAATTATAGTAGTAAAGGGGGGGAAAGAGGAGAGGACGAAATTTGCAACTACTGCAGCAAAATAATTTAGATTCGGAGGCCTCATAAAGCCAAGAAAAACCCCTCTTTTGACGGAAGTCGTTATTTCCCTCCTTTTTTTGCTCAGGTGAAAAGACGGTTGGAGGAGGAGGGGGGAACTCAGAAGGGGACGAGGGGGTCTCGAGAAATATATGGTCGATTGTGCCGCGACAATATCGCTGCAGTGTGAGCGTGAGAAGACGGGCGCAGCTGTGCGCAAATGCGCCTCTTTGCGCCTCACACGACCTCCAGGCTCGAGGCCGTCGTCGTCCTCTGTGTGCTGCAGCACTGGATTGAAAATAAATCAGATGGAAGGCGGAGATTTCTATGGGAATGCGTCATCTTGGAGAAAAGAAATTTTCTGAGGGCGATGTAAAAATTCACTTTTGTATGTGGAGGGGAGACCAAAAAAAAAAAAAATGGGAGGGGCAGAGCAGCTCCTCGCCCTGACTTTTATGCGCGCGCGCACGCAATAAAGTCTGTGTGATTCTTTATCCGCATGTCTGAGGCCGTCTGAGGCCGTCTGAGGTGGCCCCGAGGCCGCCTCGAGTCGGTCCTAAATGACCGTTCTGAGCTTTTGTCTCCCCGACAACTTTTATCGGAGGTTCAATGGGGCAGGAGCAAAACGACCTCCTCTTATTGCGAAAGTCACGATTTTCGGCGGGAAAATTGACCTCAATAGTACAGAGTCACCCTTTTGCTTGCTCACAAACAACCCTTTTGCCAGCTGAGGCCGGCGAGGGAGGTCAGGAAAATGATCTAGTTGCGAAATCAGCTCCAGTAAAAGAAGCAGCAGGAAGTAGAAAAAAAAAGAAGCAAAGCAGCAGCGTCTGTTTGCTGATCAGACGACAAAAAAGGTGTTTTTGCTGCATTTTGCTTTCCTCCTCCTCTGTGTCCCCTTTTTTGTCTTTCATGTGGTGGTGGATGAGCTCGAAGAGGCCTCGCACGGCCTCGAGCGCGCGGCCTCGAGCGCGCGGCCTCGAGCGCGCGGCAGCCTCGAGCGCGCGGCAGCCTCGAGCCGCCTCCAGCCGCCTCCAGCGGCCTCCAGCCGCCCCCAGCCGCCTCCAGCCGCCTCGCCTGCCTGCGTAGAAGCTTTCAATCAATCAAAAATGTTTTCCGCCCCCTTTCTCCCTTTCAAATACGGGGAAGAAAAGTCCGAAAAATGTGCCTATCCTGTCTCAAGCTGTCCAGAAAAAATATCGGAGAAAAGCGCGTGTAAAAGTGTGGCAATGTTGATCACGATGATCGTGTAGAAGGGGGAGACCTTTTTTGCGCCACCTTCATTGTTGCCACTTTCTGTGCGAGGAAATATGGGACTTCTTCTTCTTCTTCTTCTTCTTCTTCTTCTTCTTCTTGCTGCATGCGACAAAAAAAGGACGCGTTTGTCTCTGACTTCCTAAATGACTCTCTCTACCCAGTTTTTTTTGGCTCACACTGTCTTGCTTCTCAGTCTCGCTCTCTCTCTCTGTCACAAATCCCCAAAAAATCTCTTGTGCTAAGTGGACCATTTGTCCATCCACTCTTTTCTTGCAAGTTCTCTCTGTCAACATGAAGTGGACGCTGCGTACATCAAGGAGGCGCCATTTTTGCAGGGGTCACACTGTGACTCGGGCGACCCGGGGCAGCCCAGCCTGGGTCGCAACTCTGCTCACCTGCTGTGCTCGTTCAATTGAGGCAAGCAATTGGCAGTCTGGAGAGCTGAGCAAACAGTGATCAGAGCTGCCAAGGATTTATCACAGCACAATTAGCCCGAGAGCATTTCTAGGAGGAACAACCAAAGCCCTGTAGTGTCCTTTGCCGCATAACAGCCTTCAAAGACTGGGTTCTTATGCTGTCTCATCGAGCCAAATACAAGACGTCGTTTTCTTACAGGGTGGCGCGGACGGATCCATTTTGGCCGCGTTCGCGGCGGCCGCGGCCGCGGCCGCGCAGCAGCAGCAGCAGCAGCAACAGCAGCAGCAACAGCAGCAGCAGCAGCAGCAGCAAGCCGCCGCAGCTGCGGTCCTCTCGCTCAACGGCTACAACGCGGCGGCTGCGGCGGCGGCGGCGGCTGCGGCTGCGGCCGCGGCAGCGGGCAGTCGAGGACAACAGCACCAGCCGTCTCCGCGGCCGCCGCTGGCCACACCGGCCGCCGCGGCTGCTGCTGCCGCGGCCGCTGCCGCCGCAGCCGCCGCCAAGTTTTCCGAGAAGAGGAAGCTGATTGAGGAAATCGCCCTGGCGGACGTCAAGAAGGTGAGGCCGGCTGTCTTTTCTCTCGTTTCTTTGCACGGCTTTTTGCGATGCTGTTGTTTTTTTTCTCGCCACCCTGTCTGTAAAGTGCCTTCATTAGGACCTGGAACAACTAATTGAATGGATTGGGTTCTTTAGAGCGTTAACGCGTCCTTCAAGGCCAACACCTTGGATGAGGAGACGAGATCAGATGGACCCGAAATGTGCTGGATGCAGCTGTCTGCCCACGCACAGACTTGGTGGACGTGCATGAAGATCGCGTACATAGACTTGCTCATCATTTGGCATTTCAGGCTGGAGGCTTGGGAAGCACTTTTTTGAGCCATCAAAAATTTCCAGTGAAAATGTCCTTCTTTTGGGTCTTTCTGGCTCGTTGAAAAAAAAATCTGCGAAAACAGGACTTTTTTTTTTCAGGGAAGAGGCGATAAAACTTTGGCATGGGTAAAGTTGCTTGCTCACTTTTTCCTCTTTTTCCTCGCTCCAGGCTTTTAAAAATAGCACTTAGCTGATGTCTGTCACTCACTCACAGTCGAGGGGCTTCTTCTTGGATGCCTTTACAAAGCCTCCTCAATTTTTTCTCCTCCCCCACAAAAAACAGAGTTGCCAGTGAATTCGGACAGTGCAAACGAGCCGTCAGCTGCAAGATGCGAGGTAAAAATTGGAGTTCTCATTAAGAATTCTTTGCTCTATGACGTCGAGGACCAGAGAGAGAGAGAGAAAACTTGTTCAAGCGTCGCAGGGATCAATAACTTTCGGCGAAAAATGAAAAATTCAGACAGGAAAAGTCTTCTTACGACAGGAGCTTTTTTGCTATTAGTATTCTCTCCAATCCGTGGAGATTTGGCGCAAGAAGGTGGCGCAGGTGGCGCCGGCAGCACCAGCAGCGACTTCGGACTCTCCAGGATTTTTCCCCCCTTCTTCATAATGCTAATATTGAAAGGGGGAGAAGGAGGGGCCTTTGGCAGGCCCAGGACGGGCCTGGCGGGGCCCACAGGATGCCCACTGGGGGATCGGGACGACCGTCGGGATCGGGGTCGGGCAGGGACCAGAGAGGCCGGGGGAGGGGGGGAGCCAGACCAGCCGGGCCGGCTGCCGGCAGCCAAGATGGGCTGGACGAGGGAGAAACTAATATCTCTGACACGAATTTTGATTAGATTTCCCACCTTTTGAAGGCTGTTTTGGTTCTCTCCCTCCTTTTTTTCGCGTGCCAATGGACTCAGAGAGAGTCTTTATTACCTGGAATGAGAGTTTGGCAAAGTTTTGTCGATCTTGTTTTGGCACAAGAAACTTTTTTTTCTTCTCTTTTTCTTCCAGGCAAAGCTGGAGACGAAGGCCCTGAAGGCCAAGAGGCCAGGGTTCACCGACGACCGGTACAACGAGACCGCGTACTACGTGGAAAACGGTAAAGAGACGATGAATCCGGAATCCTCACTCAAACTTCCGCACTTTTTTCCACCCGCTGCTCCCTCCAGTAAATAAGTGTGCAAAGTTTACACAGTTTGTGACTCCAGCAACTGATTTTGCCTGGAGGACAAAAAGTCATCCTGGAGTTATTTACAGTAAAAGAGCATTTCAATAGAGTGAAACTCGTGGCTTTTTGACCTGTCAAAGTGCCAGAAGAAAGCACGACTGTTTTTGGCAACCGTTTACACTGCGCAGGGATTTGTTATATCAAGCAAGTGTTGCCACATTAAGCGAGGTGGTGCAATAAGCGGAGAACCGTTTGAGACTGGCCCAGTGCATGAACAGGGGCGACAAAGGAGCAAATGCAGGCCCAGATGAACAAGCAGACTCAAGGGATGGCAGAAAAGGCCTTT
>JAAUXU010165039.1_pt1 | contig 19051 bp, 13 predicted proteins | sample 7278151 | NCBI WGS metagenome assembly JAAUXU01 (sample SAMN14350113, study PRJNA611818) | marine sediment metagenome | isolation source: surface marine sediment (1.8m) | place: French Polynesia: Moorea | collected 2018-08 | reverse complement strand
GAGCTTCTTCTTGTGTGTCAGACTGTAGAGTGGAACTCCTGGACTACAATGGGTCGACAACATTGGGCATCGTGGATGACAAAGAGGGGAAAGAAACAAAGCTCTGACTACGCAATGACTCTGACTTCACAGGCAACCTTGTTTGTCTATCGATAACTGATTTCAAGTCGAAGTTCCGTTTTATCCCCTGCCACCCTGTCATATCTCTTGTCTTTCCTGGCAACTTTATCTGTCTTACCACAAAGATGACTGATTTCAACTTGCAATTTCATTTTTTCCTCTGCCACCCTGTAGTAGTTCTCTTGCCTTTCCTGGCGACCTTCCCTGTCGTCGTTGTTCCAGGGCAAGCCGCAGGCCTTTGAAGAATGCCCACTTGTGTGACGACAACTTGAAGTGCTACGTGACCTGAGCAGTGTGGCGTCTCTTCCGCCTCACCCTGTAGTCCAATCGCCGCCCCCCCTTCCCCCCCATTTGCCTCCAGGAAAGTTATCACTGGGTCTATATTGGAGAAGCCGCCATCTGTGTTGTCTTTGGAAAGTTTCTTTCCCTATCAAAAGCTGCTCGCAGCCAGTGGAAAGAACGCGTCCATCCAAGTATTAAATGACACCTCTGCAGGCACTGAATTATCTCCACATCCTCTTAAGGAGACGCTGAATTAGGAGGATGAGGACGGATGGATGGAAGGAGAGATGAATGTGTCTCATCCTTCTCTTCAAAGGAGCTCCTGTTTGGACTGGGATTGATTAGAAGATTTGGATCTGATTGAGAAAGAGCGAGAAAGGGTTGACGCACTACAAAAGGAGTCTTTAGCTGCTGTGAAACGCAAGAAATTCTCTCATGCAAATTTGTTCGTCACACATTTCAGTCAGGATTGGAAAAGGTGAAGGGGGGAGGAACCCAAAACTTTCAAGCGGGAGAAGCTGAAAGTACCCAGAAAAGCCCAAATGGGGGTAGACAACGGGGGGGGGGAATTCCAATGTAGTATTGAGGTTTCGGAACCCCCGTCTTAGTCGGCTTAGAAGGAGAAGGAAAAAAGGGATTCTACGAGTTTTAGGCAAATCTTGTTCATTCTAAACATGTTTTACTCTGTTTCTCTCCATTTCACAGAAGGTGCCAAAGTGCCACATGCGCACCGGGGCGGGGCAAGAAAGTATCCCCCTCACAGTTTTTACTGATGTAACGCGCTCCCCCTGACAACCCCGGGTAAGTCTTTTGTTAACCTTCTCCCCCCCCTTCTATCCAGCCCATTTACCCATCCCCCAAAGCAAAAAGTAGCTGTCCCCCCTTCCTAAAGAAGACGCGCAGTACTGAAAGTTGGGTAAGAAGCATGATACTTCTTTAACAATGTGCTAAGCAAAGCTACGTTTATGGGTGAGAGAGAATAAAAGCGGCCCTTCAGTTCCGTAGCAACCCTTCCATGAGCCCTGAACTAGCACAGGGTGCATCAGATTTAGTGTCATTCACGTGATCCAGTGCCTTGTCAATGTACCCTCAAGTATTTGCACCCTGTAGTATCTGTTGCTCAACTGTCCTGTACGCGTGCACTAAAGCTGCTCCTCTAAAACTGAATTAATTTGCACTTTTCACCACGCAGTCAAGTTCTATGCAGTCAACTCTGCCAAAGCAGTTAATATTGCATCTCTAAGTGCCCACAGTCTCTTAAGAAAAAAAAGTTTCGGCGAAATCTTTTTAATCTTTTGATTTAAGGCCCATTTACCCTCACGAAGCAGCAAAAGTGAAATTTCGGAATACCCTAATAGATATAGGTTTAATGTGTGCACCCAGCCTTGAGAGAGAGAGAGAGAGAGAGAGAGAGAGAGTGAGTACAACTGAAGTTTTAATGTCTGTGCCCAACCTAGATATAGAACATAGATAGGGTTTTTAGTGTTTGAGCCAACCCTATGCGTATAGATTAGATAGGCTTTTTAATAGGGCTTTAAGTCTTGTGCCCACCACGAACATAGCACACAGGCCTTTGAGAGAGTTTCAATACTTGCGCCCACCCTGTACAACGTACAGCAAGTAAGTTACTTGAAAATGTTTGTAACCACCCTGTATGTGCAGCAACCCCTCTTCATAGGAAGGCAACGATCACAACCAACCCCACCCCGCTTCACTCAAGTTAACAAATGTGCTGTTCGAGCTTGTTGGACGCGTGGGATGGGTTCAAGCCCGCCACGACGAGCTCGGCAGTGAGCGCAATGACCTCGGCCGAAGACACCGCAATGGCCGCCGGCGAGTAGAAGACGCATTACGTCAGGAGATGGATAGACATAACCGGCGGCAGCAACTGGGGCGTCTACCCAAGGAGAAAAATAAAAAGAATGAAAGATTAACCCAGGGCTGGCATCTCGTGCACGTCGCACTCGGAGCTTTAAGGCAAACGTGGTCACATGAAAGCATATTTTTTTTAAAAAAGAAAATAGGACTTGGACCAGGTATGACTAAGCCTATGGGCAATTTCTTACTCCAGCGGAACTGAATAGGCACTTTCAGTAGCCTTTCTATACTAATGATGTTCCATTTTTTCCAATCTACCCAAAAAAACAGCTGATTTGTAATACAAAGACTTAGTTTGTTGATAAAAGTTAAAAATACGTCAACGTTGCCCGTGTTTTAACGTCTAAATTTAGCACAATTCAAGGCAGTCGACTCCGGATTAACGATAGTGCTCGTAGACGCAAAAAAAGGCCGTACTAATCCGAAATCCCTCTAATCCTCAGCTCTTTTCCGCCTTGATTTACCTTTTCCCATTGCCCAACACTCCCATGATAATGAACCATTTGAACAACAGACATAAGTTTATTTGTTATATCAGTGTTAAAGCAAGGCTATGGCAGTTTCTCAACGTGGGCCAACAGTCATGACGAGATGGCGGCCTGGGTCCCACAACAGCCCCCTGTTCCACGAGGTGGAAGTCTCGTCCGTCCTACTTTTGCTTGGCCCTGTCCTCCCACTCCTCCAGCAGCAACGTTGAACTGCGCTGCTTCTGCGTACTGGATGTGCAACAATGAGCAATATAAGCTACTTTGACTCCTCCTAGCTTCTACGAAACATGGACTGAGACAAGATTAACTTCTGCGACAAGAAGAGACCTTGTACTTGTAGGAAGTTTCACCCTCGAAAGAAAAACCGTGTATATAGTTTTTGAAACGCATGCCTCAAAGCTGATCTGGAAGGGTTTGCCAAGTTCCCCATACCGTACAGCATATGTAATCACTTAAGGCATTACAAACAGATTGAAAGTGGAAGCAGTGACTTAAAACTTCACTCCCATGATTTTTTAAGTATCGTTAAGAACACAATTTTAAATGTGCGCACAACTACTCAATGTTTGGGCGTATCAGCCTCTCATTTGCGGGCTACAAAGCAACTGATTCTTGATTCTTCTCATCTTATGACCTTTCGATAAGGTCATAAGATTAGACCGTCTGACTTGAAGTAAAGATGGGCTCAGTATCCACACTGATCATCACCTTTGATGTCATCATCACTCATCCACCGGGGATGAACTCTCGAGATCCGCCAGATTGGCCATCTTGGTTGAAGAAGACTCCAGTTCAAAGCATGTCTGAGATCTGCTATTTTTCTGCTTCCAGTCAGAGCTGCCAAGTAATGTTGCTCTAGGATTAATACCATGCACTGCTTTGCTTCCCAAATCTGTCAAGCAGGAAACTATTTGAGACCTCTTCCGGACCACTCTTGCTGTTTTCCATATGCATGCTCAACCATGATTGAATGCCTCTACTCGTGGTGAGGAGACAACATATTAAATAAATTGCGTAATTAGCTAGGTCATGTTATAAATGTTTCTTCTCCCCTTATTGCCAGATTCCATTTGAATCCATTGTAACGATCGGTAGAAACATTGTTAATTATTTTAATTTGATTGTGTAAATTAGCCTTAAAGGAATTTTCCTACTCTTACACATTCTTCAAGCCTCTCATGCTTCAATGCTTAATCATCAGTTTTCTCGCTGGCCAGTTCTCAATAAACTCATCTCACGAAGACATGTTCTACAAAGTGTCCTGCTACGTAGAAATTAACCTGGATTCGTTCAGACAGTCATTAAGTGAGACATTAGTGATGTATAGCTACTTTGAGATTATTATCGTTTCGGGAATCGTTATTTCGAGATCCTGCCGTTACCCTCTGAAAGAAAATTATATTTTATTTATGAAAACATAACATTTCGTTCTTGAGCGGCGCACGAAGAGTTGAGACGGAAGTGAACGAGAATATTTGCTCCCGATTTCTTGACTGGTATCCAAGCTACCTTCAGAGTACTCCAGACAACGCTCGAGCCTTCAGAGGACTCGTGTTGAATCCCTCTACTAGAAAGTAAAGAAGCTGTCTTATTCGGAATAGGGATGGGACATGTTAAAAAGAGTCGGACTTCGTACACTTCTGACCCATAAAGGCTCATCTGTTGCGTGCAAGTCTTTCATCCTAAAGTGACGCACAATCGTAAAGTCATGTTACATTGGCTGCATGAATTGTAGCTTTACAGCAATTCAGCCTCATGGATTGGATAGGCAACTACACTGATAGATATGCCAGAGCCTCTGGGTGCGGACGTGGCCGAGCTTGTGGTCGTGGCAATGGCTGGGGCTACACAGGGACTGTGTTTGCAAAATGAATTTGCAAAAGCAAAACTTCTGCATTGTTTTCTTCCGGTTCGTACTGTTCATTTAGCAAGTGACTGACCAATCAAGTCAAGCTGATGAAAACTTGTCAAATTTGCACGATTGCCTTCATAAAAAATGCTCAGCCCAAAATTAGGGTGTGTCTAACATGAGAAAAGGGGGGTAAATCTGGGCTGATATTGACCAGACTTGAATCGAGTGTGGAAGAGATTCCAGATATTTACTACAAATATTTTGGGCTCGTTTGATGCAGCCAATCCTGATATTTTAAATATCATGATAATCAAATGATCCTGCATATTATTATTATCCTGCAATCCTGCGCATTTTAAATAATATTACAGGACCATACATTACAACAGCTTGCTGAGGCCGCCTGTTATGTGCAAGGGCACGCTTTCTTAAGGCATACGAAGTTGGCCATGCCATTGAGTGCATGGTGACCTCCAACGGCAGATCCTGAGCAGATGGAGAACGGACCAGCTTGGGCGATGTAGGACCGTAAGTAAGTAGGACCGTAACCGATGTAAGATCTTGTCCAGGGCTTTCCCTTCTGCACATGAACCTCATACTTTCGGGCAAGGTGCAAAGACCAGAGGAACTGCGACAATTTGCCTGGGGCTGTAGCCTCTTGATCAGTCAGGCAAAGGAGGAAAAAGCTTCGGACTTTGAATCCTGGTGATTGGTGGTATGTACTAAGCGTCCGTTGGCAGCAACCACCTGGTGACGGAACGGAACCCACAAAGGCCAGCTTCGGGATCACGAAAACACTGACCGATTTATTGTTCAGGTTTGGGCTCTTGTCAGAGTGGACAGACGGATGCCCGATGTTGTAGGGGTTTTTTTCCTGAGCTCATCATCTGTTGTATCTCCGTGTACAAGTTGTTGACAACTTCCTGATGCTGTCCATAAGTGCGAGATTCGTCCGTCCTGCACTGACCTTTTTGTCATAATAAAAAGTCAACCTGCCGGCAAGAAAGGGCCGAACAGAAAATAGGGCACATAAGGACAAAGCCAAATCTGAAGAGCATTTGGTGATAGCCGTGTTTGAATGAAGCCAAATGCTCAATGAACTTGAGATAATTCCAGTGCCAAATCGCGGCAATTTTCTCAAATTTGGCCTTTAAAAAGGCAGATTGGCAACCCTGACTGACACCGGGCGACTCGGGAGTCCATAATGAAACGGGGCTCCACAAATTCGGGCTCACAAAAAGCCCGTCTGAGCCTCGGGCTCTTGGGCTCAGACTCAGCTCGATTCCATCCTTGGTACAGAGTACTCGCAGCAACGCTCGAGGCCACATCGCAAGAAGTCGCAGCAACCCAAGATGGAATTTGACAACGTGAGTTCTTGATCACCACCATTAGTACAGATTATTACCCAGTTGTGTGAGATTGTGCCGATGTAGAGAGAACTGTCAGAGCACTATACTGATGTACTATTACATGACGATTGTCGCTCGTGCACACGAGACATCTCAAAAACAGCATTCAAGACTTGAGCCAAATGTTCACTAACTGAGTAATTTTTTTTCTGCAGCGCTCCCCGTGGCCCCTCACTTCACGTTCGACGCGAATAAGATGAGAAGTTGGATGAAAATGTGGAAAAGGCCACAAACGATCTGCGTAGATCGATCAACTTTTAGAAATGACCGCAAGTCACCTCGGAAGTCTCGTTCCGGATGACCGGAGGTCAGGAAAAGTCGAGGTATGTGGACAAGCCATAGTCGAGGGTGAACCAAAAGTCCTTATCTCCAGCTGAAAGGTCAGGAAACATGATCCGTCCACAGCTTCTTTTGCATGAAACTTGGTCCACCCTGTGCCTTAAGAAGACGTTTTCACAAGAGATGCTGCTGATATATTCAACATACCTTTGACATCTGCACCTGTTTTGGGATCTTCAGTGACATCAATCTTGACATGTCTCTTACCCATTTACTTTGTTACAAGCAGCTCTTCCGCAATCATTTCCACACCACGTTCCAACTGTCAGAGTCAAAACCCTGCTCTTTTTAACATAAGTTTGTATCTGCTAAATCTTAAGTACAATGGGTCTTAAATTTTGGAGTAGAGCTTGTTCTGCGTCAGATCCGCATCTGCTCTGATGTCGATTTAGACGGAAGCATCTGGACAGGTCCAAAAAGTTCTGGTTTCTACTGTCTGTTCCAGGTCCGCCCAGTAACGTTATCTACTACCAACAAAACCTCCCAAACTTGATTCTTTGGTAAAGTATGAAAACGCTGACAAAAATCTTTGTCGATCGTCAGCGGAGGATGAAGACTGGAGAAGAAAGTTTGCATCAAACTTAGCGCGCTAAATACTTCCGATATCCCGCAAAATGAAAACTCTGGAGAAAAGAGCGATTCTCTCCAGCGTTGGATGTCGACGGAACAGGAAGCAAATTATGCCTAAAAAATATACATTCAATCACTATCCTAAATTTGGAGAAATTAGTAGCTGCCACTTGGCAAGTGAAGGGGAGTTTAAAGTGGAGCGACTATCAGTTCGAATAAATTATTATTGATTCGGCGGAGTTGAGAGGATTATATTTATTCCTTAAAATCACAGATTACTTCACTGTCATGTATATGGTCTTTCGTCACAGACGGATATATTCACAGACGGTATCACTTCTTCCGAAATGTATGAAAGAGTACGTGGTATATATTACATGCCCGTGCAGAGCACTGCAGCAGACGCTCTGCTTATTTAGGCCCCTTTCATGGGGCCTCATCACAGTGCCATTTTCGCAGAATCCACTTTCATTTGGGCCCCCGTTACCTGGGCCTTTTTGTTCAGGTCACTTTCGTTTAGTCACTTTTGTAGAGATAAGACTTTACAAGATGCATTCAGCCGCTCCTGACCACTGGTGATTGGTAATAATCACCCAAATCACTTCACGTTCATGCGGTCCCTAGTGCATGCAAGACACGGATCTGCTCAGGACTGCTTACCACGGATTAGCCCCGCAATCCTCTCCGCCGTGAGGCACCTCTTGGGCCTGACCTTGGCAAAGTTCTCCCTGCAGCTGGGACAGCACGAGATTCTCTGGTCCGAGAGACAACGGCCGCAAATCCAATGATCGTTGGAGCAAGCGAAAATGCGCGCCGACATCTCCTCCAGGCAGACCGGACACTCGAAATGCTCCAGGAGATCGGACGAGACCACGGGATACCTGTGGACGACCGAAGGACGTCAGCTTGCAGAGAACAGCGCAGACACACATGTGGTCACACTTACGATTGAATTTGAGACGCGGCTTCAGTCGTGTCGGAGGTCGCTGTGTCCGAAAGACACTCGTTCTTCGTCTTCTCTGACTGGAGCAGCAGCTTGAGGAGGTACTCCTTGGAAGCCTCCAGCATCCTCTGACAAACTTCCCGCTTCTCGCCCTCCCGGAGCTTCTGCAACTCCCTGGCCCTGTTCAAGCACCTCACCAAAGACCTTGCAATCTCTGGATCACAATTGAGCTGACTCTCCCTGAGGATAAAGTCAGCAGCTTCGAATCGATCAGCCTTAATCACAGACAGAAGAGTTTTCACAACGTCTACGCGCTTCCAGGTGAACCGTTTACTCTTAAAGATCTTCCTGAGAATGGTCAAGTGACCGGCAGAAGCTGCAACAGCAACGCAATCCAATCCGTCAGGTCCTTTGTGGTAAAGGTTAACTTTGCGACGGCTATCCAACAAGAGCTGCACTACCGATACCTGACCAGCGGCCGCGGCCACGTGCAACCCCGTCAGACCCTGCAGGGAGGGCGACTGCAACGATAGAGGCGTTCATGGAATAAAAGTAAAGAGAGTACAAATGCTTCATCCTTACGTTGCTCCGCACAGTCTGGTTGACGTCGAAGTATGGGTTTTCCTTGAATATCTTTCTGATGACGGAGTTGTGCCCGTAGAGGCAGGCGTGGAAGAACCACTCGGGCCTAGCTCGAATCGGCCTTTTTTCCATGGCAATCGAGAACTGTTCCTTGGCCAGGGTCTTTTTCTTCTGACGGTCTTGACTCCCCCACATATCCACGTAGTAGTCCATCAGCCAGAAGAAGAAGTTGACGTGAGCCAAGTACCACCATAACACGACAACTTCGTAGCAGAAATCAGACAAGGTCCAGCTCAAATACTCTCTTCTGTACCGAAACAAGATTAGTCCGGAGCAGTCGGAGATGGGCAAGACCAGCGTCAGAATAAAGGCATAGAGGAAAAGATTCTCCACGCCTTCACTTATGAGACTTTCTGGGCTTGGTGGGGCCGAGTATAGCAGGAGTGTGACAAACTTGACGCATAGGCTGACCAAGGTGCTGAGGACGATTCTTCTGCCTGTCTCTGTCCTCTCGAGGTAGCGCAAGGCATACATGAGCAACACATTCAAAATGAAGTCATTGAGACCCTGCAAAACACTTCAAATTACATTTAAGCAATGGATGAGTACAAACATTAACATGAATACATACCCATAGAGTCATAAACAGCATCTCCAGCTTCGTCGATTTCTTCTCAGCCTCGAATGCATACAGACGCTCCTCCAGGTCTATGGCCATTCGGGCGGTCTCCTCGTTGCAAGACAGAATGCCGGTGAACGTGGGCGTGCCGTCTGCTTCCCTGGGAGCCAGCGAGATCTTCCTCGAGTCGCCCAAAGCCTCCACGGACACCGAGGGACAGCTCAAGTGCATCAGCTCGACCAGATCGGAGCGGACTCTGCAAGTTCCAGTCCATGAGATAACTTGAAAAGTAAATTGCACGGCTGACTCACTGCATCAAGTCGGCGTCCATCTCGGCCAGGATCACCGAGGATTCGTTGTGGTACTGGACAAGAATACCCTGAGGATGGAAAAGACTTTACGTTCGGCATTCAAACCTTAGCTACAGTAACTTTGTCCCGCTCACAAATATTGCGCCACTAAAGATGATATTTTTCACCAGGACAAGGAGCACCCACGGGGAAAGGTTGTTGATCTTGACGCCGTCGGCCTTGGCGAGTATCTTCTCCATGCTGTCTCTTCTAACTTGACTCCTCAAATGGCTTGGCAGCATCAAGCCGTGCCCCCTCCTCTTCAACTATGACTGTCTTAATCACGTTTCCACACGGACAGAGATGAAGTCCTTGACATTGATGTCGGACATTGATGTCGGATTTTGATCGATTGCGACGAAACCGTGACCGATCCAGCTGCTCACGCCGTTAGCTGCTTGAGTGCTGGTGTGTGTGTGTGTGTGTGTGTGTGTGTGTGTGTATGCGTCTCAGGAGGGTTCAGAAGAAGTGTCAGCTGGAGGAAGGCACTGGAAGACTCTTGCCCAACAGCGGACCCGTGGGGACGACCCCAGGGAGGAAGGAGGAAGGAGGAGAGGCGGGACAGACAGCACAGAGAGTGCGGGGTCAGTTTCACTGAAGGGCGTGGAATTTTATCAGTACCCATTGGAGACTATTGTCTCCAATGGCACCTTTTGGGGGACAGGTGGCATCCAGTTGTGACCGCTTGCACTTGTTGGCAGGGTTGGGCGTGATTTGATTGCTGCCAGCGGCGATCACGATTGCCAATCGATTCAAAATTGTGAATTGCCTTGCATTTTAACTCTATTTTACACGTGTGTGTGTGTGACTGCCACACGACTGATCGAAAAAGAGCTACTATTCTGGTTTGGTCTTTTTGAGGGGCTCTATATTCCTTGACTTTTCCTGTAAACATGCATTCTTGTGAATGAAGTACAAGAAGTACAGAAATCATGCAAGTAGGTACCCTGGGCAGGGTCACTTATAAGATCTGCTGGAGAAAGAAGTTATCTACTTTGAAAGTTGTGTCAAATCTTAGAAGCTGGCTACCCAACTTCAGGAAAGTGATTCTGAGAGTGATGATCATGACGAGGTGTTCAACAAGTGTGACCTGGAGACAATGGGAGAAACCTCTGACTCAGAAGAGGAACCCATTTCTACCCCTCGTCAAGATGCTGGTGATGAGCCCTGTACTGTTGGAATATAAGAATAAGTAGAAGCTTGTAGGTTTGTTTAAGACATCTAAATTGTTAAAGGTGTGAGAAACACTTGACTGGTCTCTTGGTTGTTGCTTGCCAGCCAGCCAAAAACAGATTCAGTGCTCAAATTCAAGCATTCATCATATCGTGTGGCAGTCACACACCCTCGTGTTGTAGGGGATGAAAATATTCCGTGCGAGATAGGGTTGAGAATGAAATGATACTCAAATGACCGATAATTTGGCAGGATGTGGTGAGATGTGCTTTCAAAAGTGGAAGTCTCAATTGAAACATCCAGTGATCATACTTGAAATTGGAATGTTGGACAAGGATAACAAGAACGTAGGTGAGGAAGTTGAAGAGACTGAATCAATCCTACTTTTAGGTGGGCCTGAGTCGACTTATCTGGGAGCTCCTCACTTAAAGCGACCCTGGCTGCGAGGCAAAGTTTACTTATACCTCAATAGGACTATATTATACTTTCGCTGAAGAAACGCAAATTCCGTGCGATTTTGAAGCAAAGTGGAAACAGCTGAAACTGGATTTTGACTGACTATTATTTACTTGTTCTACGCTAAGAACTATGCATTGAGACGGATACACGACAGCACAAGGCAAATGTGGAGGCTCCAAACTACACTCGTTTCAAGTTATTCTTTAGTTCGTCGCGTTAACTACTGCTTAACGTTGATTTTGAAATGTCTGCATATCAATTTCAGTTTTGGGGGCATCAGCCTCTCTTTTCAGAGCTATCCAGAGTAAACTTCAAAATGAATGGTGTCACCCCGAGATTTGCAGTTGCAGCACCGTATTGACGCAATAGAGAACCTATCCCATTTCATCTGTCGGGCAGATTTTCCTCTGCTATTCTGCCCGTCACTCCAGTGACGCCATGCTTGCTCCCTCTATTCATTTGTACTCTGTTATTCGCACGTGTATGATGCACACTTTATAACCCCATTTTCTCATATCAAAGTAGGGGTGCATATTATGCATATTTGTAGGACATTCCCAAAAAACCGAGTTGAGAAAGGAACTGGACCGCGTAATCATTGTTTGATCTTTTCAGCAATGCTGTATCAGTCAAAGTATGGATGATATTGATGACGATAAGCTTCAAGAATGTAAAGTTTTAAAGTAATTCTTCATTTGGTGCATAACCAAACAATTTTAATTAGTGAAGAACTGAAGCACAGCACTGAAAACTTGAACATTTGTATACTCGCAACAAACGGACATATTTGTGGCAAAACCTAACCTAGAGCAACTTCAGTGCTGAAATTCTTATCAATGGACCTTCAGAAGTCTTAAAACAATTGTTCATGGACGTGCGTGGGTTGGCACGTTGAACTGTTACAGTCCATTGAGACGCATCCTGTACGTTGGTGATTCAAATGACATCAAACGATGGCGGGAAGTGCGGAACCTCGAGTGTCACACAACCTTCAGCACAAGCATTGAGACTGAGTCAAGCTCAATCCATAAGCACTGCTACTCTGCCACAAAGTCAAACCCTTTCACCGACTGCGCGGGCTCCACGTTTTGGAGCTCTTTGGTCCTAGCTCTAAGGAACTGGATTCATGCCGAGGTTGGACATGTTTTGGATCTGCAAGCACTCCTTTATTCGCGAATGGAATCGAGATGCTAACTACACTTAGGTCTTGTTCTCCGCAGCCGCCAAGTGCGCTCTCACGTGCGGATCTGCATAGGAATCCGCTAATTACAAGAAAATAACGCACGTGAACTGAAATAAATTGGTCATACGAAGAGCATCATCACATTAGGAGAATCTTTCATTTTTTCTTTATTCACTGGGGCCTTAGGAGAATGGCTGCGTTGAGGATTCCGGCGTCTTTGATGGTGGCACCGTCGTCGTCGAGCGTCTTGTTCGGAAACGTCGTCCGCAAGCTGAAGGGCGCAAGAGCAAACTGGGGACGGGCAAGGCTCACGTACTCGCGCAACTGCCCCACGGTGTGGCTGTGATTCAGCTAAAATAAAGCAAGTCAGTCAGTGTGGACTACGTTGCTAGGGCAATTTATTGGCCCCACCCCACCACCACCTTGGGCATGGTGTTCACCAGCCGTCACTTACGTTGACGAGTAACCTGCTCCCATCCGGCAGTCTGACTTGCAAATTGGTTGTAGCTGCATCTTGGTCGACTTTGACTCGCTCCTTGGCCAACTGCTCGTTTGCAGAATTCTGTTCGGGAGTGGAGGCCTGGGCCGGTCCCGCACCCTCGCCAGCGCCCACGACCGTCGGCGCGATGCTACCCAACATGTGGCCCTCGCCCGTGAAGGGCTTATTGACTGCCTAAAGGGGGAGGCTCGACACTGAGGAGTCGTCCTCAAGTAATTCCACAATCTTTCGTATACCTTGGGCTTCACGTACTCCTCTTCCTTGTGATCCTCCATGTTGACGTGGACCTCGCCTCCACGGGCCTCGCGGACCAGTTCTTTGGGAATCCGACCGCCCATCACACTGAAAGCATAAGGTCGCATGTAGTACTATGTTCAGAGTACGCACTACTACAGTGCAAATGTACTTAAGATGCCCATTGCCATGCCTAACGTGTACCGGAGTCTTCGGTCAGACCCATGTAAGCAGAAAAATGGCGCTTCCGAGCTCATGTAACATGACAGGCAGAGCTGGTGACGCGGCCTCAAAGGCTCACCTTGTAAGAAATTCTCTATTTTGCGGGTCGTTGTAGGCCCTGAGAGGTCCGTCATCGATACTAAAGCCATTGGACCACATCTTGAGGGTGAACTCGCGCGGGGGAGCCGGTTTTGGAGGCTGCAAGAAGCAGGAGATGGTAAAAGTGGATCTCATAGTCAATTGGTTTTTTGGGTCCTACTTGCGAGCTGGGTACCATCTCGCTGTCGGAGACCTCGGAACCCAGCCTGAAAGCCGTCCCTGAGAAGGCTGCGGCGGAGCTGCCGGAAGAGGACCCCGGCCCATACCCAGACTCTACGGCTTCAGCGCCAGCAGCGCGTGCTCGCCTGAACATATCCGACACGAACTCGGAGGCGCCCTTCTTCTTCTTGGGCGGTCCCAGGATCTGCTGGCCGCTAGTCTCGCTCCCGCCGGCGTAGAAAGTCTGGCCGCTTTCCTCGTCACTTTCCTCGTTGTCCTCATCACTACTGTCGTCGTGGCGGCCCAGGGAAGCGAGCGTGGCCACGCGGTCGGATGGCGCCTTCTTAGATCTCTCTCCTCCTCCAGACTAGCGAATCATGATCAGAAACTTAGGCCGGAATCGTACTAAGCTGTACTGACACATTCCTCACCAACAGCTGCTAACTCACTGTACGTACATTGCTGATTACTCTCGTCTAAAACATCAAGTCAACCAAGAAGACATTGCTGACGTGAAGGTACAGAGTAACTTACCCGTGACTGTTCTCCTGATTCTCGTCCGGATGCTTCCTCCATAGGTTCCGGTGCCTCCGCAGGCCGATCTACGGGAACTTCTTCGACCTCTGCTTCTTCGCCGTTCTCGAAGAACGCGGACACGGCCGCGTCCAGGTTCCAATCGGACGCCTCCAGGAAGAATCGCGCGCGGGATTCCTCCGCATTGGTTAGCGCCTGAGACCGACAGAAAGAATACTAAGGATACTCCGGGTTCGATCCTCGCGGTCTGCACCCTGTGGATTACCTGGAACTGGCCGATCTGGCCCTGCTGGAAGTCGAAGGGAGAGGACATCTTTCAGGCCAGAGACTGGAAATTCCACCCGGACTTCTCGAATGAGAGACTATCGTGACTTGCGGGTTCAGTAGTTCAGCGGGTCTCTCACTCTTGAGCTGTGTCTTGTACGTCAGCGTTGCCATTTCAAAGTCGTGGTCATCGGCATCGGTTGATCCCAAGTCCACCGGGAGCCGATGTATTCTTCTGTAGACTCTTAATCCATTAAGATGACACTGCTGAGGCCGTTTTTGTCCTTAGCGTCCTCTGAAACCAAGTCTATAGACTTCAATGGAGACAGCAGATATTTCCCGTTGCCGTGGCAGCTCTGTCTTTTCTCAAGTGAGATCATAGAGTAAGTGGCTTCGCAAAGAGGAGCGACTCCAGACTAAGCAGGCGCATTTGTCGCCCTCTAGCGCGAGTAAGTTCACACGGTCTCTGGCAAAAGAACAAACAGAAGAAATAATGCATTGGCAGACTTTCTTCCTTGACTTTACACAGCAAAAGAACATCAAGATGACATGTTTCTGATCCAAGACAATATTTTTCTTCCACTGACTTGTCTTGGCCGTGCTCTGTATCCCTTCGTTGATCCACTTCAGATGATAATAGAAAAGGGTCCGAACTGCAAGGGTAGTAACTTCTTCTTTTAAATAATTTTTACAGAAATCAGAAGGATTGTACTTCAGTACAATTTGGTTTAAACTGTAGAGAATGTTTGACTGACGGAGATACTTATTTATGCAAGAATGCACAAGCAAGGTTATTTGCAGTAGAAATCCTTGAAATCAGATGAGGGGACATACAAACTTGACTTCCCATCATTGTACTTTTTGAGTCACACAAACAAATCAGTGATGGGGATTTTTTCAAAGGGGACCTCCCACAATCTTATTGCCAAGCTTGCTACAAAGTTCACAATACTGTGTCGATCGCCGATTCATCGTCCTGGCTCTAAGAAGTGAAGCACCAGTAACTGTTCATGTCGAGGCAAAGCTCTCTGTTGTCTCTTGAACTGATTCGCGCCAGATATTACTTTGCTTCTTTTCTGTTCATTCTTTTGCTGTAGACGATGTGAACTTACTCGCGCTAGAGGGCGACAAATGCGCCTGCCTAGTATGGAGTAGGTCCTTCTCTCTGCTTACTCTATGGTAAGACGAAGAGACGCGCATGCGCACGCTTTTGTCAGCTGCTACTAACCCAGTGAGGTGTTATACTAGACATAACACCTCACTGTACTAACCACACTAGAGAGAGGCTTCTCTCTGAACCACACCGGATTATCCCACTGATCGCTTGGAGCGCTGCGATCGACCCCGGCACCACTGGCTGGCCTGGATCGGCCATTCTAGGTAGTAGTTATTCTGTGGTGTGGTTAGTCGTCTACGGGTTAGTCGCAGCTGTCGTCGGACTGCATTGCGTGAGAGAGCCCGGACAAGCCTTACAAGGCCTCCCTATACATGGAGGTGTCTCCTATGTTTGTGACGGAGCTGGGCTCGCACGTCACCAGGCCGAAAGACGAGCGGTAGCAGATTAGAAAACACGCACAAGTCCTTGCTGTTCTTCCATCCTTAAGATGTCACCGAGGAACGACCCAGGCAAGGAAAGTGAGCCTTCCCTCAGAGAGAGCCTTCCTCCACCTCACTTCCTTGTCAGTGACAGCGAGGAGGATGACAGTCAAGACGACGAAGATACAGGCGCAGGAGAGCAGCCAGATGGGTATCAGCTGCTGGCTCAAGACGAAGGAGACAACGAGGACTCTTCTGACGAAGGCGATGACGACGAAGAGCACGTCTCTAGGCCTGCAAACTTCCAGGTGGAGGCGCTGGCAGAGGAGGCGCGCATTTTCAGGGAAAGAGAGGAAGCTGAGGAGAGGATAAGGCTGTGGCAAGGAGCAGCAAATCCAGGATTCGATCTCAACATGGATAACATTGAGAACATCAAGTGCGCCATGGCCAAGTTCAGCCTCCCAGACTCCGCCGTGCCACAATGGGCCAAAGAGGTCAAGGAGGAGGAATGGGCGGACGCGATCAAGGACAAGTTGCTTAATCAGAGGAAGAATGATTGAAGAATTTATGATACATTCTTAAGTCAGTGCCAGGGTCAGTGTAGCCAATATTAAAACTAAATGGACAGGAGTGGCGTTAATCTGTTGAGCATCTCCAACGGTGAGCATGTCGTGGATCCTTTCCCAGGATCCGCTGTGACGTCCAGCGGGAATGCGCAGCAAGAAGCACAGGATCTGGTAGAAATCCACGATCTGAATGTCTTCCTTGGCAGTGTAGTCCTAGTGAAAAGTGTAACATATAAAAATAAACATGGCGAAGTGGACATTTGGACCACCTGCTCAAAATCCGGACCCATGGCGAATCCTATCACTGACATGTCATCTCGGTGATCCAAATAATCGTTCCAGACCTTGAGTACCTTCATCTGCTTGGTCATCTCACTATCAGTTATCTTCTTACGCTGCTTTAAACCAAAGACCTAAGTGGAAAATCATGTGGCCCTGATAATAGAAACATATTTTTGTAAACCGTATCTGCATTTTGTGCCTCCTGAAATCCAGTTGATTTTCTACACAATGAAACGAGTCTACTTTTCAAATGAGCTCCAAAATCTTCATCGTGCGAGGCATCTGCGAGGCATACGAACCTTTTTCTTTGGCGCAGGCGGAGGAATGATGAAAGGGTTAAAGCCAATCCTGGCTCTGGGCGAATCCTCATCATAGTTACCACTTCCAGGCACGCATACAATCTTCTTATGGCTCGAGTTTGTCACGAGTTGAAAGCCTGCAGTAACAAAAAGCATAGAACAGCATGGGAACATATAAAATGTAATGGTGACAAAAAGGTTTTGTCATGTTCAGGCTTCCTGCTCTGTCACATGTGCGAACAGCAGTGTTTCACTGGATCGTAAGGCAAACAGCAGTAAGATGAGTCGATAGGGTAATGTTAGAAAAAGTGGAGGAAAATTGGTTTCATCAGAGAATACAGAATCCTAAATACATACTGTTGTGATAGACACAGGTGCCCTGACTTGTAACTCGTGTGCTGGTCCCGAAATTGAAGATTCAGCAGAATTTGTATCCTTTTACGACCAAGCCCTTAGGGTGGACTTGCTGATGAAAGCATCAGTAGCTTTTAGACTTCGTACTGAGTTTTGATACCACAAATAGTGTGTCAATGGCTTCTGACATTGCTTGTACTACTCATAGCAAGCGAGTTGGAAGACCAGCTGGTACTACTTCAAAGCAGGAATGACGAGAAGCAGAAGCAGGAGGCTTATCGACCAAAACTATATATTAGCAGAATAGTTGTCAGCGAATTAATCCATAATGCTAATACTCTCAATGCATACCAGTGTGAGGTATGACCAGGATATCTTGGGTCCACTCTCCCTTGGCATAGTGAAGCGTCTCCGGCAAGACCTTTGCGTACCTGATTGGTTGGTCCTGCATCTGCGCACCTAAGTACACGTCTACGCTGTCACCGATCTTCTTGCAATCCTCCAAGATCTAGATGCAAAAAATATTGAAGAAGCAAACTCAAAAATCACTCACAAGTTGAACTTGCATTTTGGTAGGTGAGTGCGTAAGGCACAATAGCGGCGTATCCTGAGGAAAGGATCACATATTGTATCTTTGTCATGTTCAAGTACTCGTCAATGAAGATTGGCTCCAGCTCATTGTCTGCTGTCATGCCGTAGTCGGACAACACCATCAAGTTCATCTGCAGGGTGGAAATTAATGATAGAGACCCCAGTTCTGTATTATCCTGCATTATTCGTTCCTGACCTCCAGGCCGAACTTTTCACTCTTTGACTGAATGTCCGTGAGAATTCCCTGCATGACGTCGTCGATGCTGTTCATAGCCTTAAAGACTTCATTTGAGAAGGGTCCGTAGAGTTCGGCCGCCCGCCTGATGGCGTCGGTGTAGACGACAGAGACATCGTACTTCCTCTTGTACAACCTGTTGAAGGCCTCGTCGAACATGAGAGCGATCTCGGAGCGAGGTTGCACATCCTTCCTAGGCCGAAATGGCCGGCAGTCGCTCTGCTGTTCAAGACGCTGGCCAGACAATTCGCAGTCGTGCCAGTTGAACATGGCTACCTGCGTAGGATCGTCAGGGGAATCTTATGAACTTAGGTAACAATTAGCCAATATTGTATTCAGTCATAATTTCAGTGCACCCCGTACAGCACAGTATGATTGGAATAAACGTTCTTTTAGTCTCTAACTCTTCTTACATCGTACCTACAGTCATATTGACACCAGGGACATTGATGGACTCGCTCGGAAACAGTGCTGTACCTTCCTTCCATGCTTGGCAGCCGTGCTCCAGAAGGGCCTGACCTCCTTCCACCAGTCCGAGTCCCTCGTCGTATCGATATCCGATCGGTGGAAGAATGCTCGTGTGCGCAGGTTAAACATGACGTCACCAATAATGTTGTGCTCCTCAGGATACAGACCTAACACAGAGTAAAGTTAACACAAGCAAAATCGCTAAGAATCCCTGCAATGCCAACGAGGACCACATGGCTGAATAAGACAGGATAACAGGTTGCTGAGAGATTCATTCTAGAATGAGTACGGCGTCCATGACTAGAGAGTTTTCAGTAATAAAAGATAAATTTATATCACACATATGTATTACATATACAGTGGGGGCCACAAGTGAGCGTACAGCGGCGGGAAAGACGGAAAAGTTGATTTTTAGGGCCTTCTTTAGTTCTAAAATGTGACCTTTTTTTGTTAAAGGGGGTC